>Ga0172367_10002471_pt1 | contig 25338 bp, 19 predicted proteins | sample Lak10m_FD_114542 | JGI IMG/M metagenome (GOLD analysis project Ga0172367, IMG submission 114542) | Freshwater microbial communities from Kabuno Bay, South-Kivu, Congo - kab_022012_10m | ecosystem: Environmental > Aquatic > Freshwater > Lake | place: Democratic Republic of the Congo: South-Kivu...
CCTGCGTTCCGTTGAGCATCGGGTCCTTCATGTCGGCGAGCACCACGGCCTTGGCGTCGGCACCGAGCTTCTCGCCCGAGACGGGGCAGGTGTCGAGCGGGTACGGCGCCCCGCCTGCAGCAGGCTGGTCTCCCGGCGCGGCCATGGCCAGGCCGGTGGCGAGGGCGAATGCGGCAAACGCGAGCGAGCAGCGTGCGGAGAGGTTCATGGGGGGTCCTTGGGTGATTCCGGCGTCGAAGCCGCCCCGACGAGCGGCTGCTGAGATGCTACGCGCGGGCGGGGCCCTCCCCCGCTCAACCCGCCAGCGGCTCGGGCCGTGCTGCCGGCTCCCACGTGGCGGAAACCGCGTCGGGCACGAGGCTTGCGGCCAGCATGACGGCGTTGATGTCCTGGTGGGCCACCCACCCGATGCTGGCCTGCGCCCGCATCGAACGCCACTCGGCCTCGATGGACTCCACGAGCGGCAGGAAGCGGGACGTTGCATCGAAGTGCTGCGCCCACTGGAGACCGATGGTGAGGCCAAGCTCGCGGAACGCAAGGCGCATCGCGGGCGGCTTCTCGATGCGGTCGTCCTCTTCCATGCGCGCGATGATGCGCGGGGGCACACGGAGCCGCGATGGGGAAATCGACCCGCTTTGCCCGGCTGCGTTTCCTCAGCCCGTCCAGGCCGAGAGCAGCAGGCCAAGGTCGTTGCCGTCCACGGACCCGCTGGCATCGAGGTCGCCGCGCCCGGGGTTGCCCCAGTTGCCGAGGAGCAGGCCAAGGTCGGGGCCCGTGATGAAGCCGTCGCCGTCCAGGTCCGGTGTCTGGCGGGACTGCTGGGTGACGCCGTCGGCCGGCGCCGGGGCGTTCCAGACCTCGGCCCACCGCGCCGCGTCATCTCGCAGGTAGAGGAGCAGGAACTCCGTCGCCTCGCGGCGCACGATGGCCAGCTGCGCAGCGCGGGTGATGGAGCCCGAGTCGCAGAACGCGATCGCGGAGTCGATGAAGCCGCAGTGCGAGCCGCCCGTGATGGAGACCAGCTGCGCGGGCCCCGCGAGGTTTGCGAACATCGGCGCGTTGGTGGACGGCGGGACGATCGTGTCCTGGCTGCCGACGATGATCCTCGTGGCACAACGGACGCCGGCGCACGCGGCGGTGGACGAGGGGTTGGTGTCGGCAGCGGCGAGCGGCACCGCCACGCGGATGCCGGGATCAGCGTCCGCGGCGAGCAGCGCGCACCCACCGCCCATTGAGTGGCCCATCACCCCGCGCCGCGCGCCGTCCACGGCACCTGCCCACGGCGAACCCGTGACGCCGCCCTGCCCCGCCATCCAGTCCAGCGAGGAGCGGAGATCGGCGGCGAACTGCCCATGGCTCGGGAAGAGGGAGCCCTGCGTCTGCGGCAGGAGGACGATGAACCCCCACGACGCAAGGTGCGCACCGGTGCTCGCATAGACGGTGACGGGCGTGACGAAGCCGTGGCCGAAGGCGACGACGGGGTACGGCCCGTTCGCGGCGTCGACCGGCGCGCCGGCCTGCGCGGACAGCGCCGGGTAATGCACGGTGGCGGCGAACGTGCTGCCGTTGGCCCGTACCACGGTCACGTCCCGTTGCGCCGGGATCCGCGGCCCGGGCTGCGAGAGGTCCTGCGCGCGGGCCGTTGCGTGCACCGCGAGCGCGGTCGAGGCGATGAAGGCAAGGAGGCGCATGGTCGAAGGGAACCATACGCCATCCTGCCCGCAAAGCCAGCGCGCGGCGGGTGAACGACGCCCGGATGAGGCCTCAGAGCGCCGGAACGTGCTCCTTCCGGAACCAGGCGTACCACGCCAAGGCCACCAGCACGAGCGGCCGGACATGCGCCCGCGCCCCATCGAGATCAAGCCGGCGGCCGCCGGCGGCCGGTGAGGACGCAGGGGGCGGAGGTCCCGGGGGAGCGGCCGCACCGCGGCGCGCTCCCCCGGGAAGGGCCGGTTCAGGCGCTGACCGCCACGTCCTGGCCGATGATCGCGTTCAGCGTCGCGCTCGGACGCATCGCGGCCGACACGAGCTTCGCGTTCGGGCGGTAGTAGCCGCCGATGTCGACGGGCTTGCCCTGCACGCCGTTGAGCTCGCCGACGATCCGCGCCTCGTTGGCGGTCAGGTCCGCGGCGATCGGCGCGAAGTGCGCGGCCAGCGCAGCGTCCTTGGACTGGCGCGCCAGCGCCTGCGCCCAGTACATGACCAGGTAGAAGTGGCTGCCGCGGTTGTCGAGGTCGCCGACCTTGCGCGCCGGGCCCTTGTTGTTGCGCAGGTACTCGCCCGTGGCCTCGTCGAGCGTCTCGGCGAGCACCGCGGCCTTGCGGCTGCCGGTGCGCTGCGCCAGGTGGTCGAAGCTCGCGGCGAGCGCCATGAACTCACCGAGCGAGTCCCAGCGGAGGCTGTTCTCGGCGGTGAACTGCTGCACGTGCTTCGGCGCCGAGCCGCCGGCACCGGTCTCGAACAGGCCGCCGCCGTTCATGAGCGGCACGATCGACAGCATCTTGGCGCTGGTGCCGAGCTCGAGGATCGGGAAGAGGTCGGTCAGGTAGTCGCGCAGCACGTTGCCAGTGACGGAGATGGTGTCCTTGCCCTGCTTCATGCGCTCCAGGCTCATGCGGCAGGCCTCCGCGGGCGCGGCGAACGAGAGCTCGAGGCCCGTGGTGTCGTGGTCCTTGAGGTACGCGTGCACCTTCCGGAGGAGCTCCGCGTCATGCGGACGCCCGGAGTCGAGCCAGAAGATGGCCGGCGTGGCGGAGACGCGCGCGCGGGTCACGGCCAGCTTCACCCAGTCGCGGATGGCGGCATCGGTGACGCGGCACGCGCGCCAGATGTCGCCTGCCTGCACCGCGTGCGAGGTCAGCACCGCGCCCGATGCGTCAACCATGCGGATGGTGCCGTCGGCCTTGGCGACGAACGTCTTGTCGTGGCTGCCGTACTCCTCCGCGGCCTGCGCCATCAGGCCGACGTTGGGCACGCTGCCCATCGTGCGCGGGTCGAACGCGCCGTTCGCCTTGCAGAAGTCGATCACCGCCTGGTAGATGCCGGCGTAGCTGCGGTCCGGGATGACCGCCTTCGCGTCCTGCGTCTTGCCCTCGGCGTTCCACATCTTGCCGCCCTCGCGGAGCATGGCGGGCATGGATGCATCGACGATCACGTCGCTCGGGACGTGGAGGTTGGTGATGCCCTTGTCGCTGTCGACCATCGCGATGGCCGGGCCGGCCGCATGCACGGCCTTCACGTCGGCCTCGATGGCGGCGCGCTCGGCCTCGGGCAGCGCGGCGATCTTCGCCACGAGGTCGCCGAAGCCGTTGTTCGGGTCGACGCCGAGGCGCGCGAGCGTGGCCGCATGCCGCTCGAAGACGGGCTTGAAGAAGGCGCGCACCGCGTGGCCGAAGATGATGGGGTCGGAGACCTTCATCATGGTGGCCTTCAGGTGCAGGCTGTAGAGCACGCCCCTGGCGCGGGCATCGGCCACCTGCTCCTCGAGGAAGCGCACCAGCGCCGCGCGGCTCAGGAACGTGGCGTCGACGATGTCGCCCGCGTTCAGCTTGATGCCGTCCTTGAGCACCGTGACGGCGCCGTCCTTGCCCGCGAACTCGATGCGCGCCGAGGTGGCGGCGGGGATGGTCACGGAGCGCTCGTTGCCGAAGAAGTCGCCGTCCGTCATCGAGGCCACGTGCGCCTTGCTGTCGGGGGACCAGGCACCCATCTTGTGCGGGTTGGCCCTGGCGTAGTCCTTCACGGCCTTGGGCGCGCGGCGGTCGGAATTGCCCTCGCGGATCACCGGGTTGACGGCGCTGCCCTTCGCCTTGTCGTAGCGGGCCTTGGCGTCCTTCTCGGCATCGGTCCTCGGCTCGTCCGCGTACGCGGGAAGCGCGTAGCCCTGCTTCTGCAGCTCGGCGATGGCGGCCTTGAGCTGCGGCACGCTCGCGCTGATGTTCGGCAGCTTGATGATGTTGGCGTCGGGGGTCAGGCACAGGCGGCCCAGCTCGGCCAGCGCGTCGCCGGCCCGCTGCTCGGGCTTCAGCACCTCGGGGAACGCCGCCACGATGCGACCGGCCAGCGAGATGTCCCGCAGCTCCACCGCGATGCCCGCTGGCGCGGTGAACGCGCGGATCATGGGCAGGAACGAGTGGGTGGCGAGGGCCGGGGCCTCATCGGTGAGGGTGTAGATGATGGTGGGGGTGGCGCTCATGGGGTGGCTCCGTGGCATCGGTGCCGGCAGGGGCCGGCGGACCGCAGAGGGTACGCCAAGAGGGCCAAAACCGCCCCTCCGCCCGAACGCGTGAGCTGGGGCGGCCGCTTCCCGCGCCTAGCATGGCGGAGCCCGTCCGACGGGCGGGCGGTCCGTGCCCGGACCGCGCCAGCGCATCGAGCACCCCAGATCCGACCACATCAGGAGGAAGAGAACCCGTGAACAAGCGCTTCTTCATCGCAACCGCCGCCCTGTGCGGCACTGCCCTGGTTGCGGGCCAGTTCGGCGCCGCCACCGCGGGCGAGGGCTCCGGCGGGGATTCGAGCTTTGCCCCGGGGGCCGACGTGATCGTCGGCGCCATCCCGAACGTCGCGACCTACGCGGCCGTCACGTCGGGCGGCGTCACCACCATGGCCTACGCCTTCGGCACCACCAGCTGCAACATCGGCACCGCGCAGCTCGAGTGGTTCCAGTCGCCGGACAACCGGCACCCGTTCATCCCGATGAACGCCTACCGCTGGAAGGGCAACCGCTTCGAGCACATCGGCATGGGCTGGGGCAAGCACGGGTTCACCGCCCTGCAGCAGACGCTGTGCGGGGCGTGCACGTCCTCGGGCACCGGCACCTACCTCGGCATCGGATGCTCCGATCCGTACAGCGCCAGCCTCAACGGAAGCCAGTCGGGCCTGGGTACGCGCACGGAAGTGAATGCGGCGACCGGCACGTTCCCCGGAACGTTCAACTCGGGCGCGGCGTCCGCGTCGACCACCGTGCACCGCCGCGTGCAGATCCGGTCCACCGACCTCGACCCGGCGCAGAACGCGGGCGCGCGCTACGTCTCCGAGGGCCACTACATCCACCAGCAGGATGCAACCGCCGGCAACGACAACAACAACGCCTCGTGGCGCGAGTTCACGGTGGGCTCGGTCGGCACGAACGGGTCGCGTGCGCTGACGCTGACGGGCGCCACGTTCCAGCAGAAGGCCGCGATCGAGGCGTGGAAGTCGTTCGATCCCGCGGTCAAGCTCTCGACGGCGGACGTGGCAGGCGACGGCCGGTTCATCGTGGGCTGCAAGGTCACCGACAACGGCAACGGCACCTGGCACTACGAGTACGCGGTCCACAACTTCAACTCGCACCGCAGCGGGCGGTCGTTCTCGGTGCCCGTGCCCGCGGGCACGGCCATCACGAACGCCGGGTTCAAGGACATCAACTACCACTCGGGCGACCCGTACGACCCCACCGACTGGACCATCTCCACCACGGGCGGAGCGGTGACGTGGACCGGCGGCGACTTCGCCGCAAACCCCAACGGGAACGCGCTGCGGTTCTCGACGCTCTACAACTTCTGGTTCGACGCGAGCAACGCGCCGACGGCGGCCAACGCCGCGATCGGCCTGTTCCGCCCCGGCACGGCCAGTGACCCGGCGAGCGTCACCGTGGCGGTGGACGGCCCGGGCGGCGTTCCGCCCAACCCGGCGGACCTCGACGGCAACGGCGTGGTCAACGGCGCGGACCTCGGCTTCATGCTCGCGGCCTGGGGCGCATGCACCGCGCCGTGCCCCGCGGACCTGGACGGAAACGGGCAAGTCAACGGCGCGGACCTCGGTGCGCTGCTCGCGGCCTGGGGCTGATCAAGGACCGGACACCACGGGACTCAACGCAACCGCCGCACGGCTCGGGCCGTGCGGCGGTTTGCTTGTCATGAGCGACCGTGCCGCCGAAACGCCCCTCGCGTCTCGGCCCGGGGCCAAGCCCCCGGGTGCTCAGGCGCGACGACGGCGGCTGGCAGCGAGCCCGGCCACGCCGAGGAGCGCCACGGCGCCGGGCGCCGGGATGTTCACGAACACGTTGTCGATGCGGTTGGAGCCCGTCGCGGCCGATGCGACGGCCTGGCGGTTCACGAACCGGATCACCACGGACGAGGCGTTGGACGCGGTCGTGCCGAGGTTCAGGGTGTTGGTGTACAGCGCGTTGTAGGTGGTCGAGGACCAGGTTCCGGGGGCGCCGCCGCCGCCGGACTGGAGGACCGTGTAGTTGAACAGATCGGTGAAGTCACCGCCGTTCACGCTGATGGCCACCTTGAAGGCCGCCGGGCCGGTGCTGCTGCGGGCCTGGTCCCACGAGAGGGTCATCGAGTCGGTGATGCCCGTGGTGCTGAAGCTGATCTCGTAGAAGTCGCCCGTGTTCCAGTTGTTGCTGGAGAATGCGTACTGGCTGCCGTTGCCGGCGGGCGACGTGTAGGTCGCGGCCGCGGCGGCGTGCACGGAGCGGATCTGGCTGCCCGTGGTGTTGGTGCCCTGGTCAGCGACGCCGGCGCCGTTCGGGCCGGGGGGCAGATAGGAGGTTCCGGTGGGGACGTTGCCCGCGCCGGTCGGGAACGCGGTCGGCATGGTCCAACCAACGACGACGGAGGACGAGGCGGAGGCAGCGATGGTCGTGGCAGCGACAATCGCGGCCATGGCGGGCCGAGACAGGACAAACATGTTGTGGCTCCGATAGGGAGTAGGGAAAGGGAACGGGAAAGGGTTACACGCAACCCGCCAGGCAGGGATCGGCGGGAGTTGCGAAGGTAGCCCCGATGCGCGGCGGGGCAACAAATCCACCGTTGAAACACGGCAAATCCGTGAAAATCCGGGGCTGCATTTCTCTGGAGAAACGCAGGTCCGCCGGCAGCCCGTGCCAAGGGGTCGATAGTCTCCGCCTCGAAATGGTGGACGCGCTCGAAGACCTGCCCGAACCGCTTCGACAACGCATCGATGCCATGCTGCAGATCTCGTCGCGAGCGGCAGCGTTCGTGCTCGATGCGTTCCAGCGGCCCGGCCTCGCGGTGACGCTCAAGCCGGACGCCAGCCCCGTCACCGACGCGGACCGTGGCTGCGAGGCGCTGGTCCGGCAGGCCATCCGCGCCGCGTTCCCCGAAGACGGCCTGCTCGGCGAGGAGCACGGCGAGGAACCGGGCACGTCGCCCTACCGGTGGGTGATCGACCCCATCGACGGCACCGTCAGCTTTGCGCGCGGCGTGCCGCTCTTCGGCGTGCTGGTCGCCGTGGAGGAAATCGGCGATGGTGCGCCGCGCGTGGTGGCCGGCTCCTGCGAACTGCCCGCGCTCGGCGAGCGCGTGTGGGCGGCGCGCGGTGCGGGCGCCTGGTGGGAGCGCGCGGGCTGCGCGGCCGTTCGCGCGCAGGTCTCGCGCACGGCGAGCATCGAGGACGCGCTGGTGGCCACCACCGGCATCGAGTACTTCCGCCGCGCGGGCACGGAGCCGGCGCTCGAGGAGCTGTCGCGACGCGCGGGGCGTATCCGCGGCTGGAGCGACTGCTACAGCCTGGCGCTGGCAGCCACGGGTCGATGCGATGCGGCCGTGGAGCCATGGATGAACCCGTGGGACTCAGGCCCCTTCCCCGTGATCATGGAGGAGGCGGGCGGCGCATTCTCGGGATGGGACGGGGCGCCCGGAATCCACGGGCGGACGGCGATCGCGGCGAACACTGCGCTGCAACGCGAGCTGGTCGGGCTGCTCCGCGGCTTCACGGTCAGGCCGTGAAGAGCTGCCAGAGCATCCATGCATTGAGGGCCGTGATCAGGATGGCGCAGGCCCACCCGGTGCGGGCCACCCACGCCGGCGCCGCGAACTCGCCCATCTTGGCCTTCGAGGCGGTGAACGCGACCAGCGGGAACACCGCGAACGGCAGCTGCATGGAGAGGATCACCTGCGAGCCCACCAGCAGCTTGCCGATGCCGCGCTCGCCGTAGAGCGCCGCCACCACCACTGCCGGGACGATGGCCACCAACCGCGTCAGCAGCCGCCGCGCCCATGGCGCCAGGCGCAGCTGCAGGAACCCCTCCATCACGATCTGCCCGGCGAGGGTTCCGGTGAGGGTGGAGTTCTGGCCGCTCGCCAGGAGCGCCACCGCAAAGAGCGTGCTTGCGGCAGCGGCGCCGAGGACGGGCGTGAGCAGGCGATATGCGTCGTGGATGTCGGCCACGTCCTGGTGCTCGGTGCCGTGGAAGGCCGCGGCAGCGGTGATGAGGATCGCGGCGTTGATGAAGAACGCGAAGCCGAGCGATGCGGTGGAGTCGATGGTCGCGAGCCGGATGGCCTCGCGGCGGCCGTCCGGGGTGCGCGGGTAGGCACGCGTCTGCACGATGCTCGAGTGCAGGTAGAGGTTGTGCGGCATCACGGTGGCACCGAGGATGCCGATGGCCACGTAGAGCATCGTGGGGTCGGAGAGGATCCGGGCATCGGGCGCCAGTCCCCGCAGGATGCCGCCCGGCGAGGGACGCGCGGCCCAGATCTCGTAGGCGAAGCACGCGCCGATGGTGAGCACCAAGGCGGCAACGAAGGCCTCGAGGATGCGATAGCCGCGGCGCTGCAGCAGGAGGATGAGCATCACGTCCGCGGCGGTGATGACGATGCCCCAGACCAGCGGGATGTCGAAAAGGAGCTGCAGCGCGATCGCGGACCCGATCACCTCGGCGAGGTCGCACGCGGCGATGGCAAGTTCGCACAGCACCCAAAGGGACATGTTGATGCCCGGCGAGAAGTGGTCGCGGCACGCCTGCGCCAGGTCACGCCCCGCGCCCACTCCCAGCCGCACGGCCAGGTGCTGCAGCAGCATGGCCATCAGGTTGGATGCCAGGATGACGAAGAGCAGCGCGTACCCGTAGCCGGACCCGGCGGCCAGGTCGGTGGCCCAGTTGCCGGGGTCCATGTAGCCGACCGCGACCATCATGCCGAGGCCGCTGAACGCCCACAGGCGCCGCCAGAGCGGCGCACCGGCAGCCGCCACGGGGACGGTCGCGTGCGCCTCCGCAAGCGAGGGCGTGGGGCTTGCGCGGGCCCATCCCTCGATCTGCGGCTGATGCGCGGAGCCTGCCATGGGCGCCAGTATAGGAGCACCGCGGCCGGATAACGGCTGCGAGGACCTCCCCATGGCCTGCAGGCTTCGTTACAATCTCTCTTCTGCCCCAAGCGGGCGCAAGGACCACAGCCATGAAGAGCGACACCCATCCCACCTGGTACCCCGAGTGCAAGGTCTTCTACCGAGGACAGCACGTCATGACCGTCGGAGCCACCGTTCCGGAACTGAACGTGGAGGTCTGGTCGGGTTCGCACCCGTTCTACACGGGCCAGAAGACGTTCATCGATACCGCGGGCCGCGTCGAGCGCTTCCAGCGCAAGTTCGCGGGCGACTACTTCAAGAAGGACGGCGACAAGAAGGCCGCCCCCGCCGCCAAGAAGTAGCAACGCGCAGAGTGATTCCAATGACCGCGCCGCCCCCGGCGCGGTTGTTCGTTTTCCGGGATCGGCCGCGGAGACCGGGGCCCCGCAGGAGCAGGACGAAATGGAGCAGGTCGCAGACAACCTTCGCAGGACCCTCGACGGCATGGCGCACGAGTTCCATGCCGCCGGGGACGCGATGCTCAATCCGGAGGTCCTGGCCGACCACCGCAAGCTGCGGGCGCTGACCGCACGCCGTGCCGCCCTTGAGCAGGTGGTGCGGGAGTGGGAAGCCTGGCGTGCCGCCGAGCGCGAGTCGGCGCAGCTGGCGGAGTTGGCGGCGGGGTCGGACGCCGAGCTTGCCGCGGAGGCCCGGCGCGAGCTGCCCGACCTGCGTGGCCGGGCGGACGCCCTGCTCGAGTCGATCCAGCGGCTCCTGGTGACCGGGGACGATCGCCGGGTCGGAGCCGTGATCCTCGAGGTGCGCGCCGGCGTGGGCGGTGACGAGGCCGCGCTGTGGGCCGGCGACCTGCTGCAGATGTACCGGAAGCTCGCGCAGCGGCGCGGCTGGTCGTGGGACGAGATGGAGGTGCGCGCGGGCGATGCGGGCGGCATCACGCAGGCGATCGTCGAGCTGCGCGGCGATGGCGTGTGGAGCGCACTCGGCTACGAGGCGGGCACCCACCAGGTGAAGCGCGTGCCTGCAACCGAGGCGCAGGGGCGCGTGCACACCAGCACCGCGACCGTGGCCGTCATGGCCGAGCCCGAGGAGATCGAGGACGAGGTGGACCCCGAGGAAGTCAAGGAGATGATGACCACCGCGCAGGGGCCCGGCGGGCAGAACGTGAACAAGGTGGCGACCGCGGTGCACCTCATCCACCTCCCCACCGGCATCGAGGTGCGCATGCAGGAGACGCGCAGCCAGCTGCAGAACCGGGACAAGGCGTGGCGCCTGCTGCGTGCGCGCGTGCGCGAGGCGCGAATCCAGGCGGCCGAGGCCGCGCGCAGCGCCGAGCGCCGCGGCATGATGGGCAGCGGCAGCCGCGCCGAGAAGATCCGCACCTACCGCTGGAAGGAATCGGTCGCGGTCGATCACCGCGTGGAGCACTCCGCCCCGCTCTTCCCGCTGCTCGCCGGCGACATGGACGGGCTCTTGGATGCGCTGCAGCGCGCCGACATCGCCGAACGCGTGAAATCCGTTCCTGGTTAGTTTGGCACCAATTTCCTTCTGCGGAGACCGGCGACTTCTCCAGAGGAATAAATTGGTGCCAAACTAACCAGGAGCGAATTTAGTGGGGCATGGGGAAGCGCGCGCAGAAGGCGCGGATCTCGTCGCGCACGCGCGCGGTCTCGGCGGCATCGCCCTTGGAGCCCATCACGCGGTCGAGCCATGCGGCCACCTGGGCCATCTCGGGCTCCTTCAGGCCGCGGGAGGTGAGCGCGGGCGTGCCGAGGCGCAGGCCGCTCGTCACCATCGGCGGGCGCGGGTCGTTCGGGATGCCGTTCTTGTTGACGATGATGCCGGCGGACTCGAGCCACTTCTCGGCATCGGCGCCGGTCAGGTCGGCGCTGCGCTGCCGCAGGTCGACGAGCATCAGGTGGTTGTCGGTGCCGCCCGTGCAGAGGCGGTAGTTGCGCGCGACGAGCGCCGCGGCCAGCGCCTTGGCGTTGGCGACCACCTGCCTGCTGTACGCGGTGAACTCCGGGCGCAGCGCCTCGCCGAAGGCGACGGCCTTCGCGGCGATAATGTGCATGAGCGGGCCGCCCTGGCTGCCGGGGAACACCTTGCGGTCGATCTTGGCGGCGATGTCGGCGTCGTCGGAGAGCGCCAGGCCGCCGCGCGGGCCGCGCAGCGTCTTGTGCGTGGTGGTGGTCACGACGTGCGCGTGCGGGAACGGGCTCGGGTGCACGCCCGCGGCCACCAGCCCCGCGATGTGCGCGATGTCGGCCATCAGGAATGCGCCCACGCCGTCGGCGATCGCGCGGAACCGAGCGAAGTCGATGACGCGCGGGTAGGCGCTGTAGCCGCAGATGATCATCTTCGGCCTGCACTCGCGCGCGATGCGCTCGATGGCGTCGTAGTCGAGGAGCTCGCTCTGCGGGTCGAGCCCGTACTCGGCGATCCTGTAGAAGGTGCCGCTGAAGTTCGGCTTGAGCCCGTGGCTGAGGTGGCCGCCGCTCTTGATGGGCAGGCTCAGCACCGTGTCGCCGGGCTCGAGCAGCGCCATGAATGCCGCGATGTTGGCGTTGGCGCCGCAGTGCGGCTGGACGTTGGCGAAGCCGCAGCGGAAGAGCTTCTTGGCGCGCTCGCGGGCGATGTCCTCGATGCGGTCGTGGAACTGGCAGCCGCCGTAGTAGCGCTTCCCCGGGTAGCCCTCCGCGTACTTGTTGGTGAGCCAGCTGCCGGCGGCGTGCATCACCGCGGGGGTGACATGATTCTCGCTGGCGATCAGCTCAAGCGTGCTGGCCTGGCGGTCGGCTTCCTGGGCCATGAGCTGCGCCACCTCCGGGTCCTGCGCGCCGACGAGGGCCACGAGGTCCTGCGACATGGGGTCGAGCGAGGCGGGGGCGCCGAAGGCTGAGGGGGATGCGATGGTCATTGAGGCGAAATCGTACCCCGCACCCCTACGATGGGCCCATGGCAGCTCGCCTGCGGCAATTCACGGCAACCGTCGCCACGCCGGCAGGAACGGTCACCGTCGCGGCGCGGTCTCCCGCAGAGGCCGAGATGCTGCGCGCCCGGGTGGAACGCGCGCTCGCGGGCGCGGCGGACGACTTCGCCGACGTCCCGATCCCGGACGGCACGCCTTTCCAGCGGGCCTGCTGGGACGCGTGCCGCGGCATCCCGCGAGGCGAGACGCGGACGTATGCGTGGCTTGCCGCGGCAGCGGGCAGCCCGCGCGCGCTCCGCGCCGCCGGCCAGGCGATGCGCCGCAACCCGATGCCGGTGGTGGTGCCGTGCCACCGGGTGGTGGGGACCGGAACGTGGATCGGGGGTTATTCGGGCAGCGCCCGCGGCGACGGGGCTGAACTCGGCCTGAAACGATGGCTCCTCGACCTTGAGCGCACTTCGACCGATGTACCCTCCCTCCCCCGCCGCTGACGGCGCGCCATCACCCGAAGGGAACCCCGCATGAAGCTCACCATGGTCGGCACCGGCTACGTCGGACTCGTCACGGGCGCCTGCTTCGCCGAGACCGGCAACCACGTGACCTGCCTCGACGTGGACGCCCGGAAGATCGAGAAGCTCAAGCAGGGCGAGAGCCCGATCTACGAGCCCGGGCTCTCGGAGATGCTGCAGCGGAACATCCAGTCGGGACGCATCCACTTCACGCTCGACAAGCTCGCGGCCTACAAGGACGCCGAGGCCATCTTCATCTGCGTGGGCACCCCTAGCGACGAGGACGGCAGCGCCGACCTGCAGTACGTGCTGGCCGTCGCGCGCGACATCGCCGCGGCGCTCGAGCACTTCGGACCGGGCGGCAAGGCGAAGACCGTGGTGGTCAAGAGCACCGTGCCCGTGGGCACCAGCCACGCGGTGCGCGACCTCGTCCGCAGCCTCACGAAGGTGCCCTTCCACATCGCGGACAACCCGGAGTTCCTGAAGGAAGGCGACGCGATCAACGACTTCATGAAGCCCGACCGCATCGTCTGCGGCGTCGAGAGCAAGGAAGCCGACGAGACGATGCGCGCGCTCTACGAGCCCTTCGTGCGCAACGGCAACCCCATCCATGTCATGGACGTGCGCAGCGCGGAGATGGTGAAGTACGCCTCGAACGCCATGCTGGCCTGCAAGATCTCCTTCATCAACGAGATCGCCAACCTCTGCGAGCACATGGGCGCAGACGTGGCAAGCGTCCGCGAGGGCATGTGCGCGGACCGGCGCATCGGCAACCAGTTCCTGTACCCGGGCCTCGGCTACGGCGGCAGCTGCTTCCCCAAGGACACGCAGGCCGTGGTGGGCATGGGCCGCGCGAAGGGCTTCGACTGCAAGCTGAACGCCGCGGTGCACGTGGTCAACCAGGACCAGCGCGGGCACTTCTGGCAGAAGGTCGAGCGCCGCTTCGGGCCGGGTGGGCTGAAGGGCCGGACGCTCGCCTTCTGGGGCGTCGCGTTCAAGCCGCGCACGGACGACATCCGCGAGGCGCCGGCGATCGCGCTGATGAAGCGCGCCATTGCCGCCGGCGCGAAGGTCGTGGCGTACGACCCGGTCGCGCTCGAGAACCTCGGACGCGAGGAACCGCAGATCCCGCACGCGAAGGACATGTACTCGGCGCTCGACGGCGCGGACGCGCTGGTGGTCTGCACCGAGTGGAACGAGTTCCGCTCGCCGGACTTCGCCGAGATCAAGAAGCGCCTCAGGCACCACCTGGTGTTCGACGGGCGGAACCTCTTCCGGCCCGCGCAGATGGCGCACGAGGGCTTCGAATACCACTCCGTGGGCCGGCCGACCGCGGGAACCGTGAAGGTCTGATCGAACACCGCCCGCCCGGGCCGCCCGGCCTGCGCCCGCCCCCCCCGGAACCACCCCCATCCGCCCGTCCCGGCCGCCGCCGGGACGGGCTGTTTTTTGGCTGCAAACCCCCTCCGGGCGCTCCGGACGTTCGGGTAACCCCATCAGAAATCGGGAAAATGGCAAAAATCGGCCGATTCCGCCTATCCGGTGGCGAGTTACCCCTTGCGTCCCATGCAAAAACCCCTATCTTCCGGGGCGTTCTGGGCAGTGAGCCCGGTTTTCGCAAGCTTTCGGGCCTTCCGCACTAGGAAAGGAAGGTCCGGCAGAAAGGATGTCAGGATGGCCACCGCGAAGCCTCGCAGCAAGGGCGAGACCCTCAAGATGATCGCCGAGAAGACCAAGCTTCCCCGCAAGCAGGTCGTGGCGGTGTTCGAGGAGCTCGGCAACATCATGAAGAAGGACCTGAGCAAGAAGGGCTCCGGCGTCTTCGTCGTGCACGGCATGATGAAGATCATGGTGATCAACAAGCCTTCCACCAAGGCCTACGAGAAGCCGAACCCCTTCAAGCCCGGCGAGATGATGACCGTGAAGGCGAAGCCCGCCACGCGGAAGATCAAGGTTCGCCCGATGAAGGCCCTCAAGGCGATGGTCGGCTGACCGTCGGATCGAGGACGAAACCCGAAGGGCCCCGCGGACACGCGGGGCCCTTCGCGCTTTTGCGAAGCCGCGCCCGTCGCTCGCGATGCGCAGGTCCCCGCCCCGACGCGGCCGCAGCGCGTGCAGGCCGCGCTCAACTCGCCCGGTCGATTCGGTAGATCACGCGCGGGCTCGGCACGCCGCCCACCGGCACCAGCTCCTCGCGGTCGCGGCGCGCGCCGATCGCCTGCAGGGCCCGCTGCGAACGCACGTTGCCCGGGCTCACGTGGAACCACGCGGTGCGCGCCCAGCGGAACGCGTGCTCGAGCATGAGCCGCTTCATCTCCCGGTTGGCGCCCGTGCCCCACTGCGCGCGCTCGAGGAACGTGTAGCCGATCACCACGGAGCGGTCGGTTGGGTTCCAGTCGTAGTAGCGGCTCGAGCCGATCACGCGGCCGGTGGCGGCGTCCTCGGCGACCAGCGCGCCGCCCGCCGCCGGCGCGGCGCCGAGCGCGAGCGCGCCGTCGAAGAACCGGTCGAACACGGGCCGCTCGTGCCGGTCCCGCTCGGAGTGCTGCTCCCAGACCCGCGGATCCGACGCCGCCGCATGCAGCGCATCGCGATCCGATTCGCGGAGCGGACGGAGGCGCACGCGCGCGCCCGCGAGCGCCGGCTGCCAGTTCGGGACCTCGATCGCACGCTTGACGCTGCGGCCGTTCGCCTCGAGCAGCGCCCACGCCTGGTCGCGCGTCCGCGACGGGTCGAACATCATCACGGTGCGGATCGCCCGGTCGACCAGCTTGTCATTGGTCGCGGCCAGGTCCACCATCAGGTTTCCGCGCACCTTGCCCAGCCGCGTGAAGAGCGCGGTGGTGATGCAGTTGAGCGCGAGCTTCGTGGCGCTGCCGGCCTTCAGCCGGGTGCTGCCCGTCAGCACCTCGGGGCCCGTGTCGAGCGCAATGAGGTGGTCGCAGGCCTCCGGGCGCTCCATCGGCACGCACGAGAGGAACGCCGTCAGCGCGCCGCGTTCCTTGGCGATCCGGATGGCCCCGAGCGGGTACGGCGTGGTTCCGCCGGCCGCGATGCCCACCACCGCGTCCAGCGCGCCGATGCCGTGGCGCTCGATCTCCTCGCGTGCGCCGTCCCATTCGTCCTCGCGGCCCTCGCTCGAGCGGCGCAGCGCGCCGTCGCCGCCCGCGATGATGCCGACCACCTGCCCGGGGTCGGACATGAAGGTCGGCGGGCACTCGCTGGCATCGAGCACGCCGAGGCGGCCGCTCGTGCCCGCACCGAAGTAGAAGAGCCGGCCACCCCGGCGCACGCGCTCGGCAACCTCCTCCACGAAAGCGCCGATCGCAGGCGCCGCCGCGGCCACGGCGGCGGGCACCGCGCGGTGGTCGTCGGCCATGAGCGCCGCGATCGCCGCGGCATCCATCGAGTCAAGCGCCGCGGACGCGGGGTTGCGCGCCTCGGTGCGGACGTGACTGCGGTCGGGCGGAAGCCGGGTCATCGGTGCGGCGCTCACCGAGCCTTCATCGGCACCGACGCGCCGGCCGCATCAGGCGCGGGCGCGCCCACCGCCTTCGGCTGCCACATCCCGAAGTTCCGCAGGATGAAGCTCCACTTGGAGGCCTCGTACGCGGGACTCCCGATCCCGTGCGCGGCGTTGGCGAAGAGCTGCATCTCGAACGGCGTGGACGACTGCTGCCACGCCTGCGCCAGCGCGAAGGTGTTCGACGGGTGCACGTTGTCGTCCATCATCCCGTGGAGCAGGAGCACCCTGCCCTTCAGGCGGCCCGCAAGCTTGACCGCGCTGCCGGCGTCGTAGCCGGCCTCGTTCTCCTGCGGGGTGCGCATGGCGCGCTCGGTGTAGATGGTGTCGTACTGGCGCCAGTCGGTGGGCGGCGCACCCGCCACCGCCACCTGGAACACGTCCGGGTGCCGCAGCACGCACATGAGCGCCATGTAGCCGCCGTAGCTGTGGCCGGCCACGGCGACGCGCGAGCCGTCCACGTACGGCCGCTCGCGCAGGGCCTTCACGAGCGCCGCCTGGTCATCCACGTCGGGGCCGCCGAGCTTCAGGTAGGCCGCGCCCTCGAACGCCTTGCCGCGCCCGGGCGTGCCGCGGTTGTCGACCTTGGCCACGAGCATCCCGAACTCCGCCGCATTCTCGACCGACCCGAAGCGCGGCGACACCGTCGCCACGAGCGGACCGCCGTAGGCCTCGACCATCAGCGGATAGCGCCTGGACGGGTCGAAGTCCTTCGGCTTGTAGAGCAATCCGTAGAGGTCGGTGACCCCGTCGGCGGCCTTGACGGTGAGGAACTCGGGCGGCATCAGCCCGGCCTTCCCGTAGGGATCGGCGGCGGGCTTGGAGAGCTGCGCCACCAGGCTGCCGTCCGCCGCATAGAGCGCGGTGGACGGCGGCACGTCGACGAACTCCGCGGTCGCCACGAAGTGCGCGCCGCCCGGCGCGATGCGGTACCCCGAGTGGTGGAGCTCGGCCTTGGTGACGCGCTCGCGGGCGCTGCCGTCGAGGCGCGCGCGGTGCAGCTGCGAGTTGATGCCCACCTTGCCGGAGCGGGCCGAGTACCACAGCCAGCCGCGCTCCTCGTCGACATGCACGATCGACTCGGCCGGCCACGGGTCGTCCGTCAGTCGCGCGACCTTGCCCTTCTCCAGGTCCCACAGCTCCCAGTTGGCGAAGCCGTTCGACTCGCTCTCCCAGAGGAACCGCCGACCGTCGGCGAGGAACCGCACCGTGGGCGAGTTCTTCTGCCACGTGGGCTGCGTCTCGGATATCACGGTGCGCGAGGCACCCGTGGCGGGGTCGGTGGCCATCAGCTCCACGCGGTCCTGGCGCCGGTTGGCGCGGAACCAGAGCAGGCGATCGCCCTTCGGGCTCCACTCGATCCCGTACACGTACTGGTCGCGCTCAGTGCCGACGTCGACCACGACGCGGCGCCCGGACTGCAGGTCGTACACCTCGAGCCGTGCCACGCCGTTGGCCTCGCCCGGCTTCGGGTAGCCAGTGCCCACGGCACGCGTGCGCGTGGTGGCAAGCCCCGCGATGAGCCAGTAGTCCTTCACCGGCGTCTCGTCGAAGTCGTAGTAGGCGAGCATCCGCGAGTCGGGCGACCACCACATGGCGGTGTTCTGGTCGAGCTCCTCGCCGTAGACCCAGTCGGCGCTCCCGAACCAGCGACGGTCCTTGCCCTCCGCGGTGACCTGCACCGCATCGCCGCCGCCGGCCGGCTCGAGCCGCACGTTGCAGTCGACGAACGCCGCGGTCCACTTCGCGTCGGGGCTCGGCACTCGGGTGGCCTGCTGCGCACGACCGCCGCGCGGCGCGCGGTACTCCTTGGCACGCGCGGGCTCGGCGGGAGGCTCGCCCTCGCCCACGGCGCCGTCGGCGAGCGCCACGGAGCGCCACTTGCCCGCGTACTGGAACCACGCCTTCCCGCCGGCGGCGTCCCAGCGGACCTCGCCGATGCGGCCGGCATTGCCGGCGGGCGCGTCCACCGCGTTCACGCGGTCGGCGCGGGGGAGCTCCGCGAACGGCGCCCACTGGGCGCGCGCGGGCAGCGAGCAGGCGATCGCGGCGAGCGCGGCGGCAGCCGTCGCCCGGATGAATGGTCGGTCGGTCATCGGTCCTCCGTGGTCAGGCGCCGTGGTCGGCGAACGCGGTCATGGAACGGAACGCGCGGAAGCGGTCGGCCACCTGGCCGGCGTCAAGCCGCGCGAGGCGCTCGAGCCCGAACGCCTCGATCGTGAAGCTCGCGAGCACGGTGCCCCAGGCCATCGCATGGCGCAGCGTGTCGAAGTCGTGGCGCCCGGTGCGGGCGACGTGCGCCATGAAGCCGCCGGCGAAGGTGTCACCGGCCCCGGTGGGGTCGATCACCTGCGCGAGGTCCGCGGGGAACGCCGGGATGCTCGCAACGCCGTCGCGGTGCACCAGGATGGCGCCGTGCTCGCCCTTCTTCACCACCACGAAGCTGCGCGGGCCGTCCTTGAGTATCTGCCGGCCCGCGGTCACCACGTTGCGGCAGTCGGTGAGCTGCATCGCCTCCTCGTCGTTCATGATGACGCCGTCGACCTCGGAGAGCAGCTGGTTGAGCTCGGCACGCGCGATGTTGATCCAGAGGTCCATGGTGTCGCACACCACGAACGGCCGCACCGGGAACTGGCGCATCAGGTCCATCTGCACCAGCGGATGCGTGTTGGCCAGGAACACGGTCTTGCTGTCCTGGTACTTGGCGGGCACCTTCGGCGGCGCCTCCTCCAGCACGCCGAGGCGCGTGAAGAGCGTCTCGCGGCGGTTCATGTTGTCGAAGTAGCGGCCGCCCCAGGCGAACGTCTCGCTGCCGGCGCGGCGCTCGAGGCCGTCGAGGCACACGTTGCGGAACGCGCGGAGCTGCTTCTCGTGCGCCTCGGGCCAGTCGCCGCCGACGGCCCCGACCACGCGCACGGGCGTCAGCTGGCTGGCGGCCGCCGCGAAGTAGGCGCAGCTGCCGCCGAGGACGCCGGTGGCCTCGCCGGTGGGAGCGTGGAGCGTGTCGATTCCGATGGTTCCGGTGACGAGGAGGGACATCTCCGCGAGTGTACGCGGGGTCCTTCGCGCCACGGCGTCAGGTGCGCGTCAGCCCGCGTCCTCGGAGGGCTTCGACCAGCCAAGACCGATCGGCAGTCCGATGAGAGCGCCGGCTGCGACGTCCGCCGGCATGGCCATCGACCAGCCGGGGAGCGCGTGCGCGATGACCGCCTGGTCGATGGGTGCCTTGAACGTGTACGCCGTCCAGGCCTGCGCGAGACCGGCCATCAGGACCGGCGCCGCCGCCAGCAGGATCGGCTGCGCGCCGCCCAGCATGCGCCGCGCCGCGAAGGCCATGGCCACGCTCCCGACGACCGCGGCACCGATCGCCTGGCCCTTGAGCCCGGTGCGCACGAGGAACCACAGCGCCGCGACGCAGAGGAGGCCGGAGACCATCCCGCGCAGCGCGTCCGCATTCAGGGCCTCGGAGGCGAAGGATGCGCCCTTGGAGCGCGCAGGGATGTCGATGAGCGGACCGGAGACCCGGAAGACGCACGCGGATGCGGCGGCGGTCATGACGCCCCATGCAAGCGTCTCGACGGCGATCGGCAGCAGCGCGTCACCGTCGAAGGCGGCATCCATGACCGTGCCGCAGCGCCCGGCCACGGTGGCGACGCCGCAACCGAGCACGAACAGCCCGACGGCCGCGTTGAGGAGGCGCCCCACCACGCACGCGACCGCGGTCCACGCCACCCACGCGCACGCGAGCGCGACGACCGCCGCCGCCGGGCGCACCGCGTCGGTCACCGTCGGCCCGGGCACGCCGCGCTCGCTCCCGAGGAACGGGATCACCGGCACGGCCACGAGGATGCACGCCACGGCGCCGAGCGTGAGCACCGCGTACCGCACCATCGGGCGATCGGCGAAGTTCGGGACCGCGGACGCAGGCTGGGCGTTTGCCATGCGCGTGTGCTACCACGCCCCGCCCGCGCCCGGCAACCGGTGCCGTATCGTGCGGACCGCCATGAATCCCCCGGCCAACGCCTCGCTGCCGCGCATCACCCTCGACGGATCGCCGCTCGCCATCGCGCAGGTCGTGGCGGCCGCGCGCGGCCGGGCAGCGGTGGCGCTCGATCCCGCGGCGCGCGCCCGAGTGGCCGCGGCCCGCGCCGCGATGCTCGCCCGCGCCGAGGGCGCGCAGGCGCTCTACGGAATCAACACCGGGTTCGGGTCGCTCTCGCGCGTTCGGATCCCTGACGAGCAGCTCGATGCGCTCCAGGCGAACCTCGTCCGGAGCCATGCGTCCGGCGTCGGCGACCCCGCTCCCGAGGACACGGTGCGGGCCATGATGCTGATCCTCGCCGCAAGCCTCGCACGCGCGCACAGCGGCGTGCGGCCGGAGCTGGTCGAGCTGATCGTGTCGATGCTCAACGCGGGCGTGCACCCAGTGGTGCCGTCGCGCGGGTCGGTGGGCGCGTCCGGCGACCTGGCCCCGCTCTCGCACCTGGCCCTCGCGTTCCTCGGCGAGGGCGAGGCGCACCTCGGGGGGCAGCGGATGTCGGCGGGCGACGCGCTGCGCGCGGTCGGGCTGCGGCCACTCGCGCTGCACGCGAAGGAAGGGCTCGCCCTCATCAACGGCACGCACTACATGTGCGCGCAGGGCGCGCTCGCGCTGCACGATGCCGACGCCCTGCTCCGCACCGCGGCCCGCGCCACCGCGCTCTCGATCGACGCCTGCCGCGCGACCGACGCGTTCCTCGACCCGCGCATCCATGCCGCCCGCAACCAGCCCGGGCAGCAGGAAGCCGCGCGACGCATCGCGGCGGAGCTCGCTGGAAGCCAGGTGCTCGTGGCGCACCGCGAGAACGACCCGCGCGTGCAGGACCCGTACTCGTTCCGCTGCGCCCCGCAGGTGCTCGGCGCGGCGATGGACGCCATCGCGTGGGCGCGCGCCACGGTCGAGCGCGAGCTCGGCGGCGTGACGGACAACCCGCTCGTCTTCATGGACGGCGACCGTGCCGACATCGTGTCGGGCGGCAACTTCCACGGGATGCCGCTCGCGCTCGCGATGGATGCGGCGAAGGTCGCGCTGGTGGCGATGGCCGGCATCTCCGAGCGCCGCACGTTCTGGATCCTCGCCGCGCACGACCCGCAGAACCCGGTGCGTCCATACTTGAGCGCGGACCCCGGCGTGAACAGCGGCTACATGATCGCCCAGTACGCGGCCGCGGCGTGCTGCAACGAGCTGCAGGTGCTGGCGCACCCCGCGAGCGCGCACAACGTGGTCACGAGCGCCGGCATCGAGGACTACAACTCGATGGGCGCCACCAGCGCCAACCACCTGCGCGCGGCGGTGCGGCTGGCGACGGACGTGATCGCGATCGAGCTGCTCGTGATGTGCGAGGGGCTGGAGTACCAGCGCCCGCTCCGGTCGGGTGCGGGCGTCGAGGCGCTGCACGCGGCCGTGCGCGCGGGCGTCCCGCGGCTTGCCGGGGACCGCTCCCCCGCTCCGGACATCGCGGAAATCGCGCGCCTCGTGGCGGCGGGCTCGCTGGCCGGCGCGTGAGCGGGCCGGCCGGATGCGGCCGCGGCCTAGAATCGTCCCCATGACGACCGCCGCCGCACGCCGCACCATCCGCGCCCCGCGCGGAAACACGCGCACCTGCAAGACCTGGGCCGCCGAGGCGGCCATGCGCATGCTCATGAACAACCTCGACCCCGAGGTTGCCGAGCGGCCGGGCGACCTGGTGGTCTACGGCGGCCGCGGCCAGGCAGCGCGCAGCTGGGAGTGCTTCGATGCCATCATCGAGGGCCTGAAGCGACTCGAGGCCGACGAGACGCTCCTCGTGCAGAGCGGGAAGCCCGTCGGCATCGTCCGCACGCACGCCGATGCGCCGCGGGTGATGATCGCCAACTCCAACCTCGTGCCGCACTGGGCCACGCAGCAGCACTTCGACGACCTGTGCGCGCGCGGCCTGATGATGTTCGGGCAGATGACCGCGGGCAGCTGGATCTACATCGGCACCCAGGGAATCCTGCAGGGCACCTACGAGACCTTCGCCGAGTGCGCGCGCCAGCACTTCGGCGGCACGCTGCGGGGCACCCTCAACGTCACCGCCGGCTGCGGCGGCATGGGCGGCGCGCAGCCGCTCGCCATCACCATGAACGAGGGCACCGCGCTGGTGGCCGACGTCTGCCGCGAGCGCCTCGAGAAGCGCGTCCACGACCGCTACCTCGACGAGGTGCACGACGACCTCGACGCCGCCATCGACCGTGCGCTCGACCTGAAGCGCCGCGGCGAGGGCATCTCGGTGGGCGTGCTCGCGAACGCCGTCGACATGCTGCAGCGCCTGCATGACCGCAAGATCGTGCCCGACACGCTGACCGACCAGACCAGCGCCCACGATCCGCTCGAGGGCTACTACCCGGTGGGGGTGACGCGCGAGTCGGCGGACGCGCTGCGAGCGCGCGACCCCGAGGAGTACCAGCGCCTCTCCATGAGGAGCATGGAGCAGCATGTTCGCCTCATGGTGCAGTTCATGCGCGCCGGCAGCAAGACGTTCGACTACGGCAACAACATCCGCCAGCGCGCCTTCGACCAGGGCTTCAAGGACGCGTTCGCCTTCCCGGGCTTCGTGCCGGCCTACATCCGCCCGCAGTTCTGCACGGGGCGCGGGCCCTTCCGCTGGGTGGCGCTCTCGGGCGACCCGGATGACATCCGCGTCACCGACGAGGCCGTGCTCGAGCTCTTCCCCGAGGACAAGGGGCTGCACCGCTGGATCCGCATGGCGCAGAAGCGCGTGGCGTTCCAGGGGCTGCCCGCCCGCATCTGCTGGCTGGGGCTGGGCGAGCGGCACCGCGCCGGGCTGCGCTTCAACGAGCTGGTGGCGCAGGGCAAGGTCAAGGCGCCGATCGTGATCGGCCGCGACCACCTCGACTGCGGCAGCGTGGCCAGCCCCAACCGCGAGACCGAGGCCATGAAGGACGGCACCGACGCGGTGAGCGACTGGGCCATCCTCAACTTCGCCGTGAACATCGCGAGCGGCGCCAGCTGGACCAGCTTCCACCACGGCGGCGGCGTCGGCATCGGCTTCAGCCAGCACGCGGGCCAGGTGATCGTGGCCGACGGCACGCCGGAGGCCGCGAGGCGCCTCGAGCGCGTCCTGACCAACGACCCGATGATGGGCGTCTTCCGCCACGCCGACGCCGGCTACGAGCTGGCGCAGGACTGCGCCACGCGCCTGGGCGTCAAGATCCCGATGCGGTGAGCGAGGGGGCGAGAGGCCCCGCCAGCGTTGCCATGCCCTCCCCCTTCCGCCTCCGCAGCCCCTACCAGCCCATGGGCGACCAGCCCGAGGCGATCGAGCAGCTGGTGGCGGGCCTTGCGCGCGGGGAGCGGCACCAGACGCTTCTGGGCGCAACCGGCACCGGCAAGACGTTCACCATGGCGAACGTCATCGCGCGCACGGGGAAGCCGACCCTCCTCATCAGCCACAACAAGACGCTCGCGGCGCAGCTCTACGAGGAGATGAAGGAGCTGTTCCCCGAGAACGCGGTCTGCTACTTCGTCAGCTACTACGACTACTACCAGCCCGAGGCGTACATCCCGCAGCGGGACATCTACATCGAGAAGGACGCCAGCCGCAACCAGGACCTCGACCGCCTGCGGCTGCTGGCCACGAGCAGCCTGCTCTCGCGCGAGGACGTGATCGTGGTCTCGAGCGTGAGCTGCCTCTACGGCCTTGGCTCGCCCGACGAGTTCCGCAACCGCATGATCGTGGTGGAGCGCGGCACCGTCATCAAGCGCCGCGACTTCCTGCTTGGCCTCTCGGCGATGCAGTACGTGCGCAAGGAGGTCGAGCCCGGCCGCGGGAACTTCCGCGTGCGCGGCGACAGCATCGAGGTGTTCCCGGCGAGCGAGCAGCACGCGATCCGCATCGGGCTGTTCGGCGACGAGGTGGAGGCCATCGAGCTCTTCGATCCCGTCAGCGGCGAGGTGCTCAGCGAGGAGTCGCGGGCGTGGATCTTCCCGGCGGTGCACTACATGATGCCCGAGGAGCAGATGAAGCGCGCGGTGGACGAGATCAAGGCCGAGCTCGACGCGCGGGTGCTGGAGCTGCGCGCCGAGGGAAGGCTGCTCGAGGCGCAGCGGCTCCTCGGGCGCACCAAGTACGACCTGGAGATGATCCAGGAGACGGGCTACTGCAGCGGCATCGAGAACTACAGCCGCTTCTTCGACGGGCGCCCGCGGGGCGCGCGCGCGTGGACGCTGATGGACTACTTCCGCCGGGTGCCGAACCACGCGCCCGACGACTGGCTCTGCATCATCGACGAGAGCCACGTCACGCTCCCGCAGGTGCGCGGCATGTTCTTCGGCGACAAGGCGCGCAAGGAGACGCTGGTGGCACACGGCTTCCGCCTGCCGAGCGCGCTCGACAACCGACCGGTGCGCTTCGAGGAGTTCGAGGAGATCGTGCCGAGCGTCGTCTACGTGAGCGCCACGCCCGCGCCCTACGAGCTGGAGAGGTGCCACGGGGTTGTGGCCGAGCAGGTCATCCGCCCCACGGGGCTGGTGGATCCGGAGGTGACGGTGCTGCCGGCGCGCGGGCAGGTGCCGGACCTGCTGGAGCGCGCCCGGGAGCGCGCCGCGCGCGGCGAGCGCGTGCTGGTCACCGCGCTCACCAAACGGCTCTGCGAGGAGCTCACCAACTACCTGCACAAGAACGGCGTGAAGGTGCGCTACCTGCACAGCGAGATCGAGACGCTCGACCGCCTGACCATCCTGAAGGAGCTGCGCGAGGGCGAGTTCGACGTGCTGGTGGGAGTCAATCTCCTCCGCGAGGGGCTGGACCTGCCCGAGGTCAGCCTGGTGTGCATCCTCGATGCGGACACGCAGGGGTTCCTGCGCAGCAGGTCAAGCCTGATCCAGACGATGGGACGCGCCGCGCGCAACGCCAACGGCGCCGTGGTGATGTATGCCGACGAGGTGACGCCCGAGATGCAGGCGGCCATCGAGGAGGTCGAGCGCCGCCGCGCGAAGCAGCTCGCCTACAACGCCGAGCACGGCATCACGCCCGAGACAATCAGGAAGGCGATCCGCCACGGCATCGAGCTCGAGATCAAGGCCAACCGCACCGAGCGCGAGGCGGTCGGCGCGAGGGAGCCGAAGCGCTTCCGAAAGGCCGAGGCGATGCGCGAGCTGGAGGAGGAGATGCTCGCGGCGGCCGGTGCGCTCGAGTTCGAGAAGGCCGCGCGCCTGCGCGACCAGCTCAGGAAGGTCGAGGCGCTGCCGGAGA
>Ga0172367_10002478_pt1 | contig 25299 bp, 14 predicted proteins | sample Lak10m_FD_114542 | JGI IMG/M metagenome (GOLD analysis project Ga0172367, IMG submission 114542) | Freshwater microbial communities from Kabuno Bay, South-Kivu, Congo - kab_022012_10m | ecosystem: Environmental > Aquatic > Freshwater > Lake | place: Democratic Republic of the Congo: South-Kivu...
ATGCGCTGGATGTGTCCCAGCTCCTCACTCACCGTGCCGCCAGCGTAGTGGGCCGTGTAGGTGAAGGTGAAGGAGGCCCAGTGCGGCGTGATGCCATCGGCCACGGTGAAGGTGAAGTTGCCGGCACCTTCAATGACCTCGCCCGGCGAAGAAGCGGGATAGCTTACCGTGCCCTGGGTGATGGTCACGGCGGGATCCGTGCAGCTCATCACCAGGCTGCAATCCGTGGCCGGCACCGCGATGGGGCTGTTGCGCAGGCTAACAGAGAAACTCACCGTCTCGCCACCGTCCGGACGGCCGTCCAGGTTGTCGTCGGAAACCACGGCAATGTCACTGATGGTGAAAACCGGGAAGTCCACCGACATGTACTGGTTGATGATGCTGTGCATCTGCGACTCGGAGAAGCCGCTGTCCGTGTAACGGATGATGCCTTCGGTGTCGAGGATCACATTGTAGGGGATGTAATTGTCGCCGTAGTTGCCGTAGACATTGCCACTGCCCACCAGCACGGGGAAGGTTGGGTTGTGGGTGTCCCAGTGGGCGTGCAGGGCGGCGGCGGAGATGTTGTCCGTGTCAATGTGGACCAACTCGAAGGCGGCGGGGTCGTAAACTTCTTCGAAGTTTGTTTGCAACACCGGAAACTCGGTGTTACAGCTGGGTCACCATGTGGCCCCAAAGTTGATGAGCACCACCTTGCCCCGCTGGGCGTAGAGGCTCCACGCGTTGCCATTCCAATCGGTTCCGCTGAAGTTCGGCGGCGTTTGCCCCAACCCATACTGGGCGTGGGCCCCCGCCACCAAGCCAAGGCCAAGCAGCCCCAGCACAAACACTCGTTTCATGCACACCTCCTCTTTGCTTCCGGACCACGCCGGATAGAACCATCCAAGGGATATCCCGACTCAGCCAGCCTTGCCCATGGCCGGCCGGATGCATCTCATCGCACCGTGCGCACCTGGTAGAACACCTGCCCGGTGAGAGGCGAGGTCACTTGCACGAAGGGCGCCACGGTTTCCACCACCGGTGTCTCCGGAAACTGGAAAGGGTTGGTGGATTGGTACACGCGGTAGCTGGTGCCGTCCGGCACCGGCGTCCACATGAGGGTGCTCAGCCCCGGGCCAGCATAGAGCACCAGATCGGTGACCGGCGTGGGGGGTGTGGTGGGATTGGCCGTGTGGAAGGTGAACACCCGCCCCAGGAAGTTCGCCAGTGTTTGCGATGTGGGGTAGGAGGAGAAATAGCGCAGCGCCTCAATGGGGAAGCCACAGAAGACCGAGTTGTAGCCGCCTCCAACCTTGTAGGTGGCTGCCGTGGCCAGTGCCCCCTGGGTCCAGGTGGCAAGGGCGTTCGCGCCCGGCTGCACGCTGATGTTGTCCGGCTGCACGCAATTGTTGGCGCCCTGGGAACCCGTCAGCACCAGCATGCAATTGCCAAACCAGGGATCCGCCGCCGGAGTGCTGGCCAGGAACTGGTTGCCCGGTGCCGTTGCCGTGACATTGGCGCCAAAGCGCAGGAGCAGGAATGCCGCGTTGAGGGGATCGCTGGAGGCGTACTGGCTGGACAAGAGCAACAGGCCGCCACGGTCCATGAAGGCCTCCAGCGCGGTGCGCTCCGCCGCATTGATGTCCGGATTGCGACTGCCACCCAGCCAGATGATGCGCTGGTAGGCCAAAGCCTCCGACGCCGGCAGGTTGCCGTCCATGGCGGGCGTCCACATGTCATAGGCGATGGCCATGCTGGCGAGGGCGGTTTGGGCAAAGGTTTCGTTGTCGTCAAGGGTGCCGTCGGAATCCACCAGCAACAGATCGGGCCGGGCGATGCGCTGGGAGTGTCCCAGAGTCTGGGTCCAGGTGCCACCGGCGTAAGTGGCCTGCACCTGGAACTGAAAATCCGCCCAGTGGGGCAAGGCGTCTGCATTCACGGTGAAGGTGAAGGCCGGACTGCTCTGCACCGACTGCCCGGGCGCCACCGCGCCCAGACTGGCGCTGGCCAGACCCTCCACCACATCCCCATCCGCGGTGGAAAACACCACGGTCACGGCCGATGCGGCCTGGGCAATGGGGCTGTTGGACAGTTGAATGCGGAAGCTGACCGTCTCACCGGGATCCGGTCGACCATCGCCGTTGCCATCGCTGAGAATGGCCACATCCTGCAATTCAAAGAAGGGATTGGGCAGGCTCAGGTACTGCTGGATGGTGCTGTGAAGGGCGGATTCGCTGAAACCCGCCGCTGAATAGCGCACGACGCCATCCGTGTCCAGCACCACATTGTAGGGGATGTAACCGTTGCCGTACTGGCTGTAGAGGGAACCGCAGCCCACCAGCACGGGAAAGGTGGGGTTGTCGGGGTTCCAGTGGCTGTGCAGGGCCGCCGCGGAGAGGTTGTCCGTATCAATGTGCACGACTTCGAAGGCGGTGGAGCTGTAGGAGGCCTCGAAGTTGGTCTGCAACACCGGAAACTCGGTGTTACAAGAGGGTCACCAAGTGGCGCCGAAGTTGAGCAGCACCACCTTGCCGCGCTGGGCGTAGAGGTTCCAGCTTTGGCCGTTCCAGTCTGTGCAGGTAAAATCCGTGGGCGTGCTCCCCACCGTCCACACCGCTGCCGCGGGTAGACCCAGGGCAAACAGCAAGGCCGTGGCAAGCACAAGGCGACGCATGGGATTCACGGGGGGACTCCTTCCTTCAATGGTCGCCCAAAGTGCCGTGTTCAAAGCTGAGGAGCAAGGTGAAAAGCTTCACTTGTCAAAAAAGTACCAATCCCCGACCCCACTTCAAGCCCTTGGATCGAAAGCTGTAAAAAATCCTCCCCCACCGAAGCGGGGGAGGATGGGTGCGATGACAGCTGCCAAGGCCTTGGTTACTGCAGATCCTGCAGTTTGGGCTGATAGAACTGGAAGAGCACGCCGCTCAACACTCCCAGGGCCCCCGAACCCGCGTCGTCCAGTGCATAGTTGGGCACCGTTCCCCGATCCATCAAGTGAAGGGGGAAGTTGTTCCAGGAGGTACGGAAATTCGTGTAGTAGGGCGTGAAGTTGAAGCCGCCAAAGCTTCCCTGATAGGCCGTGTTTTCCGTGTAGAGAATAAGCGGCTTGCGGTGCTTGGGCAGAATGGGCCGCCACATGGCCGCCACATTCACCTGCTGTCCCGCCGTCCAGGGCTCCGTGATGCGTTGGTGGTTCACGCGGACGAACACCCGGTCCACGCCGTTGATCTTGCCCTTGGTGACCAGGAAGGGCTCGGCCCACATGCTGTCGGCGCGGGCAACATTCCAGGCCGCGATGGCATCGGTGATCTGCATATCCCAGTAGTTGCGCGCCGTTTGGGGAATGTGCAGCCAGCAGCCCGTTTCGTCCGGGTTGGTGGAGTAGGCCGGATAGCGCGGGGATTCACCGGGATAGTTGGTCTCGTCGGTGGTGTAGAAGATCAGCGGCAGATCGCTCTGCTGGGCCACCCGGAAAACCTCGAAAACCTGTTGCTCCGGCAGGCCCGCCGAGTAGCTGTCGTAGGTGTAGGCCGCCACCGTGCCCAGGTTCTCGTTGATGGCGTTGGCCTCCACGAAGACCAGGGCCGAATCCGGCGCCACTGGACGGTAGGGGTTGGCCGCATTGTAAGTGTAGAAGCTGCGGTACTGGGCGTTGGTCTGCAGGTTGTTGATCATCAGGGTGTCGGGAGCCAGGTAGGCCTGACCCTGGAACTCGGGCAATGCCCCCACCAGGCCGTCGATGCGGCCATTGAAGAAGGTGGTGTTGATGTCGCCGTAAACGCCCAGGATGCCCATGTACTGGGCCAGGAAATCCCCCGCGCGATCACTGACCGCCGTGGCGTCCGTGGTGGAGTTGGTGGGAGAGGTGGGCCCGTAGTTGAAGGTGCCGATCATGCTGCTGTAGCCGCTCCACAACAGACTGCCGCCCATGTCCAGGTAGTCCATCCAGAAGCCCTTGGCCGGGTTGCGGATCCACGCGCCGTTGCTGTTGCCTTGGCCGGCGCCCTGTGCCCACTTGTCATCCAGGCAGATCACCGTGCGGTAACGGCTGATGACGGAGAAGGGCAGCTGCAAACCATCGGCGCCCATCTTCCAGTAGCGGCAGTTGGCATCCTCGCCCGCCTGGTCTTCCCAGCTGACGGTGTAGCCACTTTCATTGTTGGTCAGAAGCTTCACGCCCGGCATGGCTTCTTCCACCAGACCCTTGTACCACGCCTCATAGGCCGCATCGTCGGCCAGGCCAATGGTGCCCGGGGCGCCAGCCACGGGGGTGTAGTCCACCACCAGCACATCTTTGTCAAAGGCCAGCTGCTGCACCTTGAAACGCATCCAGGCAGGCTGGGCGCACTCTTCCAAACCGTCGTCCCGGCTGAAAACGGCCAGCTGGTAGAAGCCCGTGGGCAGGTTGAAGAGTTCGATCTGGTTGTGCTCGCTCCAGCCGTCCACATCGAAGTTGTGGATCTCCATGTCCGCCGTGTTGTCCTCGGTGAGGGCGACGCTCGTTTCGGCGGTGATGTAGTCCAGGCCGTCGCTGTCGTCGATCTGGTCATTGGCCATGGCCACGGCGGCCAGTTCGTCGGGAATGCGGTTGAGCACAAAGCGGAATTGCAGAGGAATGGTCACCAGGGCCTGATCGTCCGGATCGTCGCCGCTGATGAGGAAGCGCACGCCCTTCCAGTTCTCCAGCTGTTCGGCGGCCATGGGAATCTCGTAGTACGCACTCACCTCGTTCTTCAGCTGGCTGATGAAGGTGGGGTCGGTCTCGATGTCCTCCCAGCCGATGATGTGGCGGGGATATTCGCCCGGCTGGCTGACCCGGCTGTAGCCGTCCTTGTAGTAGGCCATGGTGGGCGTGTTGGGAGCGCGGTTGCTGCGGTTGAACACGCGCAGGACAGGTTCGGACACTTCGCCCGAATTGTCCATGGCCTGCAGGATCACCACATGCTTCTGGATGCGGCCCAACTGCGTGGTGAGGTTGATCACCGCGCTCGTGTTCACCGTTTCCACCCAGTGGATGGCCTGGGTGGTGTCCTCCAGGGTGGCATCGTTCTCGTACACGCGCTCCAGCAAGGCCACCAGGCCGGCTTCGCTCTCGAACTCGTAGTCCAGGTAGCGGTAGCCCTCCACGAAACCGTCGGGATCCGTGCCGCGCCAGAAGATCATGGGGGCGAAGGAATAGACCGGCAGGTAATCGAAGGTGCCGTTGATGACATAGTTGCGCCCCAGTTTCCATTGGAACGCGTCCGTGTGCTGGATCCACAAGTAGCGGGCGATGTTCTCGTCCACGCGGTAGTTGGCCTCTGGCACGGTGACGCTGGCGCCGCTGACGGGATCCACCTCGGTGATGGAGTTGATGTGGGTGACAAAAAAGAACTGATAGCGGATCAGCTCAAACTTGGCCTCCACGCCCGTTTCGCTGGGCAGGATGCCGCCCACGGCTTCGCCGAAGCCCTGCAGGGAATCCGGGAAGATGAAGGTGTAGTTGGGGATATCGAAGCTCTGGCGGGCGGAGTCCGCGTCCTGCTGATTGTTCACGAAGGACACGCTGGGCGCCTGATTGCCGGAGATCGAACCGTCGATCTTGCTGCAGCCGGCAGCCAGGGCCAGCAGGACGGCAACAAGCGACAGGGTGAGAAGGCGGAAGTGCTTCATCGTTCGTGCTCCTAACGCGACCAGCTAAGGGTGATCATGTTGCGGCTCTCCAGGTAGCGGCTGGGGGCATAGGCGTAATCCAGCGACATGTTGCCCCAGGCATCGTGCTTCCAGTTGAAGCCGGCCCCGAGGGTGAGGCCGTCGGTGGACAGCAGCGGGTACTCGTAGCCGCTTTCGGGATCGTAGTCGTCGAACTCGGTCTGGTCGATGCCATTGACCTTCTTGCCCAGACGCACGAAGAACTGATCCCGGAAGGCGTACTCCAGGCCCAGGTTCAGCTGCTCCACATTGTCGCTGGGGTGGCCGAACTCGAACGCGCCCTGCAGGTAGTGCTCGTCTTCCTTGACGCCCATGAGATCCATGCTGACGCCGAATTTGAAGAGGATGGGCAGGGGATATTCCTTCTCGATGAACTTCATGTCCGGGCCGAAGTTGGAGATGATCATCGCCAGCTTCATGCTGCGCCACTTGGTGTCGTAGAAGGTGCCCACATCAGCGGCCCAGCCCGTGGCGTCGAACTCCATGGAGCTCTCGTTGATGAGCTTCACCGTCAAGCCCGTGGAGAATTTGTTGGTGAGGCGCTTGGCCACCGTGGCGCCCAGGGCGAAGTCCAGGTAGTTGAACTGCCTGCCCGTGCCCTCGGGACGCTCCGGCGTGGTCTCGTCCATCCACCCGCTGTTGAGGAAGGTGAGGCTGAGGCCATAAGTGGTTCCCTGGTCCGGCTTGCCGTAGGCGATGCCCACCCAGTTCTGGGTCACATCCACGGGCAGGGCGTAGTGGGTCATGGAGGCGTGCCAGCCTTCATCCATCTGCACCAGGCCGCCCGGGTTGTAATACAGGGCGCTCACATCGTCGCCAAGGGGCAGCAGGGCGTCGGCCATGGCCAAACCTCGTGCCGAGGCGCTCAGCTTCAGAAACTGCGCACCCGCCGTGCCGGATTTCACCTGGGCCGCGGCGGTCTGCAGCAGCGCCGGGGCCAGCACCAGGAAGAGGATCGATTTCCAGTCTCTCATGGTTGGTCTCCTCGGTCGCTACTTGATGATCACGAACTTGCCCGTGGAGATCTCGCCATCGCCGGCGGCGGTCTTGTCCTCCACGCTGAAATAATAGAAGCCGCTGGACGCCTGCTGGAAGTTGCGCGTGTTGAGATCCCAGTGCTCGCTGTACAGGGAGTCCCAACGGGAGCGGTCGCCTTCCAGGTTGTGCGGCAGCATCTGCACCAGGTCGCCCGACACGGTGAAGATGCGGATGACGCATTGCTCCGGCAGGTTCATGAACTCGATGCGGCGATCGTTCTGCGGATACCAGTCCAGCGTGCCGTCGTCCTGGTTCTCCCACTGGAGACCCTGGGGGCTGTTGCCGTACTGGAAGGCCTGGGTGTAGTCCACATCGGCGCGATAGGGATTGGGCACCACCCGCACTTCGCGACCCGGCACGCCGCTGGGAGCCTGACGCACGCTGTTGCAGCTCTGCGCGGTCTCCAGGGGCTCCGTGCCCGTCTGGTAGTCGCCGAAGTCGTAGGCCGTCACGCTGTAGTAGCGCGGAAAGAGGCTGTGAACCTGACGCACGGTGTAGTGGAACTCCACATCGTAGTCGCCCCGATCCCAGCTGTTGTTGTAGGCGCCGGTGCCGTCCATCTCGTCCTGGAAGCGCTCGCCCAGCACGGCCACGCCGTTGCCGCCCTCTTCGGTGAAGATCTTGCCCGTGGCCGGATCCACCCCATTGCCCAGATCATTGAAGACTTCCGTGCCGTCCACCAGGAAGTAGCGGTGGGTGCCGCCGGTGCTGCGCACGGCCACGGCGCTGTTGTAGGCGCCGATGATGTCGTTGAAGCCCGTGCCCGTGGTGACCCAGAAGTCCTCGTTGATGTCCAGGAGGATGCTTTCCTGCAACTCGCCCACCGGCACCGCGATGTCCCGGAAGCCCGAGTTGCGGCCCACCTGCTGGCGCTCCCAGCCTCGGTTGGTCTCCCGCATGGGCAAGCTGGCCAGGGGGCCGAAGTCCGGCAGGGTGCGCAGGGCGTTCTCGGCGTCGAAGTAGGCGAAGTTCACATTGTCGAATTCATCCAGGAGGGAGAATTCGTTGTCCATGCCCGTGTTGTTCACCCAGATGCGGAAGCCTTCGAAGTCCTGCACATGGCTGAAGGGATCCTGGTAGCTGTCATCCATGGCCGCCCGGGACCACACCAGCTCCACGAAGTCCTCGCCCGTTTCCACATTCAGATCCGGACAGGGGGGAGGAGGCGGGCCCTGGAAGTCGGGGATGCCGTCGCCCAGGTCCAGGAAGCCGTTGCCGTTGAAGTGGCCGATGTACCAGTCGTCGAAGTCCACACCGTGGGTGCTGAACTTGGGACCCGCGTAGACCAGGAAGCTGTCTTCGCGCATCTCGTTCACGCCGACCTTGGTGAGGAAGTCCCACAGGAAGGTGTCTTCGCTGTAGCCGCCGCCCCACAGGGGCTGGTCGTTGCTGGTGTCGATGAGGCCGTTGCCTTCGGTGCCGTCGGCATCGGGGCCGGGATAGATGGCCGGCGTGCCGTCGGGCAGGGTGATGGTGCGACCGAAGTACTTCACCGTGTCGCCCAGGGCCGGTGCCCACAGGCCGTCCAGACCCACATCCTCGCCACCCCAGCCGTCGCCCGTGTCCAGCACGCCGTCGGCGTTGCTGTCGTAGATGGGCGTGTCGAACATCTCGTTGTCGTAGACGCGCTGGGCCCAAATGGCGTTGAAGTCGAAGTCCGTCCAATCAAACTTGGCGGGATCGATCTGGCCCGTGCCGTCACCCACCACCGTGTTCTGGGGATTGCTGCGGTTGTGCAGGTTCTCGCCGGCCACGAAGGCCACGGTCATGACGAAGCTCTCGCCCGGATTGAGGCGGTACACATTGATGCCGCTGCCGTCGGTGTAGTCGTACACGCCCAGGGGGCCCCAGGAGAGCAGGTAGCGGGTGTCGTCGCCGTCCACGCGCACGGACTCCGAAGGGCCGGGCATCAGCCAGGCCAGGCTGTCCACCGTGACGCACACATTGCCGCCGGGATTGATCTGGGGCGCGGGGGGACTGTCGGGATCGATCTGGTACATGTCCGGATCGAACTCCCCGTTGGCCATCACCTGGTACTTGTGGATGTCCGCCATGGGCGTGCCGTAGGTGGCCGTCCACACCAGGTTCTCACCCCCGATGATGCACTCGGGATGAAGATTCCAGTATTCCCAGGTGGGGCCGTAGTCCTGGTCCGGGCTGCCGTTGCTGTTCCACCAGTTGAAATTGGTTTGCAACATGGGGTTCGGCGCACGCAACACCCGCGTTCCCATCACATGGGGGCAAGTGAAGTTGGTGCCCACCGTTTCATTGTGGGGGCGTCCGTCGTTGTCGGCGATGTAGGCGGCGTTGATCTCCACCGCCTGGCCGGTGACGCTGTCCACGGCGAAGGGGCGGAAACCGCAGAAGTCGTCGGTATGGAGGTCGGACTCGTCCTTGTGGCCGATGTCCGCATCCATGTACAGGCCCACGAAGAGGTTCTTGAGGAACTTGGAGCCCACATTGGTGAACTTATAGTCCACGATGACGAAGTCCTGGGCGTAGGAATAGGACCAGCTGTGGCTGGCCTGCTCCACCATCACGCCCAGGCTGATGTGGTTGTTGTCATCGGGGTCGAAATCGCTGCCCACCACCGTGGGGTAGTTCTCCAGCGTGTCCGTGTACACGGCCAGGAAGTCCTGCTCGGACACGCTCAAGCTGTCGTAGACCGCCGTGTAATCCACGCAGTTCAGGCCGTTCTTGCGCGTAGAAGTCTCCTGGATGAGAGCTTCCGTGCCGCAGGTGGGCCAGCACTCGATGCCGCCGTCCCAGCCTTCAAAGCCCGTGCTCACGCGGGGCGTCTCCAGACCCACTTCGTCAACGATGAGGGCGCCAATCCACAGGGAGCCCTGGAAGAGGTACTGCTGACCGGAGCCGCCGGGGTACTCCATCTGCGGAGCCCACACACCGGGAAGGCAGGGGTCGTCATTGGCGTCGGCGCTGCCCTGGCCGTAATTGCCGAACCACCCCTGATTGGTGAGGTTCATCCAAATCTTGCCGAAGCGGTGCACGCGATTGTCCCGCAGGGGCAGGCACAGGTCGGTGGTCTGCTGCCCCGTGTCCTTGCGGACCACCTGCTGCTGTGGCTCCATGTTCTTGGCCAGCAACACGGAGCTGACGGAGGCCGCCACCAACAGCGCCGGCAGCATCATGCGTTTCATCATTCCATACCTCCAGAACAAGCCCGCCGGTCATGGACCGTGGGGCCTGGCATTTACGCTACTGAACCACCACGCGGAAGGCGGCGCGGTCTTCCCGGCGATCTTCCCGTTGGCTGTTGCCGTCCACCACCGTCAGGTTCACCTGGAACTCGCCCACGAAATCGTCGGCGGGATTCAATGTGAGCGTGGAGCCCGCGATGGTGAGGGTGTGGCCTTCGTCATCGCCGTCCACCACCACCAGTTCGCCGCTGTAGGTCAGGGCATCCCCCTCGGCGTCGGTGGCCGACAGGGCGAGCACCAGGCTGGCGCCACCCATAACCAGGGTCTGGTCGGCGATGTGGGCCAACACCGGGGCGTCATTCACCGAGGCCACGCCAAGGGTGACGGTCTCACTGTCGCTGCCCTCGCTGTTGGTGGCGGTGACGGTGATCTGCGCCGTGCCGTTCCAGTTCTCGGCGGGGATGAGCATCAGGTGCGCGCCGCTGAGTTCCACGGCCACGGCGGCTTCGCTGCTGCTCACCGTGTAAGTGAAGGCGTCGTCGCCCGCGTAGCTGATGGCGCCCAACCACAGCTCCACGGTCTCGTCTTCAAGAATGCTCAGGTCACCGATGCTGCCCAGCACGGGGCCGGGATTGCTCAGGTTGCCGCCAGAGCGACCAATGGCGTGGGCGGTGCCGCCGCCGTCGGTGATGGTCTGGCTGAAGGCCCAGTCGGTTCCCAGGGTGACGGTGCTCCAGTTGTTGAAGGCCCCCACATTCCAGTTGTCCGGCAGGGCCGCCTGGTCGTCGCCACCGTTGGCGCTGAACCAGTTGAGGTCAATGTCCGGGTTGCTGGTGTCCTGGTTCAGGCCGATCTGAGTGCCCACCATGCCCGTGGCGATGGCACTGCCATCGAAATCATTGCCGGCAATCAGGTTGAAGCGCACATAGGGATCGCTGTTGGAATCCAGCTTGATGCCGCCGTAGCCGTTGTCCACGATGGTGTTCTGCAGGATGTCCACGGCGGGGGCGGCGTGCAGCTTGATGCCATAGAGGTCGCCCTGGGCGATGAGGTTGTTCTCTATCTGGCTGGCATAGCCCGTGTTGTAAAGGAAGATGCCGTAGGATCCACACCCACGGATGTCGCTGCGGGACACCTTGCCCCGGGCACCGTTGGCGAAGTACACGGCGCTCAGGCCCGTGTCGGTGAAATTGCACTCGTCCACCCAGGCCACGCTGCCCACGCCATGGGCGCTGACGCCGTAGCTGTTGCCGTTCTCGAAGGTGCAGCCCCGCACTTCCGCCACCGCGCCCTGGCGCAGTTCCACCATGCCACCGGCGGCGATCCAGTCCTGACCGCTGAAGCTGCTCTCCGAACCATAACGGAAAGTGCTGTTGGAAATGACGGAGGTGCCGCCCTCGTTGTCGTTGATGGCCACACTCTTCCAGGCGGCATTGGTCTGGCGATCCGCCGTGGGCTCAAAGGTGGCCCCGGAGATGGTGGCGCCGCCGTCGAAGGTGAGGCCGTAGTAACCAGCAAACTGCACCGTGGAGCCCGACACTGTCACCGGCTCGTGGCTGAAAGCGTCGCAGGTGACCGTGTAGGTGGCGCCGCCCAGGCTGGTGTTCTTGATGCGCTTGCGCAGCTCATTGGCGGCCTGCACATAGACGATGGGGCCCATGTCCTTGCGGTCGTTGCGCGTGCCGTCCCAGTCGAAGGCGGCCTGGATGCAGGGGCTGCAGCTGTTGAAGCTCTGGAAGTCCGCACTGATCTCGTCGAACATGGCGTCCTCAATGGAGTTGCCATAGAGGTCGCTGCGGTCGTTGTTCTCGTTCAGGCGGTAGATGTCGTCGCCGTTCGCGTCGAGGCCGATGACATCCACGCCCAGGCCCAGGCTCTGATCCACGATGACGCTGTCGCCAAAGGCCGTTCCCCACTGGGTCTCCATGAAGGTGGAGCTGTAGCGGATGGGCAGGCTGCTGTTGGCGCTGATGTTGTTGCGGCTGATCAGGCTGTCCGACAACCAGTTGCTGATGAGCTGATCGTTGCCCACATGGCTGGTGTCGAAGGCGATGCCGGAGCCGTCGTTCTCGAAAATGATGTTGGAACGCAGGCGGGGCAGCGCGTCGCCCTGCAGGGTGATGCCGTTGTACTGGTTCTTCCAGATCAGGCAGTGCTCGATGGTGGGGTTGGCGTCGTTGATGACGATGCCGGCGTTCTTCTCCGGATCCGTGTTGTTGAACTTGGCGCCGAAGGCCACCATCACATAGCTCAGGCGGGAGGCGTCGTCGCTGGTGGGGCGGAAGACGATGCCCTGCCACAGGCCGTATTCCTCTTCATCCACATAGCCCAGGAAACGGATGGGCTGGCCCAGCTGGCCCACTGCCGTCAAGGTGCCTTCCACAAAGAGGCTGGTGCGGTCGTGCATCCACACATCCACGCCGGGCTGGATGGTGAGGCTCTGGCCGGCGGGAACGGTGATGTCGCCCGCCACATAATAGGGCGAACCGGCAAGGGTCCAGGTGCCGCTCACGCTGCCCGCCGGGATTTCCGTGGTGAAGGCGCGCGTGGTGCGCTGCTCCTCCTGGGTTCCCGTGCTGTCGTCGTCGCTGCAGGCGACCATCAGGCTGGCCAAAAGGACCAGCAGCCAAGGCAAGGTTTTCTTCATGTCTGGCTCGCTTAGAACTTGTAACCGAGACGCAGCAGCACATTCCGCCCCTCGCCGTACATGCGGGGATTGGCGTCATACACAGCCTTGTTCGGGTAGTAGATGGGGTAGTTCGGATCCGACGGGTGGATGGCCAGATAGGTCGTGCCCGTGGCCGAATAGATGCTGCGCCAGTTCCGCTTGTTGAACAGGTTGCGCACCTCCGTGCCCACCACAAACTGGTGCTTGCCGCCCGTTCCCAGACGGAAGTACTTCTCAAACTTCAGGTCGGTGTCCTCGGTCCAGGGCATGCGCTCGCTGTTGATGTCGATCTTGGCGTCGTTGTCCAGGCCCTTGGTGTAGCGGCTGGGGGTGTAGGGTCCGCCGCTGCCGTAGGAGCTGCTGACGCTCAGCAACCAATCGCTGGGCAGGCGCAGGCCGAAGAGTTCGGGATATTCGCCCTTGTCGTAGAAGAGCGACCAGTAGGCGTTGATGGAATGGGTCTGATCCCAGTCCAGCGGATGCTCCTCGCGGTTCACCGGCACGCCGGCCACACGGGCTTCCGCCGCTTCGCGGGCCGCGGAGGCCTTGCCGTAAGCGAAGCTGAGTTCGTAGTTGAAGCTCACGCTGGTGTGGGCGCCGCCCTTCTCCACGCTCAGGCTCACGCCGCGGCTGCGGCCATAGTCGCCATTGGTGAACATGTCAATGGAATAGCCCGGGGCGATTTCCACGCTGGTGGAGGTCACCTGGTCGAAAATGTCGCGGTAGTAGCCCTGGATGTTGATGGTGGTGCCCACTTCCGGCAGACGGGCCTCCACACCGAACTGATACTCCACCGTCTTCTCGTAGTTCAGGTTCGGGTTGCCCACGATGATGTTGTTGGCGCGGGCGCCGGTGGCTTCGCGGTAGTAGTACTGGTAACTGGGCGCCTGGTAGAAGTGCCCGTAGTTGAAGTAGAGTTTGGCCTGGTCCGTGATGGGGTGGCTGATGCCCAGGCGCGGGCTGAAGCGGCCGGAGCTGGGGTTGGCCTCGATGGCACCCGGGTTGCCGGCGTTGGCTTCTTCGCGGGTCTCGCTGACATAGCTCTCATCGTGGATGAGGAAGTCGTAGCGCAGGCCTATCAACACATTGAGGCCTTCGAACTCCATCTTGTCGCGCAGGTAGACCGCGCCTTCCCATGGCTTGCGATGATAGAAGTCGCGGAAATTGCCACGGTCCGGATAGGGAGCGCCGTCGGGCAGTTTGATCAGGCCGTCGTAGGGGATCTGCGGCTCCTCGATGGACTGCATCTCCATGTCGCGGTAGATCATTTCGAAGCCCGCCAGGGCGTCGTGGAACTTGTTCACCTGCAGCTGATACTCCGTCTTCAGCGACCAGGTGACGGACTTGCGCTCTTGCCAAAGCGCCTGGGTGTCAAAGGTTTCCGGATTCAGGAAGAAATCGTAATAGCCCGGCTGGTTGTACTGGTAGCCCCAGTCGCCCAGCATCATGGTGCTGCGGGCGCTGCCGCCATCCTGCTCGCCGTTGGCGTTGTAATCCGTGAAGGGCTCCCACTCGTCCCACTGGCGGTTGGGCGGATCGAAGTAGCTGCCGCCCATGCTCACCAACAGGTCAGGATCGTTGCTGCGGTCGCGCCAAGTGGCGCCCGGCGTGGTGCTGCGGTACAGGTCCATGCCCGTGGGCCAGTCGCTGCCGTTCTGGTTCAGATCATAATTCACATAGATCACCGGACGGCTCACATCCACCACGCTGCCACGGAAGTGGGCGTTCTCGATGAGCTCCTCGGGCACCATGGCGATGTCGCGGATGCCGGTGAAGCTCTCGTGGTATTGGGTGAAGGGGTCGGTGATGAAGGGCGCGAAGCGCGTGAAGAGTTCGTACTCGTCGAAGATCCAGTTGGGGCCGTCGTAGTGGCCGTTCAAGCCGGGCTCCGGCATGCGGCCGGCCTGGGCGCCATTCTGGATCCAGCGGGCGTAGCCACCCTCGGTGGAAGGCATGTCGAAGTAGATTTCGCCGGAGTCCCACACGCCGTTGTACTCGCCGGTGACCGGGTCGGGCGTGTCGATGAAGGGCTCGCCCGTGTCCCAGAAGGCGTCGCCGTCCACATAGGGCTCGCCCAGATCCTCGTCGTCGTCCCGCACATCCTTGAAGTTCATGCGGCCGTCGCCGTTGATGTCGTCGTAGCCTTCCGCGGAGTCGAAGCTGCCATTGCCGTTGGCGTCCACGAAGGCCTCGCCCTCATCCCAGGAGCGGTTGCCGTTGGCGTCGGTGAATTCCTCGTGCCAACCGTTCCAGAAGCCGTCGTTGTTCACATCCTGGAAGCGCTCGCCATCCCAGCGACCGTTGTGGTTGGTGTCCTGCTCCGGGGTCTGGGGTTCGGCATCGTCCCAGCGGCCGTTGCCGTTCATGTCCACATAAGGATCCCAGGGATCGTAGGTGACATTGTTCACGCCGGAGGAAGGATTGGGGATGTTGGTGTAGGGTTCGGCGGAATTGTAGAGGCCGTCGCCGTTCAGGTCCACCCAGTCCTCGCCACGGTCCCAGCGACCGTTGCGGTTCAGGTCCTCGTAGCCTTCGGAGAACACGGGATTGCCATTGGCGTCGTAAGTGAAGCCGTTGTAGGCGCCGTCGTTGTTGGCGTCCACATAGCCGTCGAAATAGCCGTTGCCGTCCAGGTCCTGGTAACCGAGGAAGGCGGCCTTGTCGTCCTCCTGGGCGCGCTCCTGGGCGCTGAACTCCAGCATGAAGTCATCGGGCTCGCGCTTGCCGGGAGTGATGAGGGTCTTGGATTCGCTGCGATAGAGCACGGCCTCGAAGTTGGACTTGTCGCTCAAGGTGGCGGCATAGCTCAAGGAGAGGCTGTTCTTGTTCACTTCCGCACGGGGGCGGTTGCGCACATTGTTCAGGTAGGGATAGCCGTAGTTGCCGCTGGCCGCGCCCTCGCCCTCGGGATACAAGTCCCAGCGGCGGTAATAGCGCTCGCCGAAGAGCTTGATCTTCTGGGAAGGCGTCAGCGGAAAGGCGAGGTTCAGGCTGGCCTGATACTCGTTCTTCTGGCGCTCTGGCAGATCCATGCCCAGATTCAGGTAGTTCCAGCTGCCACGATCCACATCGTAGGGCAGGTAGGTGTCCGTGAGGTAGGCACGCGCGCTGAAGAAGAATGTTGCACGGTCCAGGGCGTCCTTGCCGGTCTGGAAAGGCACGGGACCGCCATAGTTCATGCTCAGCTGGTCGCTGTTGAAGGAGAAGTTGTCGAAGGGCTGGTCCGTCAGCCATTCCACCTTGCCGTGAAAGGCTTCGGCGTCACCTTCCTTGGTCTTCACCTTGATCACCGCCGCCTGGGCCTGGCCATACTCGGGGCCGAAGCCGCCGGAGAGCACATCCAGATTCTCGATGTTGGCCACATCCAGGTTCACGAAGCTCTGGCCACCCACCAAGGGATCGCGGGCGTCGATGCCGTTGATGACGAACTTGGTTTCGGTGTCGCGGCCGCCTCGGGCGTGCAGCTTGCCTTCGTTGTCAATCTTGAAGCCGGGGGTGGTGACCACCAGGGCGGTCACATCGCTCACCGCCTGCTTCTCGATGTCCTCGGCGTTCACCGAAACGGCCTTGCTGGACTGGTCCAGCTGGATGGGCTTCTTGGGCGCCTTGATGACCATCTCGGACATCTTCACGCTGCTCGGCGTGAGCTTGATGACACCCAGATCCGTGGTGAGGTCGCGGTTCACCACCACATCCGTCATGGTCACGCCGTGGTAGCCCACGGTGGACACCACAATGGTGTAGCGACCGATGGGCACCTGGGGAATGAGGAAGAAGCCGTCCAGGTCCGCCACGGAACCTTTGCGCGTGTCCTTGAGCTGCACGCTGGCTCCGATGATGGGAGACTTGCTCTCCGCGTCAACGATGCGTCCTTTGACCTTGCCGGTCTCGGCGGCCTGCCCCGTTCCGATGGCAACCAGGGCGATGATCATGATAGCCAGCCATTTGGGCGGGCGGAGACGAATGTGGGACCAACCCTTCATTCTGCGCTCCAAAATCTTGGGTGTGAGAAGAGTGACAAGCGTCGTGCAACCTACCAAAAGGCTCAAGTGGAAGCAAGCGCACGAAAGGGGGCGAAGCTGGGTTTATCTCCTTGCTGATCATGAAGATCGAACCATTTTCGTCCACTGCCAAGCCAAGCGCGAAAAGCGTGCCAATGTGCCAGCGAGTGAAGGTTTGTTTGTGTGAGCGAATGAAAATACACGAGCGGTGGCAATCAATGTGGTCTTGCGGGCATGATCATGGCAAGAATCTTGACACCAAAGGGTGGGAAAGGGGGCAAGGTTAACAGCTGTCATCGAACGCGGCCACGGACTGTGGCGGTGGCGGACATGTTCGCCGCTTTATGATTGCGCCTGTGGCCGAGGCTCGAGGACGAGGCTCGAGGTCGAGGACCGGGGACGAGGGAAACGAGAGCTGCTGCGCGCCAGATGGGATTAGTAGCGGGTTTGCACCACGGTTGCGCCGCCGCTTTCGGCGATGGGATCCAGCCCGGCCTGCTCGCGATAGAGCAGGAAAAGATTGCGGATGATGAGTTCCTGATCCCCCGGATCCAGGTTGCGGAAAACCAGGTGCAGGCGGGATTTGTCCCGGTTGGGGGTGATGTGCAGCACCTCCGCCCGCAGCTGGTGCAGGGTCTTGGAGGGCAGGTGCAGGGTGAAGGCGATGTGGGTGCCCCGTGCAGGCGGGTGGGGCGTGATGATGGCGGCGCCGTTGCCGCTCAGGTTGATGAGCCTTCCGGGCCGCCGCTCGGGGGATCCCTCCAGGGCCAGCGGGTCGGTGGAATCGGCGATGAGCAGGTAATCCAGCTCCATGTCCACATCCACGCGCCAGAACTCGCGCAACTGGCGCACCTTGAACTGTCCCTGGGCGCTGTGCCCCGTGCGGCACTCGCCGCCGGCGGCACTCTGCACCTTCACCAGGGCGTGGTACATGGCCTCCGGACGCGGGTAGAACAGGCTGATCTGGTCACCGGGCTGGGCCAGCACGGGGTGGGTGCTGCGCGTGCTGAGGCGCAGGCCTTCCATGCTCACTTCCGTCACAATGCAGGGGACGGCTTCATTGGATCCCTTGTGCAGCACCATGTTGAGGCTGGCGCCCATCACCAGATCCCGCGTGCTGTGGGGCACGAAGACATGGTGGGTGTCCGGGTAGGTGAGTTCCTTGATGCGGCCCAGGGAGGCCAACAGCTCAGGGGACTTGTCCAGCTCGGGAAGGCCGTCCACCCAGCCGTGGAAGAGGCTCACATTGTCCAGCAGGCGCTTGGGATCATCGGGGCACACATCGCGGATGGCGCCCTCCAGCAGGCTCCATTCCTGGATGGTGATGCCCTTGGCTCGTAGGCGGCGCTGCAGGCCCACCATGTCGCGACGATGGCGGAAACGGCGGGAGATGGCGTGCCACAGGATGGGCGACAAGAAGGCCACCACCAGAAAGACCACGAAGCCCCACATGGCGCCTTCGAAAGATCCACGAAAACTGCTTGCGATTTGGCCCCAATCCATGCGCGGCTCCCGCTGACCTTCGTTCACCCACTCTATCGGCCAAGACGGCGGGCTCTTTACCTGGCTTTGGGGTTTGGTCGGGCTTCTGTACGAATATCCAGGTGGGTGGACGAGCGGGCAATCCAGGTCGCCGTGCTGTCCGGCACTTCAATGGTCATTTCCGTGTCCATCACATTGGCCATGGTGAAGCGGCGCGCCAGGTCGAAGTCCATGCGCCCCTTGCCCTGGCCTTCCATGCGAATGGCCGGGCCATTGGGCTGGGCCTCGGGAAGAAGCGCCACCGCCACATCAAACACCGCCTCCGTGCCGGCCACCGCGCGCAGGGTCACCGTGCGCACCTCCTTCCACGCCACCGGCCAGGGCCCGATGAGAGTCTCCTGGCGGCTCTCCTCCCGCCAGGCCTGCCCCGGCAAGAGGCGTCGGCTGCTGTCTGCCAGCGCGGCGTTGAGCAGGTTGAGCGTGGAATTCAGGTAAGCGGCGGCATCTCCGGCCGCCAGGGCCTGCACCGACCAGGCGCTGTCCACGAGCGCGGGCGCCTGCCACAAGCTGTCCTGCAGCCCAAGCCACTGCATGCGGCGGCCCTTTTGGTCGTAGCGGCCCAGGCCCACGCATCCGCCCAGGTGCATGCGCAGGCGCTCGCCGGGCTGGCTGATGAAGTACTCGGGCACTTCCAGCTCCACGGCGCAGAAGCCGTTCACAAGCGGGCCCAGCCGCAGCACCTGGCGCGTGGTGGTGCTTTGGGTGCTCTCCGGCATGAGGGCCTTCAGGGAACTGTCGGGCAAGGCTACATGCAGGCTGCGCGTACTCTCCATGCGCAGGGTGGTGGTGTATTCGGTGTCCGGCTGATAGTGGCGCTCCAGCAGGGCTTCGGGAATCTCCTCGCGGCAGGCGGTGGCCATCAGCGCCAGCAGCCCGGCAGCCCACAGGCGCGCCCTCACGCCTTGTCTCCGCGGGCGAGCATGCGTTGGCGAAACTCCGCCAGGGCGGCGCCAAAGGCGGGGTCGCGCTCCATGCGATCCAGGAAGAGCGCCAGGCCGGAGGCCACGATGAAGGCCAGGAACGCGGCGGTGATGACCATGAGGGCGCGTTTGGGCTTGATGCGCTTTTCCGCCACCACGGGCGGATCCAGCACTTCCAGCACGGGGACATCGTTCACTTCGTCCAGCTTGGCCTGTTCCAGTTGGGGCAGCATGAAGAGGAGTTTCTTGTTGGCGATCTCCAGCTCCCGCTGACGGCGCAGAAAGTCCATGGTGGCGGCGGGCAGCTGGTTGATGGCCAGGAAGAGCTCGCTGTCGCCGCGCTCCCAGGACTGGCGCAACTGGGCGCGCATGGCCTCCAGCTCCTGGGCCGCCTGCTTCACCTGCGGGTGGCCTTCGCCATAACTTTGGCGGAGCACGCGCAGCTTCAGTTCCTGCACGGCCTCCTGGGTTTTCACCTCGGCATACTCCGCCATGATCGCCTTGCCCTGCTCCGTGGGCTCCAGCATGCGGCTGTCCAGCTGATAGCGCGTCATGCCGCGCTCCAGGGAGTCCAGCTCCAGGCGGATCTGCTGCACCTCGCGCTCCGAGAAGGCCCGGCTGTTGCGCGCCTTGCGCGTTTTCAATTCGTGGTTGACCTCTTCCAGCCGCTTCACCATCCAGCTGGCCATGGCGTGGGCCACCTGGGGATCCTTGTCCTGCACAGCCAACACGATCATGCCGGTTTCGAAGTCCAGGGTGGCCGACACATTGCGCGCCACGCGCTTCAGCACATCCTCGATCTTGGACTTCTCCATGCGGTAATGCCGACGCAGCTTGAAGACATCCACCATTTCGCTCTGCATCTGGCGGCTGTTGAGCAGCACGGTGAAGTACTCGCCCTGGGTGTCCTCGCCCATGTCGCCCGCCAAACCGCCCAGCATGCCGCCCATGGGCATGTCGCCCAACAGGCCGGAGATGAGGCTGTTGCCCCCGCTTGGCGGAGCGATAACCGCCTGAGATTGATAGGTCTTGGGCATCACCAGACTGTAGATGGCGGTGGCCAGGGCGGCAAGAAAGACAATGCGGAACACCATGGCTTTGCGCTTGGCCAGGAGCAACAGGAAGCGCAGGATGGGAAACGCGGCGGCGGTGGAGTCTGTCACGATGGGTGGACCACCTTTTGATGTTAGAGACTGCCCTGAAGGTAGAATTGAGGTGAATTGGCGGCAAGGGGATCGCGTCCTTCACCGGCGATCACGCCCTCATTGGGAAGGCTTTGGCGGCGCGTGGAATTCTCGTGCCTGAACGCTTTCACGAGGTGAAGTTCTCATCATGCCGGACGGGCCCCTCAACCACTGACGGCTCCGGCTTCCCGCAACCGTGAATAGAGGGTGGGCATGCTGATGCCCAGCTGCAAGGCCGCCCTGCGACGATCCTGGCCGTGGGCGTCCAGCGCCTCACGGATGCAGCGGCGCTCGAAGCGGGCCAGCGCCTCCTTCAAGCTGCCGCCTTCAAGCAAGGGGGACTCCCGCGCGGCGGATTGTGCGTGAACTGGCGCGCCCTCCAAGGCGAGCAACTCCTGCTCCAACTCCGCGCCGCGCATGTCCGCCAGGCGCAAGACCGTGTGGCGCAACTGGCGGATGTTTCCCGGCCAGGCCGCCTGCTGCAGGTGCTGCTGTGCCATGGGCGACGACAGGGGATGCGCGCCGGGATCCCATACGCCATGATCCAAGAGGAAAGCCTTCACCAGCAAGGGGATATCCTCGCGTCGCGCATCCAGGGACGGCATTTCCAGCACGCGGCCGGCCACCCGGTGCAGCAGATCCTGCCGCAGGCCCTCGCGCAGCCGCCGCACCTCACAGGTGGCGGCCACCACCCGCACCTGCACCTGGCGTTCCCGGGCCTCGCCCACCCGCCGGTACACGCCGGATTCCAGGAAGCGCAGCAGGCGGGCCTGCACAGAGGGCGGCAGGGCGGCAAACTCGTCAAGGAAGAGGGTGCCGCTCTCGGCCTGGGCCACCAGTCCTTCCCGCTCCACCGCTCCCGTGAAGGCGCCCCGGGTGGAGCCAAAGAGCTCCGCCTCGGCCAGGCTTTCGCTCAGGCCACCGCAGTTCACCGCCACCAGGGGACGACCGGCAGGAAAGGCCAGCCGGTGCAGATACTCCACCGCCAGTTCCTTGCCCGTGCCCGTCTCCCCCGTGAGCAGCACGGGCAGGCGATCCTGGGCGGCCTGACGCAGGCGGCGCTCCATGCCAAGGAAAGCGGGGGCGGACCCCACCATGCGGCCATAGCGGTGACAGGCCAGACGGCAGATTTCGCGCTGGCGCTGCGTCTCCCCCTGAACCGTGGCCCCGTTTGGCTGCGCGCCGGAACATCGCGCCTCCGCCACGCCCGGGGCGGAACCCGGGGGAAGAATCCGTGGCAGCTCCCGCTCAAGCGTCTGGGCCAGTCGCCGCAGCGGGCCGTCGTTCAGCGCCAGCAATTCCTGCAGGGGGCCGTGGACTTCCCGCGCCTTGCCCTGATCCAGCGCCACCCACAGGCGACACAGGGCGAAAAGGGGCGGATGGTGGCGGGCACCTTCCATCATCAGCGCGTGGCACAGGTGGTGGGCATCCTGCCCGCGCCAGTCAAGCGCGCGATGCAGATCCTCCTGCAGCGCGGGAGACAGGCCCTGCGCCTCCATTTCACCCGTGGCCAGGAAAGGCTCCAGGGCCTCCGGCCGGCCTTCCTGCCAGGCCGCCAGCACGCTCAACACCAGAGGTTCCGCGCCACCCTGGGCGTCGCGGCGACCCTGGCAAAGCTCCTGCAGGCGCGTCAGCAGGCCAAGGCGATGCCACTCGCGCTCGTGGCGCTGCAGAAGCCACAGGGGCAGGAGCAGCGCAAGGGTGGCGGGCCAGCGGGTTTCCAGCATGGGAAGTCCTCCTCTTCGGGAAGGCTGCCAACGCCGCGCGGCCCGCGCCAGTTTCGCCCAATTCCCCCCTTCTGGCCCCTGGGGCGCCGCCCTGTTCCGCCCGATGAACAGAGCAGCCCTTGAACCCTATCTTCCTCCCCGCTGTGTATCACGCCGGAAGGACGCACCGTGAGTTCCACCCCACCCACCACACGCCAGCTGCTGGACGGCCTGCCGCTGCGCATCCACTTCGCGGGCATCGGCGGTGCCGGCATGAACGGCCTGGCCCGCGTGCTGCACCAGGCCGGCCACCAGATCACCGGCAGCGACCGTGACCGCACACCGGTGGTGGAGGATTTGCTGGCGGAGGGCATTCCGGTGCGTCTGCATCAGGACGGCCTGCCCGAAGAGACGGACCTTGTGATCCGCACCGCGGCCATGCCCCTGCGCCACCCGGAGATGGCCGCCGCCCAGGCCCGGGGACTGACCATCCTGCGCCGGGCCGAGCTGCTGGGCCGCCTGTGTGACACGCCGGTGAGCGTGGCGGTGGCGGGCACCCACGGCAAGACCACCATTACGGCCATGATCGCCCAATTGCTGCGCGCCTGCGCGCCGGATGGCGGCTGGTTCATTGGCGGCACCCACGAAAGCCTGCCTCCCGCCCGCCTGGGCGAGGGCCGCGTGCGCGTGTGCGAGGCCGACGAGTTCGACCGCAGCTTTCTGGAACTGCGGCCCACGCACCTGGTGCTGGGCGCGGTGGATTGGGACCACGCGGACATCTACCCCACCCGCGCAGACATGGAAGACGCCTTCGACCAGCTGGCGGAGCAGATGCGCGGCCCCGCGCCGGTGATTCGCCAATTGGGGCAGGGCGCCCTGGGAGGCGAAGCCTATGTGCCCGCCAGTGTGCGGCAGGGAAGGCGACGGGAGATCACCGTGGGCGAGGATCGGGAAGCCCATGTGCGCGTCATGCCCCGTGCCGGCGGCGTGAACGCTTTCGACCTCATGGGCCGCGCCGATGCGGGCCTGGGGCATGTGCGCCTGAAGTGCGACCTGGGCCTGCCCGGAGCGCACAATCGCCTCAACGCGGCCACCGCCCTCACCTGGATGCTGGCCGGGGAGTGGGAGCGCCAGGTGGCACCGGAGGCCGCCGCCGCCGCGCTCAACGGCTTCCAGGGGCTGGCCCGGCGCTTCCAGCTCATCGCGGTGAGCGGGTCACGGCGCCTCTACGACGACTACGCCCACCATCCCAGCGAGATCGCCGCCTTCCTGCAGGGCCTGCGGGAAATCAGCGGCGGGCCGGTGACGGTGATTCACCAACCCCACACCTTCAGTCGCGTGCGGGCCTTCGCCCAGGCCACGGGGGAAGCCTTGAGCACGGCGGACCGCGCCATTCTGTGGCCGGTTTTCGCCGCGCGGGAAGTGCCGGAGGACGGCATCAGCCACCGCAGCATCCTGCCCTGGCTGAAGGCGCCGCGCAGCCTGGCCCTGGACACGCCGCAGGAACTCGTCGCCGAATTGCGCGGAAGCCTGGCGCCGGATGAGATTGTGGCCACCGTGGGCGCGGGAGATCTCTACAAACTTCATGGGGAATTGGGCGCGCTGCTGAGGACCTAAGGTCGGCCAGGAGCTGTCATCTCCACGCAGGCGCGGCTCAGGGCCTGCCGCGGATTGTCAACGGGAAAGGGATGCCATGGAGCTTCACTTCACCAAACTCAGCGCCTGCGGCAACGACTTCGTGGCCCTGGACAACCGCAGCGGCTTCCTGAGCGGCCAGGAGACAGAGCTGATCCGCTATCTGTGCGACCGTCGTCGCGGCGCCGGAGCGGATGGCCTGCTGTTGGTGGAAGAAGAGGCCGGTGCCGACTTTCGCATGCGCATCTTCAACCCCGACGGCAGTGAGGCCCGCATGTGCGGCAACGGGGCCCGGGCTTGCGCCCACTTCGCCGCCTCGCTGGGTCTGGGCCGGAATGGCGCACTGGAATTCACCACCCGCGCCGGACGCCAGCGCGCGCGGCTGGAGCCCGGCCAGCGCAGCCGTCTGTGGCTGAGCCCGCCGGAGGCGCGCGGCATGGGCGAGGAGCTGTTGAATACCGACCCGGCGCTGTGGTCGGCCTGGCCGCAGGTGCGGATGGCGGGATTTGTGCTCATGGGGGTGCCACACCTGGTGATGGAAGTGGAGGCGGGGCTGCCGGAACTGGCGCTGGCGGAGATTGGGCCCTTGCTGCGTTACCACGCCGCCTATGCCCCTGAAGGCACCAATGTGATGTTCGCCCAGCGTCTGGCCCCGAACCTGGTGCACCTGCGGGCCTGGGAAAAGGGCGTGGAGGACGAAACCTGGGGCTGCGGCACCGGCGCTGTGGCCTCCTGCATGATCCTGAACGAAAACCTGGCCTTGGAGTGGCCCGTGACTGTGCGCATGCTTGGCGGCGATCTGATTGTCTATCAGGAAGATGAACAACTCAGCTTCGCTGGCGAGATCCACGAGGCTTACCAGGCCGTAGCGCGGGTGGAGTAAGGAAAGGCCACCGTGACGGCCCATCCCTTCCAGGTGCCCCAGCGTCAATCCCAATCGAGGCGCAGCATCAGCAGTTCCCCGGGCGCCAGCATGCGCCCGGATTCCAGCGGTTCTCCCTCGGCTTCATCCACCTCGCACACGCGGAGCCGTGCTGGCGGCCCACACCACTCCAGACGCAGTTCCTGGGCCATCCCGGTGGGGTTGAAGAGCCGCAGCAGCGAGCCTCCACCCTGGCGGCAGGGCTTCAGGGCACTGATCAGCAGCTGATCGTTGGCCAGACGAAAGGGGGATTCCACACGCGGGCGGCTGCTCTCCACCCGACGGGTGAGCAGCGGCTGGCCGGCTTCCACGCCGTGGCGGAAGGCGGCGCAGGCGTCAAAGGCGCCGTGCGGGTGCAGACGGTGCTCCAGGCTGGCCGGGCCGGGTTGGGCGGCGGCGTAGTTGGTGTGCCAGGCATTGTTCATTGCATAAGTGTGGAAAGTGCTGCCCGGTGCCAGATCCCGGCGCCACTGACGGCGGCCCTGGGCGTCCGGGGATTCGTCCACGGGCAGGCCCGGCTCCATCAAGGGCGTGTCCACGGTGGTGCAGGTCAAACCGTGGGTGTCGGTGGAACAGTCCAGCCAGCGCCCGGAGCAAAGGAAATCCCGGCAGGAGCCGGGCAGCTGGTCCCGCAGGGGCTCCAGCACCGTCCACCCGCCATCCTGGCGCCACGAGCCTCCGTCCAAATCCAGCGGAAAGCGGAAATGGATGGCTTCCTTTTCCCGCACATCCTCGCGATCCAGCCGATTGATGACCTCCACCCGCTCCAAGCCGGCCACCAGGCGATAGTCCACCGTCAGGGCCCTGCAGCCCGCCGCTTGCAGGTGCACGCGCACAAGGCCCACCACGGGGCCG
>Ga0172367_10002479_pt1 | contig 25295 bp, 13 predicted proteins | sample Lak10m_FD_114542 | JGI IMG/M metagenome (GOLD analysis project Ga0172367, IMG submission 114542) | Freshwater microbial communities from Kabuno Bay, South-Kivu, Congo - kab_022012_10m | ecosystem: Environmental > Aquatic > Freshwater > Lake | place: Democratic Republic of the Congo: South-Kivu...
ATGCCCTAACCACGGAGCCACCGAGACACAGAGAAAACCGATAAAAAAACTCCGCGACTCAGTGTCTCCGTGGTTAATAGTTTTTCGGAGAGCAATCCCTCAAATACTTATGCAAGAGGTCTATTACCGATAAAGTCTATTGACATTTCTTTTGTTCCGAATATAATCAGCCAAAACAAAAAAGGCTGTGACGAGAAAAAGTACGTTTTGTACGACGGTTCAGAGAGCAGGCGGAACGCGGTGAAAGCCCTGCCCGAAACGACAAAGCGGAATGGTTCTCTGAGCCGCAAAGGCAAAAATCATTCGATGAGTAGCCCAAGTCGGGAACTGCGCCCGTTATCCTGCAGGGTTACTCGGAAGAACGCCCACAATCGTTCGACCCGCTAACCAAAAGAGTGAGGCTGGCTTCCCGTTGCATCATAACGGGATTTTTTGTTAAGAAGCCACAAGTCAGCCTAAGTTGGGTGGCACCACGGACGCATCAGCGTTCGTCCCAGTTGGGACGAACGCTGTATTTTTTTAATTCACCAAAGGAGAAGCCATGAATACCTCAACCCATCCCGATCCTCAGGAAATCAATTTGCAGGAACGCGCCATCGAAGCGCTCGCAGACCAGTCCCTGCCTGCCGCGCAGGTGATCGAGGATCAAAACAACGACGCGGAACAGAACAACGCGCCGCGTTTCATCCCATAATTTTTGGAGGAATCCCATGTCTGAACAAACCCGCTTTCTCTTGAACGAGACCGACCTGCCGAAATTCTGGTACAACATCTACGCCGACAGTCCCGTTCCGCCGACCCCGGTTCTGCATCCTGGAACAATGGAGCCTGTCACCCCCGATTTTCTGTCCGTGCTCTTCCCGATGGAATTGATCATGCAGGAAATCAGCATGGAACGCTACATCGAAATTCCCGAAGAAGTGCGCGAAATCTATAAACTCTACCGCCCCACCCCGCTGTTGCGCGCCCGCAGACTGGAAAAAGCGCTTGGCACCCCGGCGCACATCTATTACAAGAACGAAGGCGTCTCGCCTGCCGGCAGTCACAAACCAAACACCGCCATCGCGCAGGCGTACTATAACAAAGTCGCCGGCACAAAGGCGTTGACTACCGAAACCGGCGCGGGACAGTGGGGATCATCCCTGGCTTTTGCCTGTAACGTTTTCGGTCTCGACCTGGAAATATACATGGTGAAGGTCTCGTATCAACAAAAACCGTATCGCCGCAACCTGATGGAAACCTACGGAGCAAAGGTTTACGCCAGCCCCACCGACCTGACCCATTACGGACGCTCTGTGCTTGCCGAAACCCCAAACAGCCAAGGCTCGCTGGGAATTGCTATTTCAGAAGCGGTGGAGGTTGCCGCCTCATCCAACGGAGCAAAGAAATACAGCCTCGGCTCGGTTTTGAATCACGTTTTGCTGCACCAAAGCGTCATCGGCGAGGAAGCCCTGAAGCAGATGGATATGGCAAATGAATACCCCGATGTCGTCATCGGCTGTGTAGGCGGCGGCTCGAACTTTGCCGGCATTGCCTACCCATTTTTGCGTGAAAATCTGAAGAACGGCAAGCGCACCCGCCTTGTGGGTGTGGAGCCAACCGCCACGCCCACGTTAACAAAAGGCGTCTACGCGTTCGATTATGGCGACACGGCAAAGATGGCGCCCATCGTCAAAATGCACACGCTGGGACACGATTTCATGCCGCCCGGCATTCATGCGGGCGGACTGCGCTATCATGGCATGGCGCCCAGTATCAGCGCCCTGCACGACGCGGGATATATCGACGCGGTGGCGGTCAAGCAGCGAGGCACCTTCGAGGCAGCGATAATGTTTGCAAAGACCGAAGGCATTGTGCCAGCGCCCGAATCCGCCCACGCCATCCGCGCCGCCATCGACGAGGCGCTGGACGCGAAAGCCAAAGGCGAAAAGCGCGTCATCCTGTTCAACCTTTCGGGACATGGCAACTTCGATATGGCTGCATACGAATCCTATCTCAGCGGAAAACTGGAGGATTATGAGTATCCCGCCGAAGCGGTAAAGGAATCAATGAGCAAACTCCCCCAGGTCAATTTACCCGCCTAAACCAAAAAGCCCGACTCGATTGAGTCGGGCTTTTTATTTATTCGAAACTCTTTTCGCCAAACGCCATCACAACGATATGTTGGTTCAAAAACTTCGGAGAAACCGAAGGCGCGGAAATCACTTGTCCCAGCGTGTAACCGCCGACAATGGGGACTTTCGTTCCCATGATTTCCTGTATGGCGGCAACCTCCACCTCGCTTTGGGCTTTCAAAAGCAGATGCCAGGCAATATCGACAAAAACGAGAACAAGAACCGGCTTTGCATTGCCGAGTTGCAAAAGAGCCTGCTGGGCTGCGTTGCGCGCTGCGCGTTCACAGGCAATGCGGCTTCCCACCAACAGGTAGGAGTCGATTCCATCGCGGATGGCGGCATTCATGCGGAAACTGCCATCTGCCTCGACCCGTATGGGAGATCGAACAATCAGGTCATCGCCCTGCTCCACGCCAAGCGGATACAGGCGGGCGAGATAATTCAACGGCGGAAACGCCCAATCGCGGGCGGGATATCCAAAAAGGGTGGCGTAGGCTTCAGAAGCGGGACGCCCATCGAGGGTTCGCAGCCAAAAGCCGCGTGAGCGGGTCACGCGGAACTGCTTTCCCACCTGCTCCCAACCATGATCATATCCGACGCCTATCTTGAGGTTGCCCCGCAAAAAAGCAGCCGCCAAGCCGCCGGCGCCGGTCTGGTTCCCAGCCATTTGGTAGGTGTTACCGGTGTGCAGGTCGCCGCTCGACAATCCGCCCAGCACATCGAATCCGGGAGAAAGAACGTTACAAAATTGTTCGGCATCCCCGTTGAACCCATCGGCAAAAAACAACAGGGACTGGCGCTCTTCACGCGCTGCAATATGCTGCATGATTTTTGCCCCAGTTTCCCGCCCCGACTGGGCGTATCCAGGAAACCAATGCGCGTCCGCCTGGAAATCTCCGCTTAGCAGGGCAACAATTACAGAATGCGGGTGCTGCCCTTCGTGCGTGAGTCCCACAGGAGATCCAAAACCAAGGACCGGCACATCCCCCAACAGGCTGTTGACGCCGTTCAAAACTTCACGCGCCTGATATTGATGCGAAGCAACCACCACGGCAAAGCCCGGTGCGTTTGCGCCAATTCGATTCAACGCCTGATGCGCGGCTTGCAAACCAGCTTCGCGCCCATCGAGCGCCTGCGCAGATCCTACGGATGCAATCAGTGACATACCGCCTCGCTACTCTTCCGCAACCGGGACAGTGAAATGAAAAGTCGTGCCATTGCGATATTCGCTCTCGAACCAAATCCTGCCGCCCTGCATTTCGACCAGGCTTTTTGTAATGTTCAATCCCAAGCCGGTACCGGGCGCTTCACGCGCCTTGGGGTCATCGGAGCGGAAGAATTTTTGGAACATCTTTTGCTGATCTTCCGGGGTCAAACCAATTCCGTTGTCCTTGACCCACAGATGGATGACGCGGGCAGCGCCGCCTGAATCCCAATGATTGGCGGCTTCCTCCACTCCGACCTGGATCAGACCGCTTTCCGGGGTGTATTTATAGGCATTACTGACCAGGTTGGTCAGCACCTGCCCGACACGAATACGGTCAGCCCACATCAGTGAAATCTGTTCCGAAAAAATAACTTCCAGCGTTTGTTTCTTCTCTTCGATTTGGCGTTTGAACGAACGAATTACTTCATCCACCAGGTCAGACGCGCTGGTCGCCTTGTATTCGAGCCGCAGTCGTCCCGCTTCGATCTTGGAGTTATCGTTCAAATCCGAAACCAGGGTGGACATGCGTTCCACATTGGATTTGATGGTATGCAGGAAGTTGGTCTGCATCTCGTTGATTTGTCCCACCGCCCCGCCCGCAAGCAGTTCCGTATACCCCTTGATGGAAGTCATCGGGTTCTTCAATTCGTGCGCCACAAAAGAAACAAAATCGCTCTTGGCAACGTTGGCGCGCTGGACTTCTCCAAACAATTGCGCGTTGGAAATGGCAATGGCGGCATGATCGGTCAGACGGGTGAGAAAGTCGATATCCACATGCGAATCGCTGGTGCTTTCCAGGTGAAGCAGACCAATGACCTGGGTCTCGCGGCGAATCGGGACAATCAACTGGGTGTGGGCGCTGGGGAGCAATTTTTCGGTGGAGGTGGCAACATTGAGAGATTGAGGCTGTCCGCTTTCCACCGACAAAATCATGGCGGGCAAATCCACCATCATTGTCTGATCGGGCAGGCTTGCCATGCGTTCGTCGAAGCCCTGATGCGACATCACCCGCAGTTTGCCCTCTTCCAACATGCCGATCAACCCCGCTTCTGCGCTGGATTGACGCAGCGCCCAATCGAGGGTAATCCGCATGGCGCGATCCATTTCGAGGCTGGCATTCAACTCGCGGTCGATGCGCTGCATGACCGAAAGTTCCTCGACACGGGTAGCCAACTCCTGATCGGTGAGCATGAACAGGCGCGTATTTTCGATTGCCACCGCCGCCTGACCTGCAAAGGCAGTCAGAAGTTCCTGGTCGCCAATCACAAAAGGGAGTCCATCGCGGCGATTGATGACCTCAACCACACCGGTAACTCGATCCTTAACCTGCAAGGGAACCGCCATCAACGAGCGGCTCACAAACCCAGTTTGCTGATCGACGCCGCTGAACCGATTCGAGGAGGCGCGTTGCTCTTCATTTTCGATGACGGGCGCGCGCATCTGCACCGCGCGTCCGACGATTCCTGTGCCGGGCGGCAGGCGCTGTCCAACGAGATTGGCGGCAACGGGTCCCACGGTAACTTTGAAAACCAGTTCCTTGGTCTGTTCATCCACAAGGAAAAGACTCCCCGCTTCGCAATTCAAAATGCCGACGGCGTTTTCCAGAATATTTTGAAGCAGCGACTCAAGGTCCAATGTCGAAGTCAATTGACGGGTGATTTCATTCAATGTGGATAACTGACGCGCGCGCTGTTGGGTCTCTTGAAGCAGGCGCGCCTTGACAATGGCGCCCGCAGTCTGATCGGCAATGGCTTGCAATAACCCCAGTTGCCCACGGGTGTAGGCGGTTGCGCCATCGCGGCTGCCGATACTCAACGCCCCGATGGATTCCGCGCCAGCGTTGAGCGGCACGCCCATCCAGGCAAAGACGTTTTCCAAAACAGGAACCAGGTTACGCGCCTGGCATTCGCGGATGTAATCCTGCGTGATGATTTGGCGGCTCCTGCGAATAATTTCCGGGCTGAGATCGGTGTTCGCCGAAAAAGGCAGGTTCTCGCGTTCGGGAATGCGTTCGCTATTTTCGACGCAAAAGCCGTAATAATAGTAATCGCTTGCCTCGTTATACAGGGTGATGTGAAAATGCGAGGTGGGAATGGTCTGCGCGGTTTGGGCGTAAATTAGTTCAAGAACATCATCGAAAGTCAGGGTCACATTCACGCCCTGCGAAACACGAGTCAGCGCGTTCATTTCCTGAATCTGCCGTTCGAGGTGGGCAACGGTTTGCAGACGTTCGATGGCAATGGAAGCCTGGTCGCAGATATTTTCGAGGAATTGCAGGTCGCGCGGGGTATACGGCTGTCCCGAAAGACGCGAACCCAGCGCAAGCCAGCCATTCACCCGCTGTTTGCCCGGCAAGGCGATAAATAAACGCGCCCCAAGCAAGGCAAGCCGCGACTGTTCCGCCTGCAAAGCCGAAGGCAAAGTCGTGGCATTGTCCAGATACAAGGGCAGGCGCTCGGTTTCGAAATAACGCACAAACGGGCTGGTTGAGGTAAAACGGATATCGCTCGTCGGGCGGCGGTCATCGCCCGGCAGGGCAAAGTAAAAATCGTTGAGCGTGTCGTAGATGTAAACGTGAACCCGGTTGGGGGTCAACGTGGAACCAATCTGCTGGCGCAAGGCGACGCCGATTACGCTGAGGTCCAGCGCCGTGGTGAGTTTATGGGTAAAGTCCTGAACTTTCTCCTCGTAGGCGCGCTCGCCGCGAAAGAACAGGCTATCGACAAGACGCTGAAGGCGTGTGCGAATCGGTTCGAGCAGCAGGACCAGCAGCAGGATAAATCCGCCCACAAAATAGACGCTGTTTGCCGGCAAGGCGGAATGAAACATCAGGCTGATACCAAACAGGCTGATGCCAAACAACATCAAACCATATCCCCCCACCACCAGCACGGTCAGCAGAACATACACCAGACCGCGCCGCGTAAGATCATCGGTGCGGAGAAAACGAAAGCGCAGGATGGTGTAACCGATTGCCAGCGGAAAAAACGCCAACGGTAAAAAGAGATAGGGCGAAAAATTGGTGGGCTGCAGAAATCCCAGGGCAAGCCAGACGCTGATGGGGACAAATGCCAAGAGCGTTCCAATCAAAATGGTGCGGGATTGCGTCTTTACCACAGGGGACTGGGCATAAACCGCGTGGTAAAGATTCATGAAAATGTAAATCAAAACGCTCAGGGCAATAAAACCATAAATATACTGCCAGGCAAGGATGTAGGCGGTGGGGCGTTCAAAATCGAACAATGTCATCGCCGCAAAAATAAAGAGAAGGATGCCGATTACGATTCCGACCCAGCGCAGGTAAGGGCGATTGATGGCAAAGCGCGGCTCTGAAGGGAAGGTAAAAGCAAGGTCGATCAACGCGCCCGCAGAAATCGCGGCGGCGGCGGTCCAGATGACGGTGAAATTATGCGTCGTTACGAGGTCGAAGTAAGTACCGGTAATAATGGCAAGCGAAGTGGTGAAAAGGGAAAAGGCGCGCCCGGCAGGTTCGTTGCGGCGCAAGCCAAAGATCCATAAACTGGCGATGAGAAAGACAACGCTCAGAATCGTGGGAATCACAAAATAAACAGTGCGGCTGGATGATGGAAACGAGTACAGCGTAACCGTGATCGGACGTTCCTTCATTTCCATCGAACGAACGGTAAGCGTCACCTGTTCACCGGGAAAGCGCGACTCCAAAATAGCGCGAATCTGCCCCGCGCTGTTTACGTTTTTTTCATCGATGGCAATCAGTTGATCGCCGACCACAACCTGATCGAACAAAAGCCACTCAGGCGCGCTTTCGGCGGGTCCAGTTCCATTGAATACCAGTGTGTGCTCATAAAGCGCCCCCAAAAAAGGCAAGCGGAGCCAGCCGTTCGCAAAATACAACCCAAGGAAAAACAACACAACCGCAATTGCCTGATATGCCAGCACCATCCATTGCAGGCTGTTGTTGATAAGGGTCTTATATCTTTGAAAACTGAGTTGCATGTTTCGCTGCATCCGATTGGCTGCCATAATCCCGAATTTTACTCTACAACCCCGTCATCGGTGTATGGTACTTTCATGACAAAGAAGAAAGGTCATCGAATAAAAAGTCCACCAGCATAACTGGTGGACTTGAAACGCGAGCTTTCCAAACTAAATGTCCAAATTGCGGACACTCTTGGCGTGGGTCTGGATGAACTTCTTACGCGGGTCCACCGCATCGCCCATCAGCATGTCGAAGGTGCGGTCGGCTTCGGCGGCATCCTCCACATTGACCTGAAGCAGGGTGCGGTTGGTGGGGTTCATGGTCGTCTCCCACAACTGTTCGGGATTCATTTCACCCAAGCCCTTGTAACGCTGAACACCGACTTTTTCGCTGCCGATTTCCTTGACAATCTTATCCTTCTCTTTATCGCTATACGCATACTTGACTTGATTCTTGTACGCCACACGGTAGAGCGGCGGCTGGGCGATGTAAAGATGCCCATCATCGATCAACTGCGGCATGTAGCGAAAGAAGAAAGTCAACAGCAGGGTGCGAATATGGCTGCCGTCCACATCGGCATCGGTCATGATGATGATGCGTCCGTAGCGCAAGCCTTCGAGATCGAAGTTGTCCCCCACCCCCGTCCCCAATGCCGAGATGAGCGAACGGACTTCATTATTGCCCAAAATTTTATCGAGGCGGGCGCGTTCGGTGTTGAGGATTTTTCCGCGCAGCGGCAGGATCGCCTGGAAGTGGCGGTCGCGTCCCTGTTTGGCTGAACCGCCTGCCGAGTCGCCTTCGACGATGTAGAGTTCGGTCTTGGAAGAATCGCGCTCAGAGCAGTCCGCCAGTTTACCGGGCAGGGTCAAAGACTCCAGCGCCGACTTGCGAATGACGAGATCGCGCGCCTTGCGGGCGGCATCGCGGGCGCGGGCAGAGGTTAGACACTTGGCGATAATCGCCTTCGCCGCCTGCGGGTTTTCTTCGAGGAAGGTGCTGAACGCTTCGCCGACCACCTGGGTAACGTAGGTCTGGACTTCGGCATTCATCAACTTGACCTTGGTCTGCGATTCGAACTGCGGATCGGGATGCTTGACCGAGACAATCGCCGTCAGACCTTCGCGGGTATCGTCGCCGGAGAAGTTGGGGTCGGCATCTTTGAGCAGGCTGTTCTTGCGGGCATAATCATTGATCACGCGCGTCAGCGAAGAGCGCAAGCCGGTCAGGTGCGTACCGCCGTCCACTGTGTTGATGGTGTTGGCAAAGGAATACACCGACTCGGTGTAGGCATCGGTATATTGAATCGCCGCTTCGATGCCGACGTTTTCGATTTCTTTTTCGACATGCACCACCGAGTGCAGGTTTTCGCGATTGCGGTTGAGGTAACGGACAAAAGAGGTGATGCCCCCTTCAAAATAGAAGGTCATCTCGCGTTCGGCGCGCTCGTCCACAAATTGGATGGTCACGCCGCGGGTGACGAAGGACATCTCACGAAAACGCTGGACAAGGGTGTCGAAGCGGAAATCGATATCTTCGGTGAAGATTTGTTTGTCGAACTTGAAGGTCTGCTTGGTGCCGGTTTCATCCTTCACCTTGCCAATTTGCTTGATGGCTCCCTGCGGCACGCCGCGCTTGTATTCCTGCCGCCAGAGTTTACCGTCGCGCTTGATTTCCGTGGTCATCCACTCGGAAAGAGCGTTGACCGCGCTGATCCCCACGCCGTGCAAACCGCCGGAGACCTTGTATCCGCCGCCGCCAAACTTGCCGCCTGCGCCGATGACGGTCATGACCACATCCAGCGTTTCCATCGGCTTGCCGTTGGCATCCTTCTTGGTGGGGTGCGGACCGACGGGAATACCACGCCCGTTATCCGCGATGGAGACGCTGCTGTCGGAATGAATGGTGATGTCGATACGATTGCAAACACCCGCCAGCGCCTCGTCGATGGCATTGTCTACAACTTCATAAACCAGGTGGTGCAAGGCTTTGATGTCTGTGCCGCCAACATACATACCGGGGCGTTTGCGCACATGCTCGATGCCCTCCAAAGCTTGAATGGAACTAACGTCGTAATTGATTTGATTCTCTTTTTCAGCCACAAAAACCTCCAACGGTCTTAATCATTGCTATATCTGCCTGGGCAAATTGGGTTTAATTTTTTCGATGATCACCGGCAGCCAGGCGCTCGTGTCTCGATAATAAACAAAACTGGATGCCAGCAGGGCGGTGGCGACAAATGAATGTCCCAGAATGCCCACCAGGGTCATCCACGAATCTTCGGGAGGAATACTCCACAGGAAGTTCAAACCAAACGAAAGCAGAAAAATGGTCAGCACGAACAAGCTGCTCATGGGCAGCGTCAAACGCGCCATCTGAAAACTGCTCAAAATCGAAGCAAAGGCATTTTGACGTTTCAGGAAAATGCCGTGGGACCAAAAGAACAGGGGAACGATTGCCCACATCGACATCAGACTGAAGATCAACATCAACAGGTTGGCAAGAAAGGAGTTCAACTGGAGGATGATCGCCAGAATCATGAAAATCGGCGCGCCGATAAACAAGGAAAGGAGTCCCCAGGAGAAAGACACCAGAATCGTCTGCACAATGGCGCGGAACACGCCCAGCGGCGGAGCGCTCTTGTCGGACTGCGCCAGCAAGGCAATGCTGCGGAAATATAACCCGCCGCCGACCCACCCCAAGAGAGTCAACAGAAATATCCAGCCCGGCAAGCCAGCCGCGCCAACCTGCCAAACGGCGGCGTTCCCCAAGGGCGTGGGTAAGTTTTCCTGCGGCAGGAACAGGCAGGAAATTCCAATTGGAAAGGTGCGAAAAGTCCAAAACAGGTTGATGTTGGGAATCACAGCCTCGTACAAGCCGATTGCGCGTTGAATATCGGCAGCAGGGATGCCGCCCGACTTCCAAATGGTAATCACATCCGCCTTGATCAAATCGAAGAGGGCATCCATCCGCAAGCGCGGACCCAGCCACAGGAATAAATTCAACAGGAAAGGCGGCAATATTGCCACGATGTTGTTGGCAATCAGGTCGAAGCCCGATTTAATCGAATTGATTATGCCTGGCGGGGGAGGCAGGTTTTCTTTTGCTGAAACGTCCATAACAGATTGATTCTACCATACCCCTGCTTGCGTTCGCACGCCCCCAAAGGTACAATCTTCCCATGCAAGAGAGCCGTTCCTACCTGCCATCCACCAACCGAATTGGGATGTTGGTTGCAACCGTCCTGTTGGCGTTCGCTTTGACAAGGTTGATTCAATCGCCGCGCTTTACGCTGGTCATCACCCTGCCCGGCTTCTACTTTGCCTACCCGCTTACCCTCAGCGCCGTCATCACCCTGCTTGCCGCCGCCCTGACCGCGACCGGCATGGACTGGCTGACACGCGAGCACCCCGCGCTTGGACAAAAGCCAAATATCGAACACCTGATGCTGCCTACCCTGACAACCTTTGTGGCGGGCGCGCCGCTGGCTTTGCTCTCGAACGGCGATTCCTGGTGGGTTGGGTTTGCCCTGAGCGCGGTTTTGCTGGTGAGCGTTTTTCTTGCGGAATATATCTCCATCGACCCTTCTGCGCCGCCTTATTCCTTTGCCCGCGCCGGCTTGACTGCCCTTGCCTATGCGCTGTTTCTGATCCTTGCCACCTCGCTGAGATTCTCCGGGGTGCGCATGTTTTTGCTGGTGCCGGTCATCTTTCTCACCGCTGGGTTGATCAGCCTGCGCATTCTGCATCTCGATGGCACGGACCGCTGGGATTTTCCCTGGGCGTTCGGCATTGGGCTGGTTTGTACCCAACTTGGCGCGGGACTGCACTATTGGCAGTTAACACCGATTCAATTTGGGCTGGCGCTCACAGGTCCGCTTTATGCGCTGACCATGCTATCCACCAGCCTGGCAGAGAACATCCCACTGCGCCGCGCTGTCATCACTCCCGCTCTGATCGTGGGACTAGCCTGGGGCGCAATCACCTTTCTACGGTAATGAAATCCCTGACGTTGACAAAAGAACAACTACAGCAGATGATTGCCCATGTGGACGCGCGCGCGCCGCAGGAGGCATGTGGTCTGCTGGCAGGACTCGACTCAAGGGTGGAAACCGTGATCGAGGTCGAGAATCAAGCCCACAGCGCGGCGCGCTTTGTGATGAATCCCATCGAGCAGTTGAATGCCTTCGAGCGCATCGAATCCGAGGGGCTGGAGTTGGTCGGCATTTTCCATTCCCACCCTGCCGGTCCCGAAATCGTTTCTCCAACCGATGTTGCAGAAGCTGCTTACCACGTGGTTCATATCATCCTGTCGCGTGCAAACGATTCGTGGAGCGCGCGCGGTTTTTGGATCGAAAGCGGCGCTTTTAGCGAGGTCGCTTTGCTGGTTCGATAAGCAACCTTGTTTCGTTTTTTGTGTTTTATGAATACACTCATACTGGAGGAGTATCAATGCAAATCATGTTCGATATTGGGATCATCCTGCTGGCTTACCTGCTGGGATCGATTCCCATTGGATTGCTGATCGTAAAGCTAAAAACAGGGAAAGACATTCGGGATATCGAGAGCGGACGCACCGGCGGGACGAACGCCATGCGCGCCGCCGGCTTTTGGGCTGGCTTTATCACCGCCATGCTCGACATTTTGAAGGGCGCGGGCGCGGTCTGGCTGGCAGCCTGGCTCACGCCCGATCACTGGGTACATGTGATTGCGCCGCTCGCTGCCATTCTGGGACATAACTACTCGATCTTTTTGCCAGAACGGGATGAAAACGGAAAGTTTATAGGGTTGGGCGGCGGCGCGGGCGGGGCGCCCTCGGTCGGCGGGGCAATGGGATTATGGCCCAGTTCCATTCTTATCATCCTGCCGCTTGGCATGTTGACCTTCTTCTCGTTGGGCATTGCATCCGTGACCACGATGGCGGTGGCATTGTTTGCCATCATCATTTTCGCGGTCCGCGCCTCGCAGGGCTTGATGCCCTGGATCGATGTTTGGTACGGGGTAGGCGCCGAGATTTTGCTCATTTGGGCGCTGCGACCCAACCTGAAAAAATTATTCGAAGGCAACGAGCGCATCGTGAAGTACAGTTTGAATGGCTGGCTGCGGGCAAGGAAAGAAAAAAAGCAGAACCGATAAAATCAACGCCGTCCCATGGGTTGTCCTGTGGGACGGTTTGTTTTTGGAAACATTCAACCCTTTGCGCGAGGGTTGTTTATTTTTAGCGGCTGTGTTATTTTCCAAACGAGGTTGCATCATGGAAAACAAAACAAAGCGCCCTTCGGGGATGTTTGGCTTTTCTCTCGTCTGGCTGGGACAAATCATCTCGGTGCTTGCCACCACCATGACGACCTTCGCGCTGACCATTTGGGTCTTCGAAAAGACCGGCAGCGCCACCGCCCTGGGCTTGGTGCAAGTATTTTTCATCACCCCTTTTTTGCTGATTACGCCGATTGCCGGCGTGATGGTGGATCGCCACAACCGAAAATTAATGATGATGGTCAGCGATCTGGCGGCGGGGCTTGCTACCGTCAGCATTCTCGTCTTGCAGGCGTTGGGCATTCTCGAGGTCTGGCATTTATACGCCGCCGCCGTTTTTCAAGGACTGGGGAACGCCTTCCAATGGCCCGCATTTTCCGCCGCCATCAGCACCATGCTGCCGAAGGAACAATATGGACGGGCGAACGGCATGATGTCTCTGGTGCAAATGGGACCGGGCGTGATTGCCCCAATGATGGCGGGTGGGTTGCTGCCGCTCATCGGTCTGACGGGAATCCTCTCGCTGGACGTGGCAACCTTCCTGATGGCAATCCTCACCCTGTCATTCGTTCATATCCCCCAACCTCTGCAAACAGAAGAGGGCAGGCAGGCACAGGGGCACATTTTACAAGAAGCCGCTTTTGGCTTTCGTTATATCTTTGCGCGTCCCAGCCTGCTGGGATTGCAACTGGTCTTTTTCTTCGGAAATCTTTGCACGGGCATTGCCTTTACCGCGCTGTCGCCGATGGTGCTACTCCGCACGGGAAACGACAGCGTCAGCCTCGGCGCGGTTTTATCTGCCGGGGCAGTAGGCGGCGTGGTCGGCGGAATCGTCATGAGCGTTTGGGGCGGATTCAAGAAGCGAACGCATGGCGTGCTGGCTGGCTGGATTCTGACAAGTTTATTCTTTTCGCTGGTGGGCGTCGGCGCCTGGCTTCCGCTGTGGGTGGCGGCAAGCGCGTTATCGTCGCTGTTCGGTCCGCTGGTAGATGGGTCGAATCAGGCAATCTGGCAGGCAAAGGTCCCGCCCGATTTGCAAGGACGGGTATTCTCTGCCCGTTTGCTGATTGCGTGGATCACGAACCCCATTTCCCCGCTGATTGCCGGCTTGTTGGGTGACTACGTGCTGGAGCCCGCCATGCGCGTTCCAAGCGGACTGTCTGCATTGTTTGGGTGGCTCGTTCCCATCGGACCCGGCGCGGGGATGGGATTGCTGGTCTTCCTCAGTTGCTTCGGCGGAGTGATCGCGGGCACGGCTGGTTATCTCAACCGCGCCACACGCAACGCCGAAGCCATCCTGCCCGACCACGAAGCAGTTTCATAATTACGGCAGGAAGAGAACCTCTTGGGGAACGCTTTCCCTTTCCGCGTCCGGGGGCTTCCAGTAAAAATTGATATGGGTATAGCCAGTACGGTCGGCATAACGCAGGCGGATTGGGTGGAAGCCCGGCGAGAGGTGAATTGTGCCTTCCTGGTATGCGCTGGTCACCAACTGCTCGTCGATATACAGCATGGACTCATCATACGATTCCAGCCAGAACACATAATCACCCTCCTGCTCGATCTTGATTCTTCCGACCCACTCGATTGTGTAAGGTCTTTGCAGGGGCTGGGTATGATAATAATAATGAATCCACGGGTCGATTTGGAGATATGCCGGCGGAGCCTGCCAGTCTCCATTTTCATAGTAATAGCCAAGCAAGCCGTTGTTGCTGATGGGCGGCAGGTACAGGCGTGAACTTGGAATGGAAACCAGTTCGCCCTCCGGCGGCTGCCACTGCAACTCGAAATGTCCCTCCGCCGCCTGAGTCTTCAAAACCAAGTTGTGAGAACCTTTTGCCAGTTCCACCTCGGCAGTGAACGTTCCATCCGCGCCCGCTTTGAGTTGGATGGGAGCCTCGTCCAGGTACATCTCGGTCGGGGATGGAGATTGCAGGGAAAAACGATACACCCCAAAGCGGTCGGCAAAAATCACACCCTGCCACTTGACCGACTGCGCCGTTTCGCCGTCCTTCCAATCCGCGCTGATTGCTGATTTGGTTTCGACCAAAACAGGCGGTTCCTGCCAATTTGCATCGGGATAATAGCTGACGGTAATCCCCTGCGACGCTTCGATATCCGACGGGTCGAGCGTAACTTGATACAAGACGGGCGAGCCGTTCGTATCCTTGTATTCCTTGAAATCGGCGTTGGGATAGTATTGCTGCGCCTGACGGAAAAACGGTTCACGATCGAGGTCTATAAAGAAAACCGTTCTTCTTTTATTTTCGAGCGGAATCGGAAGGGTATCATACGTGACCAGGGGGAAAGAGTTTGTAATATCCGGGGCGAGGAACAAGACCGTCGGCGAGTTATGATAAAAAATACTGATGTAGAAATCTGTTTGGGGTCTCAACTTATCCATTGCCCTGCCGATGAGCGTTTCAGGAGTCGAGAACGAACGCCAGGTGTCGGCGTTTTGCGCTTGAAGGTCGAAATAGACGTGATAGTTAAGGTATCCCATCACAAGAAGAACGGGAACCAGTTGTAAAACAAATGCGGCGCGTGAACGTTTGACGGATGAATTTTCCCATTCCTGCCACAAAGCGTGGATGGGGATCACCGCCAGCAGGTTGGCGGCTGGCAGGCTGCCGATTGCCCGCAGCGATTGGGGAGATTCAAAATCGAGGGAGAATATCCCCGGCATGAGCATGATCAGCAGCCAGGCGACGGACAAAAACGAGGCGGGCTGGCGAATGCGTCTCAGACTGAGCGCGAAACCCAAGAGCATCAACGTGCCGCTGACGAGGTCGAGCATGGGTTCGCCGGGCAGGTTATGCCGTCCGTTGTTGTCGCCGCTATAGTGGAACATTACCAGGTGCTCCTGGGTCGTTTTGCCAACTGCCCGCCACCCCTCCCCCACCGTTTTGCCTGTAAAAATGGAGGTGACATTCAACCTGCCAGAGAATGATTCGGTCTGGCGAAGCGCAAACTGCGAAATGGGAACCGAAACGATGAGAAAGCCCAGCGCCACAATGAAAAATCCGCGCCAGGAAACAAGCACAAGATCATGCCTGTTTGCCCAGAGAACCAGCAAAAAAGCGGCGACCACAAAGGGGAAAACATATAAGGGGGTGTAAAAACATAATCCCAGTCCCAGAGACAGACCCGCCAGGCTGTAATCGAGCAGGTTTTGCCTGCGCAACGCGCGCAGGAGCAGAACCATCGACAGGATTTCGAAAAACGGCACGCTGACCCCATGCATTCCAATGCGGCTCCAGTTGACATCCCAGCGGGAGACAGCGAGGAAAAACGCCAGAACAAAACCCATTCTGCGGTTGAACAATTCGCTGCCCAGAAAATAAGATGCCGCAACGGTCGCCAGCCCGAAGGCAACACTGACTGTGCGCAGGGTAAGCGTTGAAATGCCAATCGTTTGAAAGACAAAGGCAATCAAATAAAGATAGTGCGCGGGAAGGTTGGTCGATTTGACAAAAACAGGCAGATACCCCGGCTGTGTCAAAATCGACAACGCGCTCAAACCGTTGTCTGCTTCGTCGTACCAAAAGCCGAAGGGAATCTGGTCGAAGCGATACAAACGCATGAAGGCGGCAATCGCCAGGATGAGGACAAAAAGCCCCGCCTCTGCCATCGTCCACCGCTTCTCGTTTTCGCTTTTCTGCGCCGAGGCGTTGAATTTTGCAAGGTGGAAACTGGCAAAGATCAACGAGCCAACGCTGGCAAAATGCAAGAGCCAGGGATAGATCGAAGGGACTTCCTCTTTGCCAAAGAGCCAGAACGATAACCCAGCCAACAGGACAGACGCGCCGAGGGCGGGAATCCCAATCTGCACGGCTGATTTGGGCGTGGAGACTGGCGAAGTCCATGTGTTCAAACGAATCAAGGGACCTGGCTGTCGCCAAAACGCAATCACAAAAAGGCAGACCGCCGCCACGCTGAGCGCCACCCCAATCCATATCCGTTCCGCGCGGATGAAAAACTGTCCCGCCACCGCCAAAATCAACGCCGCCAAAGATACCCAAAGGAGAAGGGTATTATCAGGCTGGAAAGGCTGCGCTTCGACTTCCCTCACTTGCGGCAGCGCAGGCAGGGGAGATGCAATGGTTTCTTTCTCGCGCGGCTGACTCTTCGAACGCTTTTGGAAAAAATAATAGACCAACGATACCAGCGAGACAACGAAACCGGCGGAAAGCCAGAGCCAGGGTCCCAACGAGGATTTTTGCGGGGAATCAATCTGGGACTTTATTATTTTGCTGGGTTTCATGCTGTGCGCTCCAAAAGATGACCTTTTATATGGAAAATTCAATCGTCAGTCGGCTCGGCGGGTTTGGGCGCGGGCGGCTCGACCCCAACCAGATAGAAGGTCAAAGTGTAACCGCGCTGGTTCACTTCCTGCAAAATCCCGTTCTTCCAGCGCGCGGTGATGGCATCCAGGCGGGCAGTATTTTCAGGCGAGACAATCCAAACCACGCGCGTGCTGGGGCATTTCTCCAGTTCAGAGTCGGGGGCGTCGGGTTCGATGTCGATAAGTTTACGGGACCCCGCCAGGAAAGCGGTTGCCCCGTGCGTGCTTAGCCGAAACTCACTGAAGATTCCGCATACGGTTACATCTTCCGGCAGACGGGCGATGAAGCGCCCAGCCACCGACGGCGGCGTGCCGTTTTCTCTGACCACGCGGTAATATTCCGTCCAGTTCAGCCCGCCGACAATCAAAAGGAAAACAGCCGCCAATGCGGCAGGGTAGGCAATCGAAGGCAGCCCCAGGGTATTCTTCGTCAGTTCCAGAATTTGATCGAGCGCCACCGCCGCCAGAAAAGCCGCCGCCGGCACAACCCCAACCAGGCGGGGCCAGAAGGGGGGGTCGATGGTGAGAATACTGCCCAGCGTAACGATCATCCCCAGCCAGATCAGCATGAAAGCCATTCCCGCTTCCTTCCAACGGCGCAAGGCAACGCCCAACCCAAGCACGATCAGCGGGGAAACCAGAGCATTGAACATCGGACGGGGATACCCAAACTGACCGCTGGTATCGTTGGTCTGGTTGAACATCAATAGCGAACGTTTGATCTGAGTCAACAGGACAACCCATTTCGAGTCGGTCTCATAGCCAAAGAGCAGATGATCCATCGCTTCGGGGTTAAAGATGAACACGCCGCGGCTGCGCCCGACATAGTCTTCCCAATGGGTGGCGTGAGAAACCAGGGCAGGACCGATTGCCAGCAGCACACCGACAGCCAGCAGCCAAAAGTTGCGGCGGTTTTGAATCACCCACTCCCGTTTGAAGAAGAAGGCGTACGCCAGAAAAGCGCCAATGATGAAAACCAAGACCCGCCCCGAGAAGTACATTTGCAGGCTGATACCGAGAAAAACCCCAGCCAGTCCAAAGGAAGGCGCGCGGCGGGCTTTCAAACCGTCCATCAAAAAGAACAGCGCGAAGACCCCGAATGTCCACGGGTCCATATTTTCCACAATGCGCGAGAAATGAATGTGGGCAACGTTGATGGCGGTCAGGCTGGTAGTTAACGCGGCAAGGCGGTGACTGTCGAACGCGCGCCAGACAAATAAATAAACCGCCAGCAGGTTGAGCATTCCGCCAATCACAGAGGTCATCTGTAACCCGAAGAGGTTATTTCCAAAAACCGCCATGGAAAACGCCGCAGGCAAAAAGCTCATAAAAGGAAAGCTGTAAAAGTCATATCCAAAAATATTGGTCTTGACTCCCAGCAGGTATTCCCTGGCAATGCCGCCATGAATTGCCATATCGCCGTGAAAATCGTTGGGAATCTCGGTCAGGCGATAATAGCGAAGCCAGAACGCCACCCCGAGGATGAGGGTCAGAATCAGCCAGTGCCGCCATTGGAAACGGGGCGATTCTTCCGCCCCTGGGCGGGGAGCCAGCCGAATGAGTTGCGAGAGGATAAAAGACACCAGACCTGCCGCCCACAGCCCGCGAATCAAGGCATTCTCTCCAACCGACATTTCCAACAGCATGGACATCAAATAAAGACCGATCCCCGCATATAAAAGAAAAGAACGAACAGAATCGAAATACATGCGGGAAGGCGCAGGGACCGAAGGAGAGGAAACCGTCACTTGGGCGGCATATCGAACAACAGGAGCGGCAGCCACCCACAACGCCATGCAAACAAAATAGATTCCCGTCCCAATCCATAATCGGTTGGATTCCGTCATTTCACCCAGTCGGGGCAAATTCTTCAACAAGCCTTCTCCGTCGATGGAATCGAAAACGCCCTGGGCTGCGTATGAAAAGACAAGCGCCGATAAGATCGCAAGCATCGAGTATGAAGCGATTATGGTCTTTTGCCTGGAACCTGCTTCAAGACTCGATGCGCCCGTCCTCCACTTTAAAATCCACGAGCGAAAATAGACCCAAAAAAGGATCGAGGCAGCGAAAAGGATGTAATGAAGCATCAACCCGCCCGACATGGTCGAAGAGTCGAAAATCAGTTGGGCGATGCCGATGACGCCGAGAACAAAAAACGGGGCTGCGATCGCGCTCGCCAAGAGTTTCCACTGTTCCGCTGTCAGGCTGGTCAGGCTGGGAAAAAATCGAAAGATCAGGGATTTTATTCGATCAACGCTCGAAGGCTGTCCATGTGCGGGCGCTTCGCGTGTTGGAGTCGGCACGTCCTCCAGCCTATCCCTGATAATATCCAAACCCTGGCGGGATGGCTCGGCATGTTTCGATTGGGTCGGGTGAACGCCCTCCCCCTGCGGCTGCGGTTTGGAACCCCGCCGAAAAAAATAATAGAGGAGAGAGATCAACGAAACCAGGAACAACCCCAGGCTGGTCGCAAGCCAAAACGGAAAATTCCGCGTCACCGGCTCTTTGCCGATCTGCGGTTTTACTTCCTCGGTCATTGGGTTCTGTTTCATGTCGAAATCTCTCCGTAACCGGTTGGATGCTGCCGCCTGCGAATCAGGCGGCGCTCATTGAATTGAATCTTTCCACGGATTACCTGGTTTCCACAACCTCGAAGATCGTGGTTGTCGCGGCGGTGTTATCTCCAAATACAATCCGCAAAACTCCCTGCTCGGTCATCTGCTGGAGTTTGGCAAAGCCATTGGGGTCATAATAAGCGCGTTCGAGGTCGCCCACGACAACATATCGAACCTGGTGTTTGTCCAAAAACTGCCGGGCGATTTGAATATCATCCGTATTGTAGAAAGTATTGACTTCATCGATCAGCCTGTCCACAATTGCGCCATCCAGCAGGGAATTGTGCTGGCGGACATGCCAACTCCAGCCCACAACAGAGGGAAGCCCGGTGTGAATCGCAAAACGGGAGCCCCAGCGATATTCCTCGGTATGTCCTTCCACAATCACCGGGGAGCCAGCGACGTGATCCTGCATAAATTGGATTGCGGCATAATCATTGCCAAGGTTGAGCAGGCGGTTTTCGTCGTTGTATATGGCTGGGTTAAGGGTATCGACATCGCCCAGCATAAACGCAGCCCCGTCGAGCGTGTGAGGCGGATTTTGAATATCGGTCCAGCGGTCGGTGATTTTCTTGTTCGTGGCAATCAACGGGTAACTTGCGGCAAAAAGGATAATCACACCGAGAGAGAATCCCCAGGCGTATTTGAAGGAATACGACCATGCGCGCATCCCTGCCAGCAAATTTACCAGGGCAAGGCTGGTTGCCAGCCCAAAAATAAACCACGCCTGATTGTAAAAGCGGAAAACTGTGTTCGAGCGTCCGCTGTCGCCTTTCAGGACAAACACTTCGACAAACAGGGTGATCGCAAGCCCAAGGGCAAACAATACCCACATCACCTGTTCGAGCGCGGTCAGGGAGCGTTTGGCAAAAAGAAGATACCCAATGGCAAGCAGGAGCGGAACGCCAAAAGCCAGCGTCGGATAGCCGAACAGCCACAAGCCAACGACCAGATAGGGGAAAATCAGAATGACCAGATACCACTTCAAATAGGAAGCGGAAAGGAAATTCAAAAGTCGCTTTCGAATGGAGTCAAACCATGCCAGACCGCCAGCCTTCGCGATGGGATACAAATCCCGAATCAGGAGGGTGGTCATTGCAAACAGCGCCAAACCGAAGACCCACAAATAATCGATCAGGGGAGTCGTTGCCCCTTTCCAAATTTCAAGCGAGGCATATTCGGTCTTGAACCACTGGGCAAAGGGCTGGTAGAAGACCGCTGCAATGCCGACAAAAAACAGTTCATAAACAAAGGCGGATTGAATGACGCGCTTGGCGGAATCCGATTCACTGCGCCAGACATTCCACAAGATTGCCAGCGCGCCCAACCCAACGAAGGTCGGGAAATCCCAAGTATGCGACGCGCGGAAGACGCCAAAGATGAAGCCGGCGGCAATCAAGCCAGGGATGCGGCTGGTCCATTGGATGCGCGAGGGTTTCCAGAGCAGCAGGTTCAAAACCCAGCCAAAGACCAGCGCATAAATCGGCATCACCAGGAGGTGCGGGTGCATATCACCGTAGAGGAAGGTGAAATATGGAAATTCGGCAATCGGGGTATCGGGTCCCCTGGCAAGGATGGGGCGGGATGCTTCGAAATACCAGCGTCCATTGTTGCCCGGCAGCGAGGTTTGCCCGGTCAAAATTCGAATGGTGCCGCCGATGAACGCGCCAACATGCTCGACAGGATTGGTCACTGCCTCGGCGCCATCGACGGTTGCTTCAGGCATATAACGCCACAGAATGGGAACTTCGTACAGGTTCCCCAAAAACAGGACAAGCACCAGGGCAAGAACACCGGTCAAATACGGCAGGCTCTTTAGAAGATTCTGTCTGGCAAATACTGTGCCCAGGAGCCTTGCCCCCGCAGCGGGTTGGGATTCCGCCTCGGGCGGAGTTTCGCGCAGACCCGCCATCAGGTTGAAGCCGATGGAGAACATGCCGATTCCCGTCATCGCAAACCAACTGGGCAAAATCAAATTGTAGGCAATGGAGGGAAGGATGCCCAACAGTTTGGTGGGAATTGCCGCGATGATATATCCGTAGTAATAATAATTAATGTAGCGTCCCGCAAACCAGGGATGCTCCGGCGGGAAGTAAACCGTCCTCAAAACTGCGTTGAAGAAGGTGAAGTCCATCGGCTTTTCGCCGCCCAGCCAGGGATGCCAGAGATCGGGATTGCCAAGCCGAATGAACAAACCCGCAAGGAAGACCAGCAGGAAGATCAATTCCGTCCACAGAATGTGCTTCCACTGGGTCGAGAAATATTCGAGCAGGAGTGCCCGCCGTCGGTACGCAAGCGCCGCGCTGACAACCAGCAGCAGCCCGATGCAAAGCCAGATGGTCCACTGTGAAAAGGGCAGAACTTTGAAACTGCCCAGCATCCAAACCATCCAGGTGGTGACGAGCAAACCAGCCATTCGCATCAAGGGATAGCCGCGATCCGGCAGCCAGTCAAAAACGACCCCGGCGGTGGGGAATATCGCCAGTCCCAAAAGGAACAGGAAGAAATACCAGACAAGTCCCCCAGCGACCTGGTTGACATTCAAAAATGAGGAGCGGTCAAACGACCAACTGCCGCCGTCTCTTTGTGCTTGAAGGCGGTCCGACGGGAGTTTCATGGCGGTGGGCGCCTTGGTATATTCCAGCGGGGTCTGGAAGAACACCTCGCTCAAGTCCGCTTCGTTGAGCAGCGCCGCGACATGCGCGCTGGAGAAATCCTGCGATTTTTTGAAGACCATGACTTTGGGATGGTCATAAACGGTGAAGGACTCATCCGCCGCCTGATCGGGGAAGGTCAGGAATCCGAGCGAGGGGGGACTTTCGAAAACGGCAATCAACTCAAAGCCAAGCGGACTCTTGAAGGGCGGGCGTAAGCCGTAGGCGCGGTTTTCCAAGTCGTCGCCGCTGCATTCGCAATCGAACAAAGCCTGGTAGTATTTCAGGGTCAGCGGATAGCGCATCGGCATACGCGGCATGGCGTCGTACGCCCGGTTCGAAGGAATGACGATGTAGTTGCTTTGTTCGAGAACGCGAATCATGGCTTCGCGTTTTTCGGGGGTATCCGGCTCGTAAAGTTCGAGGTTGAGCGGCGTAAAAATTCCGCCCTGGGCATCATACTTGTTGATATTCAACGGCAGGGCATCGTCCCACGAGGTTTCGAGAGTGAACGAATCGCCAAAAACGCGCAGCGGAGCGCCCGCCGTAACTTCGTATCTCACCTGGTAGGTCTGCTCGCCGTATAATTCGACGGGCGCAAAAGTAAAGGTCGGCGCAATTCGCTGTCCAGGCGCGGTAAAGGCGAGAACTTGCGAAGTCTCCATCAACGGATGTTCGGAGTCTCCTTCTTTATAAATGCCCAGTTTCAACGTCGTCTCGGTGGGAATGAAGGATTGTTGAAAATCGTTGACCTGCAAGCGGTTGAGGGATAACGATTCCTGCGGCATCAATGGCAGGGAGCCTTCCAACAGTCCAGACTGGGATTGCAGATTCAACTCGACAGGCAGGGAGGGCATGGAATCATCCGCATTTTTCAGGATGGGGTTGGAAAAGGAAAACTGACTGCTGCTCCTTATTCTATAGTGGAAGTAATAGATGCCGCCCGGTTCGAGGTCGATATCGCCGAAGGAAATTTCCTGGCGGCTGTTCGAATCATTATCATTGACGACCAAGCGTCCATCGGTGATGATGTCATTCCCCTCCTGGTCACGCGTCAACTTGAAATAGAAATTCACGCCCACCTGGCGGATGTCGGTGGAGGTTATCCTCGATACGGTTCCATACTGAAGGACGGTGATATTGGAGGAAGCCGACAAGCCAGGTTCGATCACCTGACGGTTGCTCACCGCCACCGGGTAGGATCGACTCCCCGAAGGCGAATCCACCACCACGTTGAACGGGGCGGCAATGTTTTCCAACATCCACTCCGATGCGGCAATGCGCGTCATCGGGCGGTTATAGATTCGGGTAAACGCCAGGGCGTAGCCGTAGGTTCCAACCATAACCAGGGCGGGGATCAGGATGCCAATCAATCCCTTCCAGGTGAAGCGCCAATCCGAGACGCGGAAGATGGATTTGAATCCATCGGCAAATAATCGCTCGCGGCTTTCACGAGTTTGATCGTAAATTTCCACCAGCGCCCAGGCGGCAAATAATATGATAAAAGGATAGATGGGCAGGAAATAGCGCATGTAACGCCAAAACTGCATGTTTTGCCAGATGAAATAACCCGCCACCCAAACCAGAGGTAAAAGGTGTCGGCTCCAATCGCCGTTCCAGATGCGCTTGACAGCCCACGCCCATCCCAGCCAGCCAGCCAGCCCAAGCGGGATTCCCATTCCCCAAAACACCATGTTGCTCCAGGCATAAGAGAAGGCGCGATCTGTCCAATGGGTATTGGGGGGCCAATCTGAATTTCCCGCCACCTGGTCGATGACTTCCTTCATTACCCGCAGCCAGTTTTCGTTCAAGTCCAATCCCCAAAAACCGGGACCAGTAAACGCATACGGCTGAAAGACACGAAACGCAAAGAAAGCCGCCGCAACCGAAAATACCCAGCCCAAAAAGATGATTTTCAAGTCATGGGAAAAGTTTTCTTTTTTCCAGGCGGTAATCAGGCGGGCAATTCCCGCCAGAACGATAATTGCCAAAACAGGCAGGGTGTTTACCTTGCACGCACCAGCCAACCCAATGAAAAAACCAAAAAGGATAAAGTGCGAAAGGTTCGACCAGAATATTTTGCCGTCGGGAACGTGCAGGGGAACTGCCCGTATGGCGAAGTAAAATCCCGCCAGGATAAAAACTGTCGAAAACGAATCGACCGTGAAATAATGTGAAAGTTGAATCGGAAGGACAGCCGCCACACCCAGCGCCGCCGCAATCAAGCCAATGCGTTTATCGTACAGGCGTTTCCCCAGAACGTAAAGCATCCAGACCGCCAGCAGGTCGAACACACCGGACATTGCCCGCCCGGTCAGGGTGATGGAGTCATAATCGGACATGCCCACCCAGTTGGCAACCCAATGCGTGAAGAAGAGCGGGAACATGCCATAGGTATAGGAACCAAAACTCAGGGGATTGAGCGGGCTGTTCCAGGTATCGAAGTATTCTTCGAGACTGCCGACATCGTCGATTTGACCCGACACCATCGAGATGTAGCGCTCGTCGGGATGCTGGTGTTGTCCATCGTCCCAGTTCAACCCCGTAAAGCGAAAATACGCCCCAAAAGCAAAAATCAACAACAGCAGCAGATTTATCTTCCAATTCGGTTTTTCTGCCTGTTCGAGCTGGGCAGGCTGGAGCAGGTCATCCGCTTTGACTTGTGAGTCCGCTTCTTCCACCGGGGATGAATCCGATAGATCCCCCGCCTCGGAATCTGAATCCACCTCGGATTCCGATTCGCCGACCAAAGCCTTGATGCGCTGCAATGTGGCTGTGTCGATGCCCCAAACTTTATCGATCTCTTCAAGCGACTGGTAGGGGCGCAGTCCCATCATCCGTTTTGCAAGACGTGATGATATCTTTAATTTTCGAACCAGGACTTCTTCATCGGCAGTATTTAATTCTGTGAGCGAAACGGTTTTTGGGGTCATGAACAGCGCCTTGGGGGAATTTAGTTCTCGTTTAATAATGCGGCAAATGAAATTTTATCATGCGCCAAAATATAACACCATATTGATATTAAACGGCTCTCCCGTTTCTGGCGGGAAAAAAGACGATGAACTATTTCTTTGCCACAGATTACACAGATTTTCACCGATTTTTTTACTCAAATCCGCGCAAATCCGTGACATCGTGCCCGTAGGGTAA
>Ga0172367_10002481_pt1 | contig 25277 bp, 19 predicted proteins | sample Lak10m_FD_114542 | JGI IMG/M metagenome (GOLD analysis project Ga0172367, IMG submission 114542) | Freshwater microbial communities from Kabuno Bay, South-Kivu, Congo - kab_022012_10m | ecosystem: Environmental > Aquatic > Freshwater > Lake | place: Democratic Republic of the Congo: South-Kivu...
AATCGCCATTTCGTAGCCGGAAGGCACAGTCAGCAGCGCGCAATCGTCGCCGATGCCGAGGGTATTGCAGGGATGCTCGGGCGGCTGAACCGCAAAATATCGACGGATTAGATCAAATTCGGCGATGGCCATTACTCTTGAGTCTTGGCCTGCCGGGCGGCGATTTCCACCGTGCGCTGCTGCTGAGAGACTTTGTCGAGGATGCCGTTGACATATTTATGGCTGCCTTCGGCACCAAACTCTTTCGCCAGATTGACGCCTTCGTTGATGATGACCCGATACGGCGTTTCCAAACGGTAAATCAATTCATAAGCCCCGACGCGGAGAATCGCGCGCTCCACCGGATCGATTTTTTCCACCGGTCTGTCGACGAATGCGCTCAATGCCGCATCGATAACATCCAGCTGTTTCGGCACGCCGTGAAAGATTTCGCTGAAATAGCTTTTTTGCGCGCCTTTCAGATGCTGCTCTTCCAGGAAATAGGTTTCGATGCGCGTCAGGCTGTCACCGGACATTTGCCATTGGTATAAAGCCTGAACGGCACACTTACGAGCATTGGTTTTTGCTTGACTCATTAACGACCCAAATTGTTGAACAGGCTGAACATTTCGATAGTCGACAATGCGGCTTCGGCGCCTTTGTTGCCGGCCTTAGTGCCTGCGCGCTCGATGGCTTGCTCGATGGTGTCGACGGTCAACACGCCGAAGCTGATCGGCAAGTCATGTTGCAATGCCACTTGCGCGATGCCTTTAACGCATTCGCCAGCGACGTATTCGAAATGCGGAGTGCCGCCGCGAATCACCGCACCCAGCGCGATGATGGCATCGTATTTTTTCGACGCCGCAATGCGTTGCACCACCATCGGCAATTCGAAAGCGCCGGGAGCTTTGACCAGCGTGATGCTAGCCTTATCAGCGCCGTGGCGCACCAGGGTGTCGATGGCACCGGCTTCCAGTTGCTCAACGATGAAACTGTTGAAACGCGAAGAAACGATGCAAAACTTGCCGCCTTGCGCGGAAAAATGGCCTTCGATGGTAGTGACTGCGGTCATGATATTACCTTGAGTTACGTTAAATGTGGTGGTCGTTAAAACTGAATGCTAACGGCTTAGTGCGAGGCGTCGATATGCTCGACCACTTCCAGGTCGAACCCGGACAAGCCGATATATTTTTTCTGCTGCCCCATCACCTTCAGGCGATGCACGCCGAGATCGGCGAGGATGCGCGAACCGGTGCCGGTGGTACGCCAATCGGCATCGGCGGTCAAATCCTGCGTGTGTTTGACACCGTGGTCCTGCATTTGATAGGCGTGGATCAATTCCACTAAGCCTTTGTTGCTTTCCTTCTGGCGAATGATGACCAGCACGCCGCGGCCGGCGGCAGCGATTTTCTGCATCGCCTCCCGCACCGGCAGGCTGCAATCGCTGCGTTTAGAAAACAGCAAGTCGTCGATCAAATTGCGGGCATGCACGCGGACCAGCACCGGCTCGTCGCCAGCAACATCGCCCATCACCAATGCCAGATGCACATTGTCGTCGCTACGATCCTGGTAGGCATAAAGATGGAAGTCGCCGAATTCGGTCGGATAAGCGCATTCGCTGATGCGCTCCAAAGTATTCTCGTGCTTGATCCGGTAATGAATCAGATCGGCGATGGTGCCGATTTTCAGATCGTGCTCGGCGGCGAATTTTTCCAGATCGGGCCGCCTCGCCATCGAGCCGTCGTCGTTGAGAATCTCCACGATCACCGCCGCCGGTTCGACGCCGGCCAGCCGCGCCAGATCGCAGCCCGCCTCGGTGTGGCCGGCACGATTCAACACGCCGCCGGCTTGAGCCATCAGCGGAAAAATATGTCCGGGCTGTACCAAATCGCAAGGTTGAGCATTGGCTGCCACGGCTTTTTGCACCGTCAACGCCCGGTCAGCCGCGGAAATACCGGTGGTGACACCCTCGGCGGCTTCGATGGAAACGGTGAAGTTGGTGGTGTAAGGCGTCTGGTTATCGCTGACCATCAACGGCAAACGCAGCTGTTGGCAGCGCTCGCGGGTCAGCGTTAGACAGATCAAGCCGCGGCCGTATTTAGCCATGAAATTGATGTCTTCCGGCTTGGCGAACGCCGCGGCCATCAACAAATCGCCTTCGTTTTCCCGGTCTTCGTCGTCCATGATGATGACCATTTTGCCTTGGCGCAGATCATCGATAATTTCTTCTATGCTGTTCATTTAATGAATCCTGCGCTAGCCAACATGGCTTCGGTGACGCCGCCCTGGCACTGGGAGGCTGAATTGCCTTGCATCAGGCGTTCCAGGTAACGGGCTAATAAGTCGACTTCCAGGTTGACCTGATCGCCGGCATTGGTTTGCCCCAGCGTGGTTTCCTGCAAGGTATGAGGTACGATATTGACCGAGAAAAAAGCGCCATCGACGCTGTTGACGGTCAGGCTGATGCCGTTGATACAGATCGAACCTTTTTCCGCGATGTATTTGGCCAGATTGTCGGGGGCCTGAAACTTGAAGCGGATCGAGCGGCCGTCGGCGGTTTTCTCGACAACCTTGCCGATGCCGTCGACATGACCGCTGACGATGTGGCCGCCAAGCCGGCTGGATGGCGTCATCGCCAGTTCCAGATTGACCGCGGTGCCGGTTTTAGCGTGTTGCAAGCTGGTCCGCGACAAGGTTTCATTGGAGACATCGGCGCAAAAATAATGCTCGCCCAATTCCACGGCAGTCAGACAGACACCGTTGACGGCGATGCTATCGCCTAAGGCACAATCGGCCAACGACAGCTTGCCGGTATTGATTTTGAGACGGCAATCGCCGCCCTGAGCTTGAATCGCGGCAATCGAGCCCACCGCGAGAATGATGCCTGTAAACATCGTTACCTATTTGAAATCTTGATTGAAAGTCATCCTGATGTCGGGGCCAACACGGCGGACATCAAGTAGCCGTAAGGTTTTTTTGTCGTCCATGGTTTGGATACCGGGCAAATGAAACAAGCCGCGGCCTTCGTCACCCAGTACGCAGGGTGCCATATAAATCAGCCATTCGTCGATCAGGCCGCTGTCCAGCAAGGCGCCGTTTAAGGTGGCACCGGCTTCGACCCAGACGCTGTTGATCTGCAACTCGGCCAGCAACTTAAATGCCGACGGCAAATCCACCCTGCCCCGCTGGTCTGCAATTTCAAACACCTGGCAACCCAGGTCACGTAAACGCTGTTGTTTTGCAGCATCTTCGCAGCAGGTGACGATCCAGACGCTAGCCGGATCGTTATCGAGCATTTTGGCGTTCAACGGCATGCGCAACTGCGAATCCAGCACCACCCTGACCGGCTGCTCCAGATCGAAATCGACCCGCGCATTCAGCTGCGGATCGTCGGCCAGCACGGTATCGATGCCGGTCACAATAGCGCTGCTGGCGGCGCGCCAAACTTGCACATCCTGGCGCGACTGCGGCGAGGTTATCCATTGGCTGGCACCGGAAGCCAACGCGGTGCGGCCGTCCAGGCTCATCGCCAACTTGCTGCGTGCCCACGGCAAACCTTGTTGCATGCGTTTAAAAAAACCGCGGTTAAGCTTTTCGGCTTCCGCTTGCAACACACCGCATTCGACATCAATCCCGGCTTCGCGCATTTTTTGCAAGCCGCGGCCGGCGACCAAGGGATTGGGATCGCTCATCGCCACCACCACCCGCGCCACGCCGGCGGCGATCAATGCATCGCTGCAAGGTCCGGTGCGGCCATGATGACTGCAGGGTTCCAGCGTCACATAGGCCGTTGCCCCTCGGGCATCGGCGACCTTTTGCAAGGCATCGATTTCGGCATGCGCGCAACCGGCGCGTTGCGTCCAGCCTTCGGCAATAATTTCGCCGTTTCTGACCAGTACACAGCCGACATGCGGATTAGGGTCTGTGGTGTAAATGCCATTGCCTGCCAGCTTCAGCGCTCTGGCCATCAATGCGGCATCGCTCATGGATTTTGCAGTTTCGCGATCATATCGGTGAACTCGCTGACATCCTCGAAGCTGCGGTAGACCGAGGCAAAACGCACGAAGGCAACCCGATCCAGTACGCTGAGTTCTTTCATTACCAGTTCACCCAATTCGTGGGCGGCAATCTCGCGCTCCCCTTTGGCTACCAAGGCTTTTTTGATGCGGGTAATCGCCGCCTCGAAAGCGTCGACGGTGACCGGCCGCTTTTCCAGCGCCCGTTGCATACCTGAACGCAGCTTGGCTTCGTCGAAGGTTTCGCGGACACCGGTACGCTTGATGATGCGCGGCAAGGTCAATTCAACCACTTCGAAGGTGGTAAAGCGCTCCTTGCACACCACGCATTCGCGGCGGCGCTTGACCTGATCCCCTTCATCGGCCAGCCGGGTATCGACCACCCGCGTGTCATGAGCAGAACAAAATGGGCAACGCATGGTTCAATTCGGCCGGACTGCCATCATTAAAAACCCAGCATTTTATTACAGATTGCTTTTTTACTGAAATTCGATGTAGCCAGCACCGTCAATTCGACGCCCCTACCTTGTTTGGAGGCCAATCTAGCCCTATCCTAGCGCCCACAGCGTGCGAGGACGCCAGGAAATATCCAATCAACAGTAGACCGACCGGTTATGGTGAGATAGACATCATTCATTCCATTTAAACAGGACGGGCCCAGCTTGAAATAGGACAGAAACCTCGACACACAGCTGCACGGGCAAGCTTCATCCATCTGAATCCGTCGCCAAGAACAACTTAGCCGCGCAGTATCCCCTCCGCCACCGAGCGAATATGCACGTCGCGCTGCGGATAAGGTACCTCGATATGATGTTCGCGCAAGGCGGCGTAAATACGTTTATGCAGCTCATCGGTCACCTGCATGCGGTCGCCGAGTTCACGAACGAAGACGTTGAGTTTGAAATCCAGCGAGCTTTCGCCGAATGCGCTAAGACTGACGGTTGGCTCCGGGTCGTCCAACACCAGATCCGTCGCCGATATGGCTTCCTTGAGGATGCGCTCAACCAGATCGGGATCGCTGCCGTAGGCCACGCCAACCGGCATCACCAACCGGGTTACGGTATCCGACAGCGTCCAGTTGATCAGTTGATCGGTAATGAATATCTTGTTGGGCACCACCAATTCCTTTCTATCCCAGTCGACGATATGGGTCGCGCGCATTTGAATGCGGCTGACGCGGCCGGTGACGTTGCCGACGGTGACGGTGTCGCCGACGCGGATCGGACGTTCGAACAATAAAATGATGCCGGAGACCATATTGGCAAAGATTTCCTGCAAACCGAAGCCCAAACCCACCGATAACGCCGCCACCAGCCATTGCACTTGCGACCAACTGCCGCCCAATTCATTGGCAATGGCCAGGAAGGCGATGGTGATCAAGGAATAACGCACCAGTTGAATCAAGGCATAGCGGCTACCGGGCGTCATGGCGAATCTATCGACCGTCAGCAAATCGACCAGGGCCGGAAAGTTGCCGACAAAAACCGCCGTCAAACCAGCATACAGCAAGCAGACAAACAGGTTGACCAGCGTCACCGAGAGGCTGACCTCTTTACCCTCCTGCATTTGCTGATACTGCCAAAGCTCGACTCGTTCGAAGAACGAAAACGCCGGCAGAATGTCGCTCCAGATCATCCACAAACCCACCAACACCGTAGCGCTAATGATCGTGGTCAACAATTTGGTGCTTTGCTGATTGATCATCGAAATATCGTGGAGATTTTCCTCCAGCGGAATAACGCCTTCCACACCGGAATTGACTTGATCGGCCTGCTTGCGTTTATGCCGGGCATTTTGTATGGCCAGTTGCCGTTTGGTGACATCCAGCCAGCGAATAGCCAAAGCGTTAAAAAACACCGTCATGATCAATAAGCGCAAGGTAAGCACCAACTTATCCTGCAACTCCAGCGCACTTTGATAATAACCGGCCACCGCAAAGCCAATCACCACCAACGGCATTGCCACCACCACGCCGTACCAGAAATAGCGCAAACGGCTAATCCAGTTTTTGGAAGTGGCATAAAACGCTTTGCCCAAACCTTGTAGCGGATGAAAAAGCCGGTGAAAAACGTAAGCCAGCGCCAGCATCATCACGATTTGCGCCGTTCTGCCCAAGGCATAGCTGTGTTCGGAAAACAAATCGCTGCCGGTCATCGCAATGATAAAAATGCACGGCAACACCACGAACCGCGACCATTTCAACTGCTGAAACACCAATTGCGCCGTCTGTTGCTGCCAGAGAAACAGTACCTGCGCCACGCCCTCCGGCCTGAAGACACGGTAAAAAAATTGCACGACTGTTAGGGAAAACGCCGTTGCAACCAGGCCATCGGCGATAGCGAGACTGAACATGTCGGCACCATGATGCATCTGCAGCACCCACGCCAACCACAGCATCAGCAACGGCCAAAGCAAGGTCAGCCAGAGAATGGCGGCCAAGCCCAATAACAATTGCCCGAAGCTGTTAGCGTAAGGATTGTTGCCGTTTTTGCTCAACAGCCTCAACACCGATTGCTTGGCGGTTTGCTTATAACGCCAATGCAAGCCGATGATAGCCACCAACACCGGCAACAGCCATGGCGCACTAACAATGCCTTTGGCAAGACTAACCAGCATTTTCAGCCAATTGGCCGGATTCAAAAACCACAGCAACGAATAAAAAATATCCTTGAGATAATCTTCGCTAATCACCGGCGCGCTGGGCACCCACAGCAGACGCTGATCCAGATAGGCACCAAACTTGTCGGACGCCGTCAGCATCTGTTGCAGGTTGAAATCGACATCGCCCAACACCCGCGAATATTCGGCATACACCGATGAAAGCCGCACCACCAAGTCTTTTTGATCGTTAAGCAACATCCTCAACTCGGTGCGCAAGCTCAATTTGTCGCTGTCGTTATAAGCGTCATCGGTGGACTGCGCCAACTGAGCCAGCAAGGCCTGATTGACATCCGCCAACTGCTTCTTGGCCTCATCCAGCTTAAAGGTCTCCAACCCGACCACGGCGATTTCATGCTGGATGCTGTCGTTTAAATCGCCGAACTGATTGCGTTGCGGCAAATTTCGCCGTTGCTCGCGCAGCAAATTCCCCAACACCGGGCTCAATCCGGCCAGATTGATTTTTTGCTCGGCGCTGTGAAAATCCTTCTCCAGCTGTTTGTTGCGCGCCTCGATTTCATTTTTCTTCGACAGGTACAGCTCCATGCTTTTATTGACCTCCTGCAAACTACGGTTGTAGGCCATATTTTGCTGGGTCGCCGCGCGAATCAACGGCGGTTTGCCTTCGGCGGCTTTCTCGGCTTGCAGCAGTTCGGCCTGCTCCTTGCTGATTTGTTGCTGGCGTTTTTCAATCAGCAGATTGTCCAGTTCGTCGATCAACAGCGTCAATTGCTCGCGATCCAGGCTCAACAGATGTTGCCGGTCTTTCTGCAATTGCAAGCGCATCGGCGCACTGATGCTCTCCATTTCCAAGGCCTTCAAACTGCTGCTAGCCAGGCGCAAGCGTGTTTCCAGCACAGCTTGCCGCGCTTCTTTTTCGATCAACAGACTGCCGGGGCGATTTTGCAGCGCCAACAATTCTTCCTGAGCTGCGCCCTGCCTAGCCTTGATTTCGGCGATACGTTCGCGAACCACCTGGGGGCGATTGACCAATTCGTTGATCTGACTTTCGTTGCGACTGATTTCGGCATCGAGATCGCTCAAGCGGCTTTTCTCTACGATCAAGCGCTGCTCCAGCTCATCGATCGGAAACTGTGCAAACTTATCGGCTTTACGGGTTTTTAAACTGGCTTCTGTATCGCTGATTTTCTGCTGCAACTGCTTGCTCTCGAGCGGCAAACTACCGATGGATTGTTTGAACTCTTCGGCCTTAGCATCCTGACTGGTGAGCTCGGCAAGATTGTCGTCGCTTTCATAATAATCGGCGAGAATGCGCTTTTTAAGCTCATCATTGAGATTCGGCCGATCCTTGATGGCCTGGATGTGTTGCTGTATGTCATTAGAGCTGAGCAGCTTAACGGCTGGCTGTTTTTGATTGACGGCATGGGCAAGATTCAGACTGACAAACAAACAGATCAGCCAGATGCTGACGGCGGATTTGAAAAAATCACATTTCATGAGTGAAGAGGCGGACAATGATTCCTAAAAAACAACCACAACCTTACCATGGCCGATCAAGAAGGCGTAATCAAATATCAACTCTGGCATGACGATGGTGCCTTGCCTACCGCCATCGATACCGCCTCACTCAATGCCTGGCGCAGCCTGCTGTATAAGCTCGAATTGATAGGCCAGCGGGCTGATAAATACGGCGGACTCGGTTACGGCAACATTAGCCGGCGACTCAACCCCGGCGAGCAAGCCTTTTTAATCACCGGCACCCAAACCGGGCACTTGCCGAACTTAAAGCCCCATCATTTCGCCGTCGTCGCAGCCGCCGAACCGTTGCTGAATCGATTGCAATCGCAAGGCCCGAGCCGGCCATCCTCAGAAGCTTTGACACATGCCAGCGTCTACCGCCATCAGCCGGCGGCGAATGCGGTCATCCATGTGCATTGTCCGGCAATATGGCGCAACTCCAAGCGCCTGAAGCTGCCGAGCATAGGCGAAGAAATTGCCTACGGCACGGTGGCCATGGCCGCGGCCGTCGAAGCGCTGCTGAAATCCGGGCAACTGAATCGGCTCAATTTGTTCAGCATGCTGGGTCACGAAGACGGTATCGTCAGTTTCGGCAGCAATCTTGACGAAGCCGCCAGCGTGTTATTGATTCAATTAGCCAGAGCCATAGCCGTTGAGCAGACCGCCGACTGCCGGTAGAATCCCCCTCCATTCAAATCATCGACGTTTTCGCATGCCCAACATCACTATTTACACCTCTCGCCTCTGCGGTTACTGCACCATGGCCAAAAAGCTGCTGGATCGCAAAGGAGCCAGTTATACCGAAATCGACGTCGACTCCAAACCGGGTCTCAGACAGGAACTGATCGAAAAAAGCCGCCGGCGCACCGTACCGCAAATTTACATCGGCGATTTTCATGTCGGCGGATTCGACGACTTGCGGGCGCTGGAGTTGAACGACGAACTCGATGCCCTGCTGGCCGGTACTTCACCAACCACCAAACCATAACATCGCTATCACGCCGCATTAGCTTTGTCCGGGAAAGGATTCCTTGCTATAGTCAACTGATTCCAAGAGGTTGATCGGCAGCTAAGCCAGCCCCGCCTCAATGCGGCTTCGAGCGGCCGAAGGCTACACGCTCCAAACCAACAACAACCCAGCGAGTTGAATGATCATGGCCACGTTAAATTTTTCAGTCCGATACAACATGGAAACGGCCGCCGTCTGGCTCGGCACGGTGACCGCCCATGACAAATCCTCGCTGACTCTCGAGTTGCTACTATCAAAAGCCGTCTACAGCGGATCGCTAAACTACCGCAACGGCAGTTCATTGCCATCCAGCGGCAGCGTCAGCGGCATCAAACTTTACGAAAACAACACATTGCAATATGAACTCAGCGGCGGCAAGCTGTCGATCAGCAAAATTCTCGGCTTTCTGAATAACGCCGATAGCGCCGGCCTGCAACAATACCAATTAGCCGGCAACGACACCATTAACGGTTCATTGGAGGCCGATGTATTGCTGGGCTGGGCCGGAAACGACGTATTGAACGGCGGCAAGGGCGCCGACACGATGAAAGGCGGCAAAGGCAACGACACTTACGCGGTCGACAATATCGGCGATGTCATTGTAGAACTAGCCAACGAAGGCACCGATACCGTGGAGTCTTCGGAGAGTTACAGCTTGAACGACAATGTCGAGAACCTGACCCTCATCGGCACTGCCGCCAACGCCACCGGCAACGCGCTTAAAAACAAACTGATCGGCAACGACGGCGACAATGTGCTGGACGGCCTCGGCGACAGAGACACTTTAATTGGCAGCAAAGGCAACGACCTGTATCGGGTGGATCTGATCAAATCCGGCTCATCGGCCAAGTTGCAAGACAAGATCAGCGAAAAGGCCAACGAAGGCAGCGATAGCATCGAGTTGCGAGTGGCCGGCGATTTAGCCTTAAGCAAAGCCGCCACACTCAAGCTCGGCGCCAATTTCGAAAACCTGGATGCCAGCGGTACCGGTAGCAACCTGATCAATCTGACCGGCAACAGCCTCGACAACCATTTGACCGGCAATGCCGCCGCCAACATTCTCGACGGCGGCAAAGGTGCCGATATATTGATCGGAGGCGACGGCGACGACACTTATATCATCGATGACATCATCGACCCTACTGACCTTAGCAAAGACGTTATCGTAGAAGATGCTTCGGCGGGTATCGACCTGGTCAAACTCAACGTCGCCATTGCTGGCGGCAGTTACACCTTGGACGACAATATCGACAACGCCACCCTGATTTCTAAAGTCGCTTTCGACATTACCGGCAACACGCTCGACAACGTCATCAACGGCAACGCCAAAAACAACGTCATATGGGGCGGCGAAGGTGCCGATACGCTGGATGGCGGCGCCGGGGTGGATACGGTCAGTTATGCTGGTTCGAGTGACGGCGTCACCGTAACCCTCAACGGCAAAACCCCGACCAACGGCAGTGGCGGCGATGCCAAAGGCGACATCCTGGTCAACTTCGAAAACATCATCGGCTCGGCTTCTGACGACACCCTGACCGGCGACGCCAAGGACAATCGCCTGGATGGTGGCAAAGGTGTTGATATTCTCACTGGCGGCGACGGTAACGACACCTATGTAGTGGATAATGCCGACGATATAATCGTAGAAGGTAACAGCAAGACCTCCGGCAATAACGACACCGTCGAAGCCTGGTTCGGATACACCTTGGGCGACAACATCGAAAACCTGACCCTCAGCAATGATGCCGCCATCAGCGATAAAAACTTTAACGGTACCGGCAACGCCCTCAACAACACCATCATCGGCAACGACGGCAACAACACGCTGAATGGCGGCGATGGCAAGGACACCTTGAAAGGCGGCAAGGGCGACGATACCTACATTGCGTATCTAACCAAATCGGGAACATCTATCAGCCTTCAGGACAGTTTTGTCGAAAATGCCGGCGAAGGCAACGACACACTGCAAATCCATGCCGTTGGTGACTTGGGCCTGGCCAGTACCGCCACACTGAAGCTGGATGCGAATATCGAAATCCTGGATGCAAGCGATACCGGTAGCAATAAACTTAACCTGACCGGCAACAGCGTTGACAACACGCTGATCGGCAATGCCGCCGACAATATTCTCGACGGCGGCACGGGCATCGACATCTTAAAAGGCGGCGTAGGTAACGACACCTACATCGTCGACAATACCGCCGACACCATTACGGAACAAGACGGCGAAGGCATCGACCTAGTCAAAGTCGACATTGCCAGCACCGGTTCCACCTTTACCCTGGGTAATTATTTAGAGAACGCCATTGCCATCTCCAATCTGGATGTCAACCTCATCGGCAACGATCTAAGCAATACTCTCACCGGCAACAGCAAAAACAACGTCATTGAGGGAATTAAAGGCAGCAATAAAGGCAATGCTGATATTCTGGACGGTGGCGCCGGCGTCGACACCGTAAGCTACGAACACGCTGCCCTTGGCACCGCTTTGGGCAGTGATGCCAACGGTCACGATTTAGGCCATGATTCTGGGGTAAGCGTAACGCTGAATGGCTCAACTTTCACGACCGCACACGGAGGCGACGCCGAAGGCGACCAACTCAAGAATTTCGAAAACGTAACCGGTTCGGCCAATAACGACACGCTAGTCGGCGACACCAACGCCAATATCTTGGATGGCGGCGCAGGTAATGACCGTATGGAGGGCGGCAACGGTAACGACACCTATATCGTCGACAGCTCACTTGATGTAGTCACCGAAACCGATGCCCTAGCGGCGGGCGGTATCGATCTGGTCCAGTCTTATGTAGACTTCACCCTCGGTAGTAATGTCGAAAATCTAAACCTAATCGGTTTAGCGGTAAACGGCACCGGCAACGATCTCGATAATATTTTGATCGGAAATACCCTCGGTAACACACTCGAAGGCGGCGCCGGCAATGACACTTTGGACGGCGGCGCCGGCATCGATACGCTCATCGGCGGCAAAGGCAATGACACCTATTATGTCGACCTGACCGTCAGTCCTAGCCAAGTGGTGTTCGAAGATACGATGACCGAAAACAAGGACGAAGGTACCGATACCCTGATCGTCTTTTATGAAGCACGCAATGAAACCGGCCCCGCCTCGGCCTTATTGACGCTGGTCGACAATCTGGAAAACATGGACATCTCCGGCGCCAACCTCACCGGGTTAAATTTAAAAGGCAATTCCTCAAATAATGTGTTGACCGGCAACAAATACGCCAACGCGATTGACGGCGGCGTCGGCGACGACATCCTCAAGGGCGGCGACGGCGCGGACATACTACTCGGCGGCGACGGCGCGGATATTTTAACCGGCGGCAGCGGCCTGGATACCTTAACTGGCGGCTTAGGCACCGACATCTTTAATTTCGACGCCGCGTCTACCGGCAATGCCGATGACATTACCGACTTCTCACGATTTCAGGGCGATTCGATCACGCTGCTGCAGAGTCAATTCAAAAATGCCGGCACGGCCGGCAAAAAACTCGCCGCGACCGAATTTTATTCCGGCGCCTCACCGTCTGCCACGGCGACTCAGCATATTCTTTACGATACCAGCAACGGCAAGCTTTACTACAACGAGGACGGGACCGGTTCAGGGGCGTTGGTACTCATTGCCGTCTTCGACAATAAGGCGAGTTTGCTCTCAACGGATATTTCTTTTATTTAGCGCGCCGACATCACAACCTTGGACTGCAAATTGCGTGGGTAATGGGTTGTTCCAAATATGAAATCGCAATCGGCCCATGCTCTTAAACAGCAGGCTAATACAATCGATTTCATATTTGCCTAAAGCAACTATTCTTAAATGCGTAATTTTTCACAAACACACAGACTCACGGCTAGGCTGGATTGTAAATGTCGCAGATTTCCCTTACTATTTTTGGCACTGACCTCAGACGAGCCAAGCCTTGAACGCTCAATCCAGCCCGACTAGCCGCCCAGCCCTGTTACTGCCGATGGTTAGTGCACTGCCCGCTGACAATTCGGCAAGCAATTACCCCTTTCAGATAGTTTTCCATACCTAATTAAAGACCCAGGAGACCACCATTATGTCCAGCATACCTACTACTGGTAACGATAGACTCGTCGGCACCAAAGCCAGCAACGATACCCTAGACGGTTTGGCCGGCATGGATGTCGTCACCTATGACGGTAAATTATCCGAATATAACTTTACCGTGAACGACGGCGTGTTCATGGTCACGGATGCCCGCAGCAATGGTGTGAATAACGACGGCAGCGATACCTTGATCAATATCGAAAAGGTCATCTTCCAGGGCGACAAACAACAGTTCTCCCGCTCCAGCGAATCCATCGCCAATGCCGAAACCGGTGGCGAGCAAACCGAAACCACCCTGCTCAAACTGCCTGGCGGCGGCTTTATCAATTTTTGGTACGGCAAAGTAACCGTCACGGAAAATCAGGTGGATCCCGATACCGGTGAAGAAACCGTCGTCAGCGTCGAAACGCTGGGGTATTACTTTCGTAAATTCGACAAAAACGGCATCGCCAGCGAACTCGACAAAAAGATCATCGCCGACACCGATGGCAACATGTCCGGCTTCAAACCAGCGATTCAATCCAATGGCGACATCGTCATCGCCTGGTCTGAGCCCGATGCCGACAAGAACGGCATCTCGGTACAAATTTTCAACGCCGACGGCACCGAAAAGACTAATAGCGTCAAATTCCGCGCCAACGACACCCTGACCGACGACCAATTACAACCTTCGATTGCGGTATTATCCGACGACAGCTTCGTCGTGGCCTGGACCTCCGCCAATCAGGGCGACTCCTTGCAACACGATGGCATACCAATGGGCGGCACACCCAATCAGGCGGGGGTATTTTCCCAGCACTTCGACAGCAGCGGCAATCCACTGGGCTGGGAAAAGAAAGTCAGTTACTCTGGCGGTGGCGATTCCTTTGTGACCGCCTTGGATGATGGCGGTTATATGATCGGTCACGAGGCTAAACAAGCCGTCTCCGAGAAAATGACCATCGACGTAAGTTTCTTTGACAAGGACGACAACTTACTGACTCCAGCGGAAGAAATAACCGTCAATACCACAATAGAAACAGTCAAATCAGAAGTTCCGGATCCTGACTATAACGAACTCGCCGGCCGGGAAAAACTGCCGACGGCAGCCAAACTGAATAACGGCAATGTAATCATAGTCTGGCAAGCGCCCCGCGATGCTTATCCCACCACCGAAACCCACGACGCGCATGACATGAATATCATCGCCAGTATACTCGGCCCCTCAGGCGACGTCATACTAGGCGAGTTTGTCGTCACCACCTTCAACGCCTACACCGGGGAATCTTTCGTTACCCAATACGACCAAACCCAACCCGCGGTTGCGGCCTTGGCCGAAGGGGGTTTCGTCGTAGTTTGGCAATCCATGCTCCAGGATGACAGCTATTGGGGCATTTACGGCCAGCGCTTCGATGCCGACGGCATCAAAGTCGGTGATGAGTTTCAAGTCAACACCAAAACCCAGGACTCTCAGCAACAACCCAGCGTTACCGCACTGAGCTTGGCGGATGGCGGCGGTTTCGTGGTGTCCTGGGAAGCCCAATACCAAGACGGCAACCAACAAGGTAGTTCTCAAGTCGGCACCACGGCGACAGAAATCGTGCAACAACGTTACGATAAAAACGGAATTCCACTGGGCAACGCCTTTGCCGGCGGCACAGGCAACGACACCATTACTATTACCGGTAGCGGCGATATTGAAATCGACGGCGCCCTGGGCGACGACACCCTGACCAGCGGCAACGGCAACGACACCTTGCGCGGCAACAGCGGCAATGACACCCTTGATGCCGGCACCGGCAACAACACTATCATCGGCGGCGACGGTGTCGATACCCTAGTGCTTGCCGGCAACCAAAGCGATTACGTACTCACCGGCAGCAACGGCAAATATCTGATCGTGGGTAAAGTTGGGACGATTTATGAAGCCGTGCATGACAACCTCAGCAGCCTAGAAATCATCAATTTTTCCGGTGACAAAAGTCAAATCATCTTGAGTGGCGATCAAAGCGGCGGCACTACAGGAATTACACGTACTGGTGAAACCACCGATGGCAAGCTACCTGAAACCCTGGAAGGCACCTCCGGCGACGACATAATTAAGGGCGGCAATCTAAAGGCCAAAGGCGACACTATGATAGGCGGCAACGGCAACGACCTTTATGAATCCATTACCGCCAAGAGCCTGTACATGATCATTTACGACACCGGGGGCACCGATACCTTGAAGATCGCCTCTACCATCGATCTGTCCAACCCTACCTCGAATAAAAAGACTCTTGGTTTAGACTATATCGAGAATGTTGAATTATTACCTGGTACCTCCTCATTTAACTTGACCGGTAACGCTAGTGACAACATTCTGATCGGCAACGGCGGCAAAAACAAAATTTCCGGCGGCTTGGGCAACGACACCTTGATCGGCGGCGCCGGAAAAGACACGTTAACCGGCGGCGCCGGTGTCGACAGATTCGTGTTCAATACCAGCCCGAATGCAAAAGATGCCGACACTATTACCGACTTCAATACCGCCGATAAAATCGATCTGGACTCGAGTAAATTTGCTCAATTGGACTTAAATAGCGACGGCAAAATCAATGCCGATCAATTCCTCAGCGGTGCCGGACGTAAAGCCGCCGATGCCGATACCGCAGCTTTCCTGGTTTACGATACAAACTCCGGCAGCCTCTACTATGATGGTGCTGGTTCAGCTTCGGTCCTGATCGCAAAAGTGGGCGTCTATGATCTAGATGCCGCCGGCAAGATCATTTCCTCGTCGTTCACCCCGGCAACACTGACCGTGGATAATTTCGAAATTTTGTAATGTTTAATCGCCAGGGATTGGCACCGCTTTCCATTGCCCAGGCCGAGCATTTGATGAGCTTGGCCTGGGGGCGGATAGTGAGAAGAATGTTGCAACAACTGTAATCAGCAACCAGGGATCAAGTTCCCCCCCAGTAAATCATCCACTTCATTAGGCGGTAGACGAGTGAAACAACTTGTTCAGCCTAGCCGCCAATCATCACCGTAGGGCATCCCGCGACAATCACACCGCCATGAGCCGTGTTGTCGCCTAAACGTGCTGCGGGCATGTAACCAATCATGACCGAGGATGAACCCTTGGCAATACTATCTGGCGGCCCGACGCAGGTACACATATCGCCGACTCTGGCAGCAGGCATGTAACCTATCATCACGGTAGGACAACCGACGGTAATTGGGCCACCGACATGGGGTACCGGACCCGGATTGACCATCGGACAAGTATGCATATCGGATATTCTGGCTGCAGGGGGCATGACATATTCCTCGCGGTTTTACGGGTGATTCTATAGCTGATCGGCGATAACTTGTTGCTGCTCGTCGCGGACAAAACGCATCAGACTGGCACCGGCATCGATTTCCGCGAACCAGGCTCTTACTGGTCCAAAAAATTCTCTCGCCTGACCAGTATCGCAAGTTGGCAAAAACACGCTGAGCACACGCGGATCGTAATAGCGAAACAGCAAGGGCTTGTTGCTTGCGGTATCGTAAACCATGTTTAGTTTGCGCAGATGATAACGCAGCGTGCGCAAGTCGCAGCCGGCGACGGCAAAAACCCCCCAATGCAGCCCCCAGCCGCTGCCGGTCAGCCATTGGGTAAACGCTGAACCCTGCTCCAATTTGGCCAGATAAGGCGCACATTCGGCCATGTCTGGCTCCAGTTCGCCCCTGTATAGGCAGGCAAACTCGGGGCGTTCAACGCCATAAAGATGTTCGAGCAACGCCGGATTGGATGCACCGTCTAAGATGGCATAGGCATGCAGATTACTATCGGCGAAAAGCTCCCGGGTCAGTTGCTTTTGTAAAAGTGCCATTTGCTGGGCTTCGATACTCATATTCAATTGCTCATTGATTATTGTTAAGCAGGCGGAGCCGCAGAAGAAGGGCTTCCGCCTGCGCCGCTACTACCCGCTGCTTGGGCCGCTGCGGCGGCGGCACATTGTTCACAAAAAGGCGTACCGTTCTGGGCCGCCATTTTCAAAACGGTAGCCGATGGGCCGTAACCGGCCGGTGTAATTGGCGCAGCTGTCGGCACGTCATCGACAGAGCCTTCCTTATCGTCTGCTGCTTCCTTGGGAACCTTGGGCGCATCCGGTGAACAACCAGAGCCGGAGCCGGCAGAACCGCCACTATTGATATTCACCATCGGCCCGGACAATGACACGCCTTCAGGGCCCACGGTGACAAAGCTCCCCCCCACTTTCAACGTGATATTGGTACCGGCTTCGAGGACGATGTTCATACCGGCTTTCAGGTGTATTTCCTGACCGGCGTCCAAGGCATGCTTCATGCCGACCTTTTCCTGCATATCCTGGTCGACTTTGATGGAAATCGTACCGGTGACGGCGAGATTGCTGTCGCCTTTGATGGTGCTGTGATGATCGCCATCGATTTGTTCCAGCAAGTCTTTCTTGACGATCAAGTGCCGTTCGTTACCTATCCACTCAAAATGATCGTTTTTGACGCGAATGTCTTGATTGCGTTCGGCATGAATAAAAATTTGCTCATTGCCTTTGTCGTCATTAAAGCGCAATTCGTTGAAACCGCCGCCACCTTTGGTGCTGTTGGTTTTAATCGTGCTGTAGAAAGCTTTAGCCGGCAAGGGATAGGGCGGCATCGACGAGTCGTTGTAGACCCGTCCGGTGATAATCGGTTGATCGGGATCGCCTTCCATAAAATCGACGATCACCTCCTGACCTATCCGCGGCAGGGCAATCATGCCCCAGTTTTTTCCTGCCCACGGGTGAGAAACCCTAATCCAGCACGAGCTGTTATCGTCAGCTTTTCTAAAGCGGTCCCAGTGAAACTTTACTTTCACCCGACCATATTTATCCGTGCAAATTTCATCACCGGCTGGCCCGGTAACAATTGCGGTTTGCGCGCCATGCACCAAGGGTTTTGGTGTATTCCTGGCTGGGCGATAAGGCTGAGACGCGACAATGGCGGCAAAACTGCAGGAAAAAGGCGTGACATCACCAGGCGTACTGCTAGAGTAATCGTCATTCTCCAAATGGTATAAGGCCGAAATAATCAAATATTCACGGTTTTGTTCGGCCATAGGGTAATCGGTCAGAGCAAATTTATTACCAACGGCCAATCCGCGGGCATTGCCGGCACCATCGAAGCGTTCATAACGGGCTTGAAACTCTTCCATTCGCACATTCACCTTGGCATCACCGACAGCTGCGTCGTGGTAATAACCTGGGTAATCAAATACTTCGTATTTAGCGTGTTTATGCGAATTGGGATTGCTGGAAATCGCCTTCAGCGATGCTTTTGGTTTGGCTGGATCGTAATCGGTCAACGCATATCCGCCACTTTGAACCTCTTTAGCAAATCCCCATTGAGAAACATGATCCTCTATTGCCGCACCCACCCTGCCTTGTTGTTGATGAAAAGCAATATCTTGATAGCCAGGAAAAGGGTTAATGGTAGTTTTTGCATCGGCCAGGACTAATTTATGCTTACCGTTCTCATGGGTAAAATAATAATAAATACCCTCATCCTCCATCAAGCGGCTGACAAAATTAAAATCCGTTTCACGATACTGAACGCAATATTCACGAGGCTGATAGCTTCCGACCAGCTTGTCATCAACCTCGCCACTAAATTCCTGATCTGAAAAGACCTGTTTAATAATATCAGGCACCTTCATATCCATGAATATACGGCAATTGGCCGCCCTGGTTAAAAACCATAACCAGGGGCGAACAGAAGCACGGTAATAACTAAAATCGCCAAGCGCCCCATATTGACCAAATCGCGTTACATATCCGTTGTAATAGCGAACTTTATCGCCCGGCAGCAAGATTCCTATAGTAACGTTTTCCCCTAATAAACTTTCCGGCTTTATAGCCGAGTTCTCGCTGAGCAACTCCAACTCATATTCGAATAATTGATTTAATTGTTCATGCCCGCTCATGCGATAAAACAGCAACACATCATCACCCAGCGGAGTGGCAATTTGAATGGGGCGGTTTTTTTGAGTGGCTGTCATGATTCGGCTATCCTATTAAAGGGCATTAATCTAAATATTAAGCTTAAAATTAAAAAGCATTGGCAGTCTTTAAGATGCATTAAAAACAGAGTGATGCTAATTTAAGCGTTATACATATACACAACATGGCAATCAGCTATTATTCGGCTTTAGCAAAATTAAGGCTCCATAAAAACATTACGACTTTACCTTATACAGCGGCGGATTAAATTTAAAACCGAAATGCTGAGGGTCTTCACCAATCACAGCCGCCGAGAATATATAAAACACATAGTCGCGGGTTTCTGTCGGCAGTTCGTACTGCTGCAAGAACTTCCAGAAGTTTCTATCCCTGGGATTGTCCGGCATCTGGCTAATCATGGTTCTGACCCGATTGTCGCCATAATTATAGCTTGCCATCACCAATAAGCCGGATGCCTGAGCCTCGGTACTGTAGATATGCTTCAAATACTTGGTCCCTGCTAGCGTAGCCTGCGCAAAATCAAAGCGCCCGTCTTGCTCGTCGTATTCGCGCACCGCCGCCAAAGGCCCTGGCATCACGCCATATTGCTGTGCCGTGCCGGCTAAAAGTTGCCAAGCGCCTTTAGCGACCCCAAAACGGGTTTCCGGACCTATGGCATGGGCATCAAAATTACTTTCCTGCAACGGCAAATAGATAAAATACAACGGCAAACCCTGTTTTTCCAGAGTGTCGGAGACAATAGGCAGCCAATTGTTTTGCTCAAGGTTATCGATAGCCTTTTGCAAACGCGAAGAAGCTTGCCAGAAGCCAATATATTTACGCACCTCGGCGACAAACTCGTCCGGCACTTCCAACTCGCTCTCACCCAATTCGCGTGCCACCTTGGCGATAAGCTCACTTTCGTATTGGGTCGCGGTTGGAAAACTTAAGCGCAAAGCATTAGCTTCTTCGACATATTGCCGGTATTTGGCCTTCATGTTCGACAAACGCTCACGCTCCTGCTGCATGCGTTGCTTTTCCTCGGCAATTTTTTGCTGCTCTAGCTTCAATTGTTCCTGAGTAGCCCGCAACTTTTCGTCACTCATCGCCTGCAATGCCCGATCCAGTACCTCAGCATGCTCTTCCAGTTTAATATCGGCCTGAGATAAATTGACTTCCAGAGTTTTAATGTCGTAAAACATGTCCAGCGCCAATTTGCGGGTGTTGCTAAGCGCCATTTGCTGGTAGGTCACAAGTCCGGCCGCCGCCAAGAACAATCCCCCCAACACCCAGATGACTTTCTTATAGCTTTTACCGCGTTTGATCTGATCCTGCTGAATCACCCGCCGCACCATCAGCGTGTAATCGCCCATGTCGGCACTGTCTTCCTTGGCCATCAGTCGCGCTTGAATCTCTTCTTGGGATAAATTCCGCCGGACCGAGGTTTCGGTGGATTGATCGGTCGCAGGCGTGTGAACGACAGGCTCTGGCGTTGGTTCTGGCACGACCGGACTATTAGCCATGGCGTGCTGACTTTGCCTTATCCTCAGGCGAATTCCGGCCAAGCCCAAAGCGATTTCAACCGGAAACTGCAACTTCAGCCGACCTTGAATCAATTGGCCGTCGATATAAACGCCATTGGTACTCTTTAGATGATACAACCACCAGCCATCGGCTTCCGGCTTGATTTCCAAATGATGCCGGCTGACGGTGTCGTGCTGAATGACAATGCCGTTATCCGCGGCTCGTCCAACCGTAAAACCCTCTCTAAACTTAAATTGTCCGGCAACAGCACCGCTGACGTCGAGATAATCAACCGTCAATTCATCGCGCGGTAACGGAGCAAACAGCGTTCGATCGTCATCGCCAGCCGGCTTGGGCGCCATTCGTGGCTTGAAAACGGTTTTATCGTCGTCCATACAATCAAAGCCGACCGACGCGGTATTGAGCAGTTGTAAAAATCATCACCGTAGTAATCGCCAGTCGTTCCCGCAAATGATTGTAATCGGACTATGGTTGCAACGAACCCTAATGGCAAGATTATATCGAAATGCCGCCGCCGTTTACCGCCGGACTAAAGAAACCAACACATGCTTTTCCCACGATTGGTTCACAGTAACCCACGCTTGCCACTAAAAGCCTCACACTTGAGACTCAAAGCCCCATGCTTGGGACTCAAAGACCCACCGCTGGTACTCATAGTCCCACGCTTGGAACTCAAAGACCTTCGCAGGACGGATTACTTAATCCGACCGCAACAGTGCATTACTTTCACTCCGACTTGAAACGTTCAGTACGCGTTTAGAAAAACCATCTTGATCAGGGAATCTCGTTCGGTAATTCGCCGAAGTCGCCTTTGAGACATTTTTGGCTCTTGTCGTTACGAGCATTGCCAATGAGATGGTGACGGCGGAACGAGGACGTCCGATTACGCTGTCGTTAATCAGACCTATAGCCATACTTAGACGGAATCGCCCACCTCATTCCATTCCTTTTCATAACCAGCGTTTACCAGGTAAGATCTTAGCGTGTTCATAATGTATTCATTATAGGCTTGAAGATCGTGGTGACCAGCCGCCTCTAAACCTTGTTCAGCATCTTTAACTGACTCGTCGACCAGTTGCCAGAAAAACTCCGACAGTATTTTGGCCTCGCTGGCGTTTTTCACATAACCGTGGTCAATGATCTCGACGATATGATGCGCTTGTAATTTAACGGCATAGTGCATCAATATTTCTTTTTCTTCGGGATATTTGTAAGCGATCATTTCAAAAACCTCTCCACATGCGGATATACAGCCATTCTATCGGCAATCATCGACAACTTTGTCACTAACACGTCGATGGTCATACGCTCGGAAACGGTTAATAAATAGTGCTGATTATCTCGAGCATCCTGTACAAACTTTAACCCAGCCGGCAATTCAAAGCTTGCTAATAGCCAGTTAATATCAATAGACTTATCCTTATTCCATTTACGTTTTAATTTAATTTGGTCTTTTAAATGATTCCAGCCAGCCGAAAATGAAAGCCCCATTTGTTCATGAGGCTCCACCCAGTTTTTACAAGGCGAAAACAAATAATCTTTTTCCCTTATGCCTTTAATCATAGCCCCTTGACTATGATCCAAATACAAAGTGGGATGCTGCCCAGCTACAATTGGCCTAGCTCGGAACTCCCCTAGGCTTTTGATATATTCTCGCAAATCATCGACCGAATTTAATTGTGTCATCTTTATTCACAGGGAATTTACTTAGGAAACCAACTTGAAACGTTCAGGACGGGCTTACAAAACCCGCTCTTTTTAAGCTAACAATCAACTTTTACGAAACACAGTTTTCAAAGGCGCTCTATTTCCTTCAATCGACTATTTCAAAATAAATTCATATTTGAATGATACACAACACTTCCAAAGAGTAACTCCTTAAATACTCCATATTCATTAATGCATTTAGAGAAGATTGTCTCATTATCTAAATTTAATGGCACGTGCATATGGATCTAGTTGAAACCCTCCCCAAGAACGGCTATAACCACTGATCTCCCAAAACTCCACAAAGAAAGCCCTAAATTTAGCTTGGTCCGTAAAATAAAACTCCCCAAAATTAGGATCAAAAAAAGCAATATCTTGAGAACCTACAAATGCAGCAGTAGAGTGAGCGGAACCACCACCACCGGTATATATATGAACGTATCCGACGCCATTCAACCACTTTATAGATAAACGATTAGCAATTGAACTCCCGGCATTAGCGGGTGGTCTATTTTGAAAACCAGTAATTAAATCTTTAGTAATACCCCGCTTTTTAAGCCCATAAATCCCAAGATAGTTTTCCATCACCAAATCCTGGTAATTTCCACCTGTAAGGTTTCCAGGATTCTGTACGGTGGGATTGTTGAATTTACCCTGAGGGCTCACCCCTTCATGAAATTGAATCATCAACTCCGCAATGCAACCCAACTTTATCTGCGTAGTATTCGGATAAAATAACCAATTCCACAATGAATCGTCGTTTGCATGTTGCGCAATCCACTTTGCGGCTAAAGCGCGACAAATGCCTCCCGATGTTCCAGGCATACTTTCTATCAATGCCTTTACTGGCTGCAAGCATTGGGAAAAAGGTATATATGCACCACCATGTCGAATTGCACAGTCTCGAACCGCCTGTACAAAAACTTGCATTCTTAACTCTTTAGCTTGTTCATTTGTCAAGCTAATTGCTTTACCACGTTCTCTGCCCATTGTATCCTCCAATTATAATATGGACCCAGCCACCCTTAATCCAAACATTAGAGCCTCAGTCCAGCCCCGCAACCCCAGAAAACAGGATCACAAACTTATCAGCACCATTAACTCTAATGGCAATATTAAGATCATATTGCATTTACGACATTGTTTAAAATATCGTTCTTCAATATCTTCTAATTTAAACCAGTCAAATATTTCGAATAGAGTTAGCGCAATCAAAAGGATGAATACTTCAATTCGCGCAAGCACACTTGACTATTCTGAGCAATGACTTTTATGCAGTGGATATAAAAAATACAATTCAACCTCCAACATTTATATGAATATTAAATCTTCCACCACTAGAAGCGACAATCTTTCTTATAAAATTTACTTGTAGTTTTCCTTGTCTGTTTCCAGAGTATTTCTTGCTTGGCCCAAGCTTATGAATTTGCAATTGAAGCACATCATTTGCAGAATATTTGCTTTTCCATTTTTCAAATGCCAATGAGATAACACCCTCAGAATATTGACCCTTTATTTCATATTGCTCATCCAATCCATAATTTCCGCTCTTACCACCTCCTCGACCACTAAAGCATTTTTCGACTTTATTAGCCAATTGCTGAGCAGCATAATTTAAGACTTGCAGTTTTTCATTTGCTTTACGTTCCGCATCAGCCTTTTGTATCTCTTCAGGCGTTAGCACCTTTGGGGGTTGCTTTGTAACATCTGCAATTACGTTTCCGCTCCCCCAAGCACCCATTGGCACATTCATTCGTTATCCTCACTAAAAATAATGTTATCTTGCAAGTGGCTTTACATGCCCTAATTATTCAAAACCATAGCCAAACTCGCCATTCTCGACTTTGACATGCACTCGTTCGATCGGCGTACCATCCATCATCCGCGTCAAAAACTCCTCGCTGATTTTCGGCAAAACAGTATTGGTCAAAATCGCATCTATCATCCGTCCACCGCTTTCCAATTCGGTGCAGCGGCTGGCGATCAGTTTGATGACCTCGTCGTCGTAACTGAACGGCACCTTGTGAGATTCCTCGACGCGTTTTTTGATGCGGTTCAATTGCAAACGGGCGATTGCGCCTATCATTTCGTCGCTGAGCGGGTAATACGGAATCACCACCAAACGGCCCAGCAATGCCGGCGGGAACACCTTCAACAAAGGTTCGCGCAAGGCCTTGGCAATGCCTTCCGGCTCCGGCATCAGATCTGGGTCTTTACATAGGTTGGAGATCAGGTCGGTACCGGCGTTGGTGGTTAGCAAAATCAAGGTATTTTTGAAGTCGATCACCCGGCCTTCGCCATCTTCCATCCACCCTTTGTCGAATACCTGAAAGAAGATTTCGTGGACGTCGGGATGTGCTTTTTCGACTTCGTCCAGCAATACCACGCTGTAGGGACGACGGCGCACGGCCTCGGTCAACACGCCGCCTTCGCCGTAACCGACGTAGCCGGGAGGTGCGCCCTTCAGAGTGGACACGGTATGGGCTTCCTGATATTCGCTCATGTTGATGGTGATGACGTTTTGTTCGCCGCCATACAACGACTCTGCCAAGGCCAATGCGGTTTCAGTTTTACCGACGCCGGAGGTACCGGCCAGCATGAATACACCAATTGGCTTGTTGGGATTGTCTAGGCCGGCACGCGAGGTCTGGATACGTTTGGCGATCATATCCAAGGCGTGGCGCTGGCCGATGATGCGCTGTTCCAGGTTGTCCGCCAGTTTCAGCACGGTTTCGATTTCGTTTTTGACCATTCGGCCGACCGGAATGCCGGTCCAATCCTGCACCACGGCGGCGACGGCCTGATGATCGACGGTCGGCAGAATCAGTGGCGAC
>Ga0172367_10002484_pt1 | contig 25236 bp, 26 predicted proteins | sample Lak10m_FD_114542 | JGI IMG/M metagenome (GOLD analysis project Ga0172367, IMG submission 114542) | Freshwater microbial communities from Kabuno Bay, South-Kivu, Congo - kab_022012_10m | ecosystem: Environmental > Aquatic > Freshwater > Lake | place: Democratic Republic of the Congo: South-Kivu...
TCGCTAAACAAACACCTAATCCGAGGCGCTACTAGTCGAACACTGGTTCGACCACTTGTTCAACCAGTAACGGTCAGTAATTTTGTCCAAAAAAGGTTCGGATTTGGTTGTAGAGAGATACAAAAAAAGACATATCTACCAGGTGTGTCTTTTTGTATTATAGCAAATGGCATGTTATACTATTAACGATTTTATTTTAAATTTTATGCCCACAATTAGACATTTTTTTGATCATGTAAAGAAGTATGGTAATCGCCATAAAATAGTTTATACCCTAGCTTTGTTGATGTTATTTTGGTGTATCTATGATGGTATTATTACTTTTATTACGCCAATTGTTATTACTGAAAGTGGTCTTTCCGGCACGTTAATGGGCATTATTGTTGGCACCTCGTCAATTGCCGGTGCTTTATTTGATTTTATTGCTTGTCGAATTTTTAAGAGTTTATTTTTTCGTCGGGTATTTTTAATAATGTTTGGAATTTGTCTTTTTTATCCGTTATTGCTCTTCCGCGCCAAAACTTTTTGGATTTATATTATCGCTATGGCATTATGGGGGGTCTATTATGATTTAAAGAATTTTGGTATTTTTGATCTGGTAAGTCGTTACACCAAACATAATGAACACTCATCTAGTTTTGGCGTCGTGTCAGTTTTTGTTTCTTTAGGGTATTTGCTCGCTCCAATTATTGCTGGTTTTATGGTTGGTGAATCAGTTGGTTGGCAGCCATTTGTTGCAAGCTGGATATTTTTATTAATTTCAGCCATATTCTTGTTGGGGCTAATTGTCCTAACACGTTATCAAAAGAATGACGCAACTGTTCCAACAGCAGAAGTCTGCCAACGCGTTAATTTTTTGAATGAAGTTGGTTTATGGAAACGGATTGGTAAAATAATTTTCCCAGTGTTGATTTTAACGTTGCTTTTAAATTTTGTTGATTCTTTTTTTTGGACCGTCGGTCCTTTGTTGGCAGAGAGTTTTAGTGGCACATTTGGGTTTGCTGGGTTTTTTATGGCCGCTTATTCTTTGCCGGCTTTATTGGTTGGTTGGTTTGTCGGTCCAATTACTGGTAAATTTGGTAAAAAACGCGCAGCCTTAACTTGCTTATTCATCGGTTCAATTATTTTATCGACATTATTTCTTTTTCACAACCAAATGTTGCTTATTGGTGTCATTTTTATGGCTTCTATTTTTATTTCAATGGCGTGGCCAGCGATTAATGGTGCCTATGCCGACTATATTAGCGAGACTATCCGGATGGAAAATGAGATTAATGGGTTGGAAGATTTTTTCACGAATATTGGATATGTAATCGGTCCGATGATTGCTGGTTTTCTGGTTGATTTACTTGGAAACACCGAGACTTTTTCTGTTCTGGGTGGTTTTGTGGCGATTTGTGCTTTAATTCTATTGTTTGTAACTCCGAAAAAAATTGATATTAAGTTATAGGTTGAGTAATTTGTTTGAACGTGTTATAATAGCGGTCGTCATTTTTTAAATTTTTATGCAAAATATTCAAGAAATTTTTAATCATATTCAGGCGGTAAAGAAGCAACAAAAAGATATTAAATCAGCTTATCGTGATGCTTTGAAACAGAATGGTGAATACCAAGAGATTGAAGAAAAGATGCGAGCATTACGTGCGCGACGTAAACAGATTGAAACGGCAATCCGTTCAGATTTTTCCAGTGAATTTACCAAATTAGATGATTTTAAAATTGATTTAGCGTCAGATGCAGAATTATTGTCAGACGCAGCTTTGTCTACTTTGATGAAAGGCGAAACCGTGGAAGTGAAAGACGAATATGACAACACTTACCAACCGACATTTTCTGTTCGATTTAAAAAAGTATGATAAATTTTGATGTAGTAGTAATCGGTGGCGGGCCAGCAGGTGTGATGGCCGCCGGTGCTGCTGCTGAAAATGGCAACAAAGTTTTGTTGTTGGAAAAAAATGATCAAATAGGTAAGAAAATTTTAATTACTGGCAAGGGACGTTGTAACATCACACAGTCAGAATTTAATTTACGAACTTTAGTAGGGGCTTATCGCGACGGCGGTAAGTTTTTGTTTTCTGCGTTACATCGTTTTGGCCCACAATCAGTGGTAGATTTTTTTGAATCGCATGATTTAGAAATCAAAGTAGAACGCGGTGGTCGAGTTTTCCCTGTGTCCGATGACGCCCGTGATGTAGTTAAGGTAATGGAAAAATATTTGAAGGATTTGGGGGTAAAAGTTTGGCTTAAAATAGTTGTTAAGCAGGTGATAATAGAGGAAGATTTAGTGAAAGAAATAATTTTAGGAGATGGTCAAGTCATTAGACCAAAACAACTAATTGTTGCTACCGGCGGTTTATCATATCCGCTAACTGGTGCAACTGGTGAGGGATATGGTTGGGCCAAGACAGCTGGGCATGAAATTAAAAAGACCATTCCTGCTCTGGTCCCTTTAAAAATTAAAGAAAATTGGGTAAAAAATTTACAAGGATTAAGTTTGAAGAATGTGGAATTATCTGCTTGGCAGGGCGAGAAAAAAATTGCTAGTCGTTTTGGCGAGATGCTGTTTACTCATTTTGGAGTAAGTGGGCCAATTGTTTTGGATATTAGTAAGGAGGTTATTTTGGCTGAATCTAGCGGAAAAGTAGAGTTGTCGCTAAATTTAAAACCAGCTCTAAATCGAGAACAGTTGGATTTGCGCCTGCAACGAGATTTCAAAAAAAATCAGAATAAACTTTTTAAAAATTCTTTAAACGAACTTTTGCCACAAAAGTTGATTCCAGTTATAATTGGAATGGTGGGCATTAACCCAGAAAAAGAAGTGAATAGCATTACCAAAGCAGAGCGACAAAAATTAATGCAGATTTTGACTGATTTACGTTTTACGGTTAGTGGTAATATGGGTTATGATTTAGCAATTGTTACGAGCGGGGGAGTGGACACAAAAGAAATTGATCCGCGAACAATGCGTTCTAAAATTATTAATAATTTATATTTTGCTGGCGAGATAATCAATGTTGATGGTCCGACCGGCGGCTATAATTTACAAGCGGCTTGGGCAACCGGTCGTTTGGCAGGGAGTTCTTGTTTATGAAATATGATTTAGCGATTATTGGCGGTGGAGCAGCTGGTATGATGGCAGCGATTTCTGCACGGCAACATCATCCAAAAGCAAAAATTATTTTATTTGAAAAAAATGAGACTTTGGGTAGAAAAATTTTAACAACTGGTAATGGCCGTTGTAATATTACTAATATTAATTTAGAAAAAGACGGAGCCAGACATTTTAATAGCTCTGATTTTGTTGATAAGGTTTTTAAACAATTTGGTTTTGAAGAAGTAATGAATTTTTTCACGGATTTGGGCTTGGTAATGTACGAAGAGAAAAAGGGTAGTGTCGGAAAGGTTTTTCCCATTTCCGACTCCGCTACGTCGGTAGTTAATTTATTGACTGACGCGGTTTTAAGAAGTGGAGTTGAAGTAAAGAAAGAGACAATCTGTCGTAGTGTTGTTAAAAAGGGTAGGGAATTTATTGTTACGTCTCAGCTCGGAGAAAATATTTTAGCTAGCAAATTAATTATTGCTGCCGGCGGTAAAACATATCCGGCGCTTGGTGCTGATGGTAGCGGTTTTCTTTTGGCAGAAAAATTAGGACACAAGATTGTCCCACCGATTCCGAGTGGAGTGCCGCTCGAGGGGAAGAATCGTTTAGCCCAAGAGTTGCAGGGTTTGAAATTAGGAGCCGAGATTATTGTGTCAGGGACAAAAGAAAAGATTAGCGGAGATTTAATGTTTACCAAATATGGTTTATCGGGCACGGCGGCTTTATTAGCCAGTCGTTCACTGTCTGTTTTGCTTAATCGCGAAAATAAAAAAGAAGTGACCCTAAGGTTGAGTTTTATGCCCGGCCACGATACTGCAAGCGCAACTGATTTTTGGCTTAAGCGTAAACAAAAATATTTCGATCGTACAATTGAACTAGATTGGTGTGGGGTTTTCCCACAAAAGTTTGCTAATGTATTTTTGAAAATAGCTGGCGTAGCTGGAAAATATTCTAATATTAGCGAGGCAGAGCTTAAAAAAGTAATCAAATTGTTGACTGATTATGAGTGGAAGATAACCGCGACCCGCGGTTGGAATGAAGCTGAATTTGTTGCTGGTGGTGTTCGGTGTTCAGAAATTAATCCGGCAACTTTAGAATCAAATAAAATCGCCGGCTTGTACTTTGCCGGCGAAGTAATTGATGTGGACGGTGATATTGGTGGATATAATTTGAGCTGGGCTTGGAGCTCGGGATTTGTGGTTGGCAAACTAGTTTAGCTAGCAATTAATTTTTTGATTTTCTTGATCACATTCTCTGCTTCTTTTTTACCGGCCTCAACAATGTGTTCGCCTTGTCCGTTTAAAAAATATTTCTTCCAAATTGTTGCATCGTTATCTTTTGTTTTTGGTTCAATCACGATATCTGCTTCTTTGCAGGCGTCTTGGGCTAGATAATGACGCATAATATCAAAACTTCTACTAGAGATTTTAACAATGCTTGCAACATCTTCTTTTTTAAAGCGAGAATTTTTTTGATAATTATCTAAATTAACCGCAATAACAATATCCGCTCCCATGTCGCGGACAATTTTAGTTGGTAATGGATAACAAAGTCCACCATCCACCAAAGATTTTTTTTCAAATTCGACTGGTTTGAACATTGTGGGTATTGCCATGCTGGCGCGCACGGCTTCGGTTAGCTGGCCGGTAGAAAAGATATGGGGTTCGCCAGTAATTAAGTCAGTGGCGACGGCCTTGAAGGGAATGTGGGTGTCTTCAAAACAGCTTTCTCCCAACCAATCAAATAGTAACTTTTTTACTTTGTCTCCTCTAATTAATCCGCCGGTTATTCCTAGATCCCATAAACAGGCAAATTTTTCTTTTCGATTTCCGACTGTCATTTCTTTGAGTGTGTCTATGTCCTGGAAAAGGGCGTAATTGGCGCCGACCCAAGCGCCAATGCTGGAACCAGCAATATAGTCAATCGGAATGTTGTTTTTTAGTAGTGTCTCAAGGACGCCAATGTGAGCGAAACCTTTAACACCGCCGCTACCTAGCGCCAATCCGACTGTTTTTCGTTTTTTTATCATATATTTGTTTAGTGGTTAAATTATACGCTATTTACTTGTTGTTGCCAAGATTTTTTAGTATAATAACAATATTAGTCAATATCTATATCCGCTACTAAAGCGATATATTTTCATTTCTTTCACTCATCTATGATAATAGAAAATATTGGTAATCCAATTTTGGAATCGTATATATTTTTCGCCATTCTGGTTATTGGCGTACTTATTACTACTCGTTTGAAACGAACTGAGAGCGGTGGTATATCTTTGGATTTAACAAATGAGTTAAAGGGGTGGGCGACTATTTTAGTGGTCACCTCTCACATCGGTTATTTTTTATTTGCTAATCATCGGTTTTTGTATCCTTTGTCTAATATCGCTGGAGTTGGTGTTGATCTGTTTTTGTTTTTATCTGGCTTTGGTTTAGCGGTGACGTCTTATAAAAAATTATTATCTACTTGGGAGTTTTATAAAAAACGTCTAATAAAGATTTTTATTCCTCTGTGGATCTCTTTAATAATTTTTTTAGTAGTTGATAAATTACTTTTAGGGCAGACCTATGAATTTTGGAAAGTAGTTAAAGCGTTTTTAGGAATTTTTCAGACCGCTGATATTTACAAAGACATCAATTCGCCTCTGTGGTATTTGACTTTAATTTTATTCTATTACTTAACTTTTCCATTCGTGTTTTCACGCGAGCGCCCGGGGCTATCTGCGGCGTTATGGTTTTTTATTGGCTTTTGTCTAACGAATGTTGGGTTTGGGTTTTATAGTGGGGTTAATCATCTTTATACCTGGCATATTGCCGCTTTTCCATTAGGTATTTATGTGGCCGGATTATTTAATAATACTCCCCGATGGCTATCGTATTTAGTTGATAAAATTAATTTTATGCGTCGGGTGGTTAAGCCGTTTGGACAATGGTTTTTACGTGTTTTGACTCTGCTCGTTTTGCTCTATCTCATTGGTTATTGGATGATTAACCCAGGAGTAGGCGGTAGTAGTTGGTTGGTACAGGCTATTAGTGTTGGTGCTGTTGTCGTTACAATTTTGTTTGCATGGGAAAAGCCAGTGCGTTTTGGTTTGTTAGAGTTGTTGGGTAAGTATTCTTATGAAATTTATCTGCTACACTGGCCGTTACTTTATCGTTATGATTTTATTTTAAGATATCTACCAGCCGGTGTGGCGGTGGCTTTGGGCTTTGTTTGGATTGTAGCTGTTAGTTTTGCTGTCCATTATTTATCAGAAAAAATTAACCAAATTAGTTTGATAAAAGTTAAGTAATATGGAATTGCCGCACAAAATGTATTCTTCATCAAAGGACGCGCTCGATGCGATGTATCAAGCGGTTTTGGCGGCGAAAAAATCTATTTACTGGGAAGTGTATATATTTGTTGATGATGAAGTTGGTAAACCATTTTTTCAGGCATTAATTGACCGGGCTAAAAATGGAGTAGATGTAAAAATTATTGTGGATTCTTTAGGAAGTTCTGATTTATCAGATGGACAGGTGCGTGAACTGCGAAGCGCCGGAGTGGATATTCGTTTTTTTCAAGAACGTAAAAATAAATATCGGGGTTGGTGGAAGAGGCTGTGGGCGCGGACACATCGTAAAATTTTGGTTGTTGATGAAATGGTTGGTTTTATTGGGGGCGTTAATGTCCAAAAAGAAGTTTCAACTTGGCTAGATATTCAATTTCGTTTTACCGGGAAAATCGTTCATTCTTTGTTGCGTGCTTTTGCAAAGTCATATATTGTTTGTGGTGGAGAAAAGTCAGCGGTGCGTCATTTATTAAAATATAATTTTCGATTGTTGCACGACCGGGCTGAGTTCATTTTTGATGAACCAAGCGAAAAGCGTTCGGTCAGTCGTCATCATTATTCCGACGCCTTACTTAAAGCGCGCGAACGAGCAATTTTTTTCTCACCATATTATTTTCCTGATAAGAAGTTTTTATTAGCATTATGGCGAGCGCGTAAGCGTGGTATAAAAGTGGACTTATTGTTGCCTTTGCGATCAGATATTCGTTTGATGACGTATGCTTCTTATGCTTGGTTTGGCTTGATGAATAAATTAGGGGTGAAGATTTATTTAACCGATCAGATGATGCATGGGAAGGGAGTGATTGTTGACGATGACTGGGCGGTTGTGGGCAGTGCCAATTTGAACTATACTAGTTTTTATGACAATTACGAGGCAGGTGTACATTTAAAGGACAAAGTGGCAGTTAAAAAATTAAAAAATAAAATTTTAAGTTGGATGAAAAATACAGCTGCGTTAGATGTCGCGGTTTGGGAAAAGCGCGGATGGGTGCAACGTTTGAAAGAAAAACTGGCCAAGTTTTTGTATAATTTGTGGAATGGAAATAAATGATAATATTCTTGTTCAAGGAAATTAATTGAATCTATGAACACGGCTGTCTCCGCACCATTAGCCGATCGTATGCGTCCACGAAATTTCGTGGAATTTTTTGGCCAAGAAGAAATTGTGGGAGCAGGCAAGATTCTGCGTAGATTGGTTGAAGGCGATGATTTATCCTCGTTAATTTTTTGGGGTCCACCTGGTGTTGGTAAAACTACTTTAGCAAAGATAATTGCCTTGCAAACCAAAGCCCATTTTACCGAGTTGTCAGCGGTAGATAGCGGCAAAGACGAATTGCGTCGTGTATTGAAAGAAGCTAAAGATCGGTTGTATGGTTTGGAAAAACAAAAAACTGTTTTGTTTATCGATGAAATTCATCGTTGGACCAAAGCACAGCAAGACGCACTTTTACCTTGCGTAGAGAGAGGAGATATTGTGTTGATTGGTGCAACTACAGAAAATCCTTCATTTGAAATTGTGAGTCCACTGCTTTCGCGCTCGCGAGTTTTTATCTTAAAATCTTTAGAAGAAAAAGATATTATTAAAATTGTTGAGCAGGCGATTGCTGATAAGGAACGTGGATTGGGTAAGTTTAAAATTAAGATAAAAGAGGAAGCGTTAAAATTGTTAGCTGAATTAGCTGGTGGTGATGCCCGCACCGCCATTAATGGATTGGAGTTGGCTTTTAAGGGGAAATTACAAAAAACAAGTGGTAGGGTTTTGTTGGATGTAGTTGATATTAAAGAAGCTTTGCAAAGGACGCATTTAGTTTTTGACAAACGCGGAGAGGAGTTTTATAATCTTATTTCTGCTTTACACAAGTCGATGCGTGGCAATGATGCCAATGCCGCACTATATTGGTTAGCCAGGATGATTGAGGGTGGGGCAGACCCATTGTATGTGGCACGTAGAGTGCTTAGGTTTGCAGCGGAGGATATCGGTGTAGCTGATTCACGGGCATTGTTGGTAGCCAACGTTGCTTATGACGCTTGTCATAAATTGGGTTTTCCTGAATGCAATGTTCATTTAGCTGAAGCGGTTGTATATTGTGCGTTGACCAAAAAGTCTAATATTTTATATGTAGCGTATGGCAAGGCAGCTGAGGACGCAAAAGCTACTTCGCATTTAGGTGTGCCACTACATTTACGCAATGCTCCGACTAAATTTATGAAAGAAATTGGTTATAGCAAAGGATACAAATACACACCGGATTTTAAAGACGAGGATGCAAAGCAGGATTATTTACCAAAGGAATTAAAAGGAAGAGATTATTTAAAAAAATAAAAGTTGACTTTTAATTTTTAAGTAGTAGTGTATATAATAATTCGGATATTTTAGTGGTTCTTTGAATTCATAGGGAGGGTAGGCCATGTGTATGACAACGGCGGTTGTGCCGCCTAAGGACGTGGGGCCGGTTCTGGCCGCGGATGCCGCCAGATTTTGGGCGCCGATAGATGCCGCGCAGGTGCGTGGCGGTAATGGTGGATCGAGTGACGGGCCACCAGTATGCCTTATGTGTGGCGAAGAGCTGGTAATCGTCGCGGATCGTTGCGTGTGCATCAACCCCGGCTGCAGATTGGCAGCCATAAAGGCCCTGGTTTCATACCGGGATCTGTTGCCGTCATGACGCGTCGCGGTGCCGCACACATGGCTGGCGCTCTTTCTCGGGAGCGCCTGCCACTAAAGCATCTGAATTTAGTTATTTATGGCAACTTAATATGCTGCGATTTTTATTACACACTTGTTGTGCGCCATGCAGTATCGCGGTGATTGATGAATTAAAGAGTAAATTTGATTTGGTTGTGTTTTTTTATAACCCCAATATTTATCCGGAAGAGGAATATATTAAAAGAAAAAATGAAGTGATTAAAGTTTGTAGTGGATGGAATGTACCGATGGTCGACTGGGATTATGATGTTGATAGATGGAATGAAGAAGTGAAAGGGTTAGAGAATGAGCCTGAAGGTGGTGCGCGCTGCTCTCTTTGTTTTTCGTTACGCATAAATACTGCAGCGCAATACGCAAAAGATAATGGTTTTGAATATTTTTCCACTACGCTGACCAGTGGGCGCAACAAAAGTGCTGCGATAATTTTTCCCATTGCTGAACGTGCGGCAAAAGAGTCGGGGGTACAATTTTACGCTGAGGATTGGAAAAAGAATGGGCGTCAAGAAAAAGGGAGAGTTATGATTGGGGAGCGTGGAATCTATCGTCAGAATTATTGCGGCTGTCAGTATTCTTTAAAGAAGAAGTATGAAGAATAAAAAATCAGCCTAAGTGGCTGATTTTTTATTTATCTTCCACAGTTATCCGTCTTCCTCCATTGGTATGTTCGATTTTTACTTTGGTTATCTTTTTATTTTTCAAAAGATCATTCAATTTTTCGGGCCACTCAATCAAGCAAATCGTGTTTGGTGCACCGATATAATCCTCGGCGCCAATTTCAATTAATTTTTCTTCATCCTCTAAACGATAGGTATCGATGTGTATTAAATTGTCGATTATGTTGTTATTAATCGGATAGATATTCATTAATGTAAAGGTTGGGCTGGTAACGTTGTCTTTAATATTAAAATATTCAGCAATTCCACGAGTAAAAGTCGATTTGCCAGCACCAAGTTCGCCATACAACAAAATAACATCACCACCTTGCAGGGTGGTGGCGATTTTTTTGGCGATATTTTTTGTGTCTTGTTCGGAAGTGGATTTATATTGCATAAGGAGAAGGGTGACCCGCGCCGTCGATCGTCTCCAGCGGGGGGGCAGGGAAGACGATCGACGGACGCAGGTCACACAGGAGTGCTAGCAGAAAGCCGATACGGCAGCGGCGGATAGGGATGCCGTTGGCTTTTGTTCATGCCAGCACACGGGGCTAGTATGGCCTGAAGTTAACAGGCCATGTAAGCACGAGATAAACCCGGCACCTGACTCGCGACGAAACGAGCACAGCGACGAAGTCGAGACCAGCAGTCAAGTTCGGAGGGATAGGCCAGAGACCGATCCAAACGAACAGTAGCCTGCGGCCAAGAGAACAGCACCTGCGCATGTTCGGGCATCACAGAGGCCAAGGGGCCTCAGAACAACGGTCGAGCGCCGAAGCAACGAGCAAGAGCCAGGTGCCGGGTTTACTATATTCTAATAGCCAGGGATTTTTTCGTCAAGGGTAAAAAGACATGTTTGCACGAAAATATTTTTTTTAGTATAATAGGCAGGTAAATTTATGGCCATTTCCATTGAAGAAGTACAGAAAATTGCGCGTTTAGCGCGTATTAAATTGACTCCTGAAGAGGAGCAAAGACACGCCGAAACAATTTCGGTCGTTTTGGATTATATGGAGATATTAAATGAAGTGGATACTTCTGGTATCGAACCAACCGCTCGGGTAACTGGTCTGTCTAATATATATCGCGAAGACGTGGTTGAAGAATGCAATATTAAAGATGATTTAAAAAATATCTGGGCAGAAAAAGATGGTGACGAATTAAAAGTGCCAGCTGTTTTTAATGAGGAGAGTGAAGAATAGTCTATGCAATTAAATGAATTAACAATTAAAGAAGCACGCGAAGGTTTGGATCGGGGCGATTTTACTGCTGTGGAATTGACACAGGCATGTTTGGATAGAATCAAAGAGCGTAATCCAGAAATTAATGCTTTTATTACAGTTTGTGAAGAACAAGCTTTGCTTGATGCTAAAGAAGCAGACAAAAAGATTAAAGCAAAAATTGGTGGTCCACTTGTTGGTATACCGTTTGCAGTTAAAGATGCGATTTGCACAAAAGGTGTGCGCTCCACTGCTTCAGCGAAAATTTTGGATAACTATATTCCACCATACGATGCGACTGTTATCACACGTCTTAAAGAGGCGGGTGCAATTTTATTAGGGAAAAACAATTGTGATGCTTTTGGGCATGGTGCCAGTAACGAAAACAGTATGTATGGTCCAGTACGCAATCCGCGTGATTTATCTAAAGTTGCCGGTGGTTCTTCGGGCGGGTCGGCAGCTGCAGTAGCCGATAACATGTGCCTGTTTGCTATTGGTGAAGACACCGGTGGTTCCATTCGTCAGCCAGCTAGTTTTTGCGGAGTTGTTGGTTTGCGTCCTAGTTATGGGCGCAATTCTCGTTATGGTGTTATGCCGATGGCGTCTTCATTAGATACAGTTGGTCCGTTTACAAAAACTGTTGAAGATACAGCATTGATCGAGTCAATCATAGCTGGTCAAGATAAGTTGGATGCCACTACCGTTCCTGATGTGGTAGCAGATTATCCTCAAGAAATTTTACAAGATATTGAAGGAATGCGTGTGGGTGTGCCCAAAGAATATTTTGAAATCGAAGGAATTGATGAAGAAGTGAAAAAAATTACCGAAGAACAAATTGAAAATTTAAAAAAGAAAGGTTGCAAAATTATTGATGTTAGTTTGCCTTATACTAAATACGCGCTCGCGGTTTATTACATTTTAGTTCCAAGCGAGGATAGCTCAAATTTAGGCAGGATGGATACGGTGCGCTACGGCGTACAGGTTAAAGGTAAAAATTTAGAGGAGCTATATACATTGTCGCGTGCTCAAGGTTTCCCCGAAGAAGTGAAACGTCGTATTTTGATTGGTACGTATGCTTTGTCAGCGGGTTATTACGATGCTTATTACAAAAAAGCGCAACAGGTCCGAACTTTGATCAAACGTGATTTTGATGAAGTTTTTAAAAAAGTTGATGTTTTAATTACCCCGACTTCACCATTCCCGGCATTTGGTATAGGGGAAAAGGCCTTTGATCCATTGGCTATGTATCTAGCTGATATAATGGTTAGTCCAGCTAATGTTGCTGGTATGCCAGCAGTATCAGTACCGGGTGGTATGACTGCCTCTGGACTACCAGTCGGTATCCATATTATTGGCCCACGCATGGGCGAAGGGGCTGTTTTAAGAATCGGCAACAATATTAATAAATAATTTTATGTTTAAAAAAGAAACTTATCATCCAGCGTACAACCTCGAAGCAACCGCTGGTGAGGTTGTTAATTATCGTGATAGCTGGAGAGTTTTTAAAATTGTTGCTGAATTTGTTGATGGTTATAACTTTCTTAGAGATTTAAATCGTGAGGTAGTGATTTTAGGTTCTGCCCGCTTACCGGCTAATAATAAATATTATGAAATTGCCGAAGAAATTGGTCGGTTATTAGGAAAAAATGGTTTTACTACAATTACTGGCGGTGGTCCTGGCATAATGGAGGCGAGTAATAAGGGTGCGTATGAGACTGGCGGCAATTCAGTGGGTTTGAACATCCAACTACCATTTGAACAACGTATTAATCCTTATGTTAAAAAGGCAATTGCTTTTCATTATTTTTTCACTCGTAAGGTAATGCTAACATCGCCAGCTGATGCTTTTATTTTTTTCCCTGGTGGTTTTGGCACAATGGATGAATTTTTCGAAGTGGTAGATCATATGGAATTGGGCCATATGCCAGTTTCACCGATTGTTTTAGTGGGTAGTGAATTCTGGAATCCATTAATTAAATTTTTACGCGACCGTTCTTCAAACCAAGTAAAATCGGTTGACAGCAATATCATTGATTCTTGGCATGTGGTTGACAGCGCTGAGGACGCGTTTCAATTTATTAAAGACATAAAAGATAAACCAAGTGTTTGCAGCTCAGCCGATGATCTTTTTTGTACCGAAGGTGCTGATTGGCGCGTGTTTCGTATTATGGCGGAATTGGTTGGTGGTTTTGAATTTTTGAGTAAAGTTAAAAATGATGTTACGGTTTTGGGCACAAAAAGTATTTTACCAGGTTCTTCATATTATGAAGCGGCCTATAACATGGGAAAGTTTTTAGCAGAAAATAATTTAATGACAATTACTGGTGGTGGCCCAGGTGTGATGGAGGCGGCTAATAAAGGAGCATTTGAAAATGGAGGTAAATCGTTTGGTATAAACATGCGATCTGATCATAGTGAACGCGTAAATAATTATCTTACTGATTCAATCGGTTTCTTTTTCCCATTTGTTAGGAAATTAATTATCACTGCCCCTTCTAAAGCTTTTGTTTTCTTCCCGGGTGGTTTTGGAACATTGCATCAATTATTTGAAATGTTAACTTTACAGGAAACAAAAAAAATCGATCCAGTGCCAACGATTTTGTTTGGTCGTGAGTTTTGGCAACCGTTGTTAGACTATGTCCACAACCAGCTAGATCGTGATTTTAAAACTATTAATTCAGTTGACGAAGATTTTATTAGAGTAATTGACAGCCCCGAGGAGCTCGCCAATCATCTTGAGTTAAAATGATTCCTTTCTTCCAAGTAAATGCGATTATTTTAGGGCCTGTTACCATACAAGTTTGGGGTTTTTTTGTAGCTATCGGTATGTTGGCTGGAATTTTGTTATCGCGAGTTTTGGCAAAAAAAATATTTTTATCTCCTGAAGTTATCTTAGATTTTAGTATTTGGGCGTTGATCGGTGGTGTGGTTGGTGCGCGTTTGGGGCATGTGTTTTTTTATACGCCAACTTACTATTTTGCTAATCCGGTAGAAATTTTGTTTTTGTGGCAAGGTGGCATGTCTTCGTTAGGAGGTTTTATCGGCGCTCTAGTTGCAATTTTTATATTTAGCAAAAAACGTGGTTTTACCTGGGCAGAGTTGCTGCCATATTTTGATGTGTTATCCTTGGGTTTGTGGTTGGGCTGGGCGATTGGCCGAATTGGTTGTTTTATGATTCACGATCATATTGGTCGACTGACTGATTCTTTTTTGAGTGTTAGTTTTACTGGCGGAGCTCGTTTTGATTTGGGGCTGCTGGAATCGATATTAGCTTTCGTGGTCTTTGTGGTTTTTGTTAGTATTTGGAAAAAAATTATTAAAAAACGTTGGGGTCTAGTTTTTGTGTATTCTTTTGTAATTTATGCCATTGCCAGATTTTTTCTAGATTTTTTACGAGCCACTGATTTACAACAAACGGACGTACGTTATTTTTCTTTAACGCCAATGCAATGGGGGATAGTATTGTTTTTGCTTGGGTTGACGGTTTATAAAGTTTATAGTAGAATTTTGAAGCGAAAATCGTGAAAAGGAGGATTCGCCTAGTGGTCTATGGCGCACGCTTGGAAAGCGTGTTGGGCGTGAGCCCTCGAGGGTTCAAATCCCTCATCCTCCGCGATGATTACACTCTTTTTTGGGAGTGTAATTATTTTATCAGTTATTTTTAAAAGTTATCCACAACGTAAATATTTTTTTAGTTATAAGTGTGGTATAATGTTATTAACAAGGAGCAAAGGGGGCAAAAATATGTCGAGTAGATCGGCATATTTTTTATTTGTGTGAGCGATGCTAAGAGTGTTATACTACCCTTGTTGTTTACAGAATGATCAAATATGAATATTGATAATATAAAAAAATCTTTAAGTAGTTTTGCCAGCCCACAGAAGGCACAATTGTTGCAACGTTTTTTTAAGACTGGCCTTGGTGAATATGGAGAAGGGGACAAGTTTTTGGGAGTAGTTGTACCCAATATTCGTAAGGTGGTAAAAATGTATTGGCAAGATGTCGCATTAGAAGAGGTGGAAAAACTTTTGCGCTCTGTTTATCACGAGGAGCGGTTGACAGCTTTGTTGATTTTGGTAAAAAAATTTGAGCGAGGTGCTTTAATTGATCAAAAGAAAATTTTTCAGCTTTATTTAAAAAATATAAAAAAATATATTAATAACTGGGATTTAGTTGATCTAACTGCGCCCCGCATTGTGGGTATTTATTTAACAGACAAAGACAAGTCGATTTTAAGTAAGTTAGCAAAATCAAAAAATTTATGGGAAAGACGAGTAGCGATTTTATCGACTTTTGCGTATATTTATCAAGGTGATTCAAGAGAGACTATCAAAATTGCCAATATTTTAATAAATGACGAGCAGGACTTGATTCACAAAGCAGTGGGCTGGATGTTGCGTGAAGTTGGTAAGCGGTGCTCAGTTGTGCCTTTGGTCGGTTTTCTTAAAAAGTATGCGCATAAAATGCCACGGACAATGTTGCGTTATGCAATCGAACGCTTGCCATCAGAACAGCGTGTTTTTTGGCTAAGATATAAGGAAAGAACAATATAGAGATGGACTTTTTAGCAGTTTTATGCTATGCTATAGCCAATATTTATGTTATCTGCTTTTTGGTTTTATTGTCTTTATCAGCCGGTATTTAACGCTTTGATCTGGATCTATAGTAATATTGCTGGCTTAAATTTGGGGTGGGCAGTTGTCTGGCTGACCATCTTTTTGCGTATTATTCTTTTACCTCTAACGATTATTTCTGAGCGCAATGTTTTAAGAGAAGAAAAGGCTGAGGCTGAGGCAGAAAAAGCTGTTGCCGCCTTAAAACAAGATTCCGTTGCACAAAAAGAAGAAGTACGTCGGATAATGAAGAAATACAAAATTTCTCCTTGGGCAAAAGTTGCTACTTTAGGTATTCAGTTGTTAGTTTTGATTTTGTTGTATCAAGTTTTTGTTCGTGGTATTACTGGTGAAAAAGTAGCTAAGTTTTTATATCCTTTTGTTGACTTCCCCGGCAAGATTAATACGATTTTTTACGGTTTTGAGATTGGTAAGTTGCATGATTCGTTTTGGGCTGGTATTTGTGCAGTGTATTTGTTTATTACAATAATTATTGAAAATCGTAATCGTAAGAATTGGCAGCCGGGCCAGGCAGTTTTCCTTTTTGTCTTTCCAATTTTTACGTTTATCGCGCTTTGGATATTGCCGATGGTTAAGTCGCTGTTTATTTTGACTACAATGATGTTTTCTAGTATAATAGACATATTCCGTTGGATATTTTTCTCATCTAAAAATAAATAATATGGCTGGAGATTCATTAGATAAATTGATGTATTCGTTTGTCGTGGAGGATGTTTTAAAGGGTTTTTTTATCTACGTCCCACCCGGATATGTGGCCTGTGTATATGATTTGGGTAGAGGGGTTTTGAAAAAAGTTTTAACCCCAGGGCTCCATTTAAAAATTCCTTTTTGGCAAAAAGCTAAATTGTTTAATGTCCAAACTTTGGAATATAGTATTAGTCGTCAATTCCAGGCAGAAAATGAAAAGGCTCTAGGGGATATTCCGATTGCTGCCGTTACTCAGGATGGAAAGCGTGTTGGAACTGAAGGTACGATTTTATTACGTTTAGACGTACATCAAATTCCAGCTATTTGGCAAACAATTGGTGAAGATTTTGTTGCCAAGATTGTTCGCCCAACGATTCGTAGTCGTATGCGCATGGTTTTTTCTCGTTTTGATTATCAGGATATAGTGGGTGCAAAGCGTGATGCAGTTGAGATGGAGTTAAAAAACGAATTAGAAAGGATTTTTTATGCGCGTGGAATTTATGTGGAAAATGTGTTGTTGAGTGAAATTGGCGCAATTAATCAATAATTAAAAAATGCTAAACTCTCCGTAATAGGGGAGTTTTTTGTATTTATTTTAGCCAAAAAAGTTGTGGATAACTTACTACTTGACCAGAGATAACCCCGGGTGTATATTATCACTCATGAGTTGTGAGTGATAATAAAGTTTAAAGTCAAATTGATATGGAGAAACGTCAGGAGATATTATTAAAATTAGTGGTTGAAAACTATATTAATACCGCCGAACCAGTTGGATCGAGGTTTTTGTTATCTGACTCTGGTTTGGACTGTGGTGAGGCAACGGTGCGTAATGAATTAAGATTTTTAGAAGAAGAAGGGTATCTAACTCATCCCCATACTTCTGCGGGAAGAATCCCGACTGAAAAGGGCTATCGTTTTTACTTGTCACAAATTAATTTAGACAAGGTAAATGTTTCCAAGAAGGATGAAGTTTTTTTGCAATCTGCAATCGGAAACACAGTGGGTGATGAGAAGATAAAAAATTTAGCTAAAGGATTATCAGAACTATCTGACGCTGCGGTATTGGTTGCTTTTGATTTAAATCGAATATATTACACTGGTCTCTCTAATCTATTTCGTCAACCAGAGTTTAGAGAATTAAATTTAGTAATGGATGTTTCCGCTGTATTTGATCGTTGTGAGGAATGTTTAGAAGGTTTTTACGATAAAGTTGAGGATGTGCCCGGTTTGTTTTTGGGTAACGATCATCCGTTTGGCACAGCTTTGAGTGTTGTTTCTTGTCGTCAGGGCAATGGTTTGATCGCTTTGATGGGGCCAATACGCATGGATTACAAGAAAAATTTTGGTTTGATTAACAAAGTTAAAGAATTGATTTAAATTTATGTTCGAAGAAAAAACAAATGCTATTTCAGTGGTTGTTGGGATTATGCTTAGAAATGAAAAAGATGAATATCTGTTTGTAAAATCAAATAATTTTGGTGGACGTTGGTGGTTGCCGGGTGGGCACGTAGAATTTCGTGAGCCGCTAAAAGAAGCGGTAATTAGAGAACTAGAGGAAGAGACTGGTATAAAGATTAGTGAAGCTAACTATCTGGGAATTGTTGAGGTGGAAAAAGCAGAGGATTATTTTGAGCCAAGACATTTTGTTTGTGTGTATTATGAGGGAAAAGTTAGCGGACAGGTTGATATAGTTATTGAGAAAAAAGAATTATCAAAATTTAAATGGATGACTTTAGAACAGATTAAAAAAGAAGGTAATGTTTCCTCTTTATTAAAAAATATTTTGATTGACATGGAAAATAAAGAGATGTGTCAGAAATGTGAAGAATACAAGACTGGTTGGCAAAGGGCTTTAGCAGATTACAAAAATTTACAAAAAGAAATTTCTGAACGTCGCACCGAATGGGTGCAAATGAGTGAACAACAAATTTTGGAGGAATTTATTCCGGTTTATGATCATTTAAAAATGTCTGTTACTGGTGTGAATGATGGTGGTCCGTGGTTAGAGGGCGTAAGACATGTACTCAGACAATTTGCTGAGATACTCAAAGGTCACGGTGTAGAAGAGATTAAAACTGTGGGAGAAAAATTTGATCCAATACGTCATGAGGCAGTCGGCGAAGAAAGTGGTGAGAATGAATCAGGGGTGATTATAAAAGAGGTGTCAAGCGGTTATACAATGGGCGGCCGGACAATTAAGGCGGCAAAAGTAATAGTGAGGAAGTAATAAATTTATTAATTATTAGTAATAATTATATGGGCGAACGTTTTGTGTCAGAGAACGTAATCAAGGGACCAGTTGTTCCAGAAACAACAACTGGTGAACCAAGAAAAAAGTCTGAGCGTAATTGGTTGCTAAATAAATATACCGCCCTGGCGGCCGGTATAATAACTGTTTTAGGTGTTAAATTGGGTTTTGACGCTTCGCAAAAAGTAGAATTACAAGAACAAACAATGTCGGATTTAAAAGATTTAGAAGAAGATGTGCCAGATGATGCGGAAGCAGCACGAGATGTTATTAAAGATGTCGTACAAGAAAACGCCGATGATATTGTGAACGCCAGACGTATCGCGGAAGCGAGGGCAGAACAGATGATCGGCCGTGATGCAGTAGATGCAAGTGTTGGAGAAGAAGATAAGAACGAAGAGGAGGTGCCTAAATATTTTACATCAGCCGATGACACAGAAAATGAGAGATATTGGAGTTTGGAAAAATGCGTAAAAGAATGGGGGCAAATAACTAATGTGGAGATTGAAGTGGACAATGATCAGACGACTAAAACTTGTTATAACTTTAAAAACGGTCAGAGATTGTGTAAAACCGTTGATAAAACATTGTCTGAAAATCCCCCGGTAACAAAAGAGAAATTAAGCAAAATCGGTGAGTATTTTGAGGCGAAGTGCCCAGCAGCAAAGGTAATTGAAATGGATGGTGATGGACGGCGCTTCTTTTTAGAACCGGGTGGGGAAGTCACAGTTGGTGAAGATGGTAGTTTTTCTTTAAGCGGGAGGTCGTTTTATCAAGGTGGAAACAATTTAACACTGGATGGTTTGGTTGAATTAGCTATTTTGAACACTGAGATAGAACAGCTAACAAACGACTCAAAAGGAAATGTAGAGGTGAACGAAAGTGGAGTGTCTACTGAAACCAAAGAAGAATTTGATGCTAGAGCAGAAAAGTTTATGAAGAATTTGGAGGCACTTAAAGCTGGGTATAATTCTAGCCATGGCGAATAATCATTTTATTATTGTTGTTTCGTTGTAGTTTAATGTGAAATAATTTTAAACATATGTCTATTATACGTTGGGCTCCAATGATGGACCCGTTCGAAGAAATGGAGGAAGCAATGAATAGATTTCCTCAAATGGCTAATTTAAGTCAGATGCAAAAAGCATTCGTGCCAGCGATGGATGTATATCAAACCGACAAGGCAGTTGTGGTAGAAACTCCGTTAGCGGGTGTTCGTCCGGAAGACGTTGAGGTTACTGTTGAAAAAGGCGTGCTTACTTTGAAAGGAGAAAGTAAAAATGAGCATGAGGTGGATGAAAAAGATTATTATCGCAAAGAGGTTCGTAGTGGTTCTTTCTTTCGTCAATTAGTTTTACCAACACCGGTTCTTGAAGACAAAGTCACAGCTGAATTCGCCGAAGGAGTTTTGAAGATTACCTGTCCAAAGGCTGAAGCAGTTGCTGTGAAAAAAATTGCGGTGAAGATAGTAAAAAAAGAGGGAAAATAATTTAAAATATTAATATCATATATATTATGTCAAAAGTATTAGGAATCGATTTGGGTACAACTAATTCATGTATGGCCATTATCGAAGGTGGCCAACCAAAAGTATTGGAAAACAAAGAGGGCGCGCGCACCACTCCGAGTGTCGTGGCAATTTCTAAGTCTGGTGAACGCACTGTTGGTTTACTTGCTAAACGTCAGGCAGTAACTAATCCAGAGAATACATTGTACTCAATTAAACGTTTAATCGGTCGTCGTTGGGACGATGCTGAAGTGCAACGCGATTTAAAATTAATGCCTTACAAGATCGTAAAATCAGGTGATGGTGTTAAGGTTATTATGCAAGGAAAAGAATATTCTCCTCAAGAAATTTCCGCTATGGTCTTGCAGAAAATGAAAGCCGACGCCGAAGAGCGTTTGGGCGAGACCATAACTGATGCTGTTATCACTGTGCCAGCTTACTTTGATGACTCACAACGTCAGGCTACAAAGGATGCGGGTGTAATTGCTGGTCTTAACGTTTTACGTATTGTTAATGAACCAACCGCCGCCGCACTTGCATATGGTTTTGACAAGAAGACCGAACAAAAGATCGCAGTATATGATTTGGGTGGTGGTACCTTTGATATCTCCATTTTGGAAGTATCTCCTGACAATGTTCAAGTATTGTCCACCAATGGCGACACTCATTTAGGCGGTGATGATTTTGACCAGGTTTTAATTAATTGGATTTTAGATGAATTTAAAAAGGATCAAGGTATTGATTTGAGTAAAGATAATTTAGCATTGCAGCGTATTAAAGAAGCAGCTGAAAAAGCTAAGATTGAATTGTCCACTGCGCAGGAAAGTGAAATTAATCAGCCGTTTATCACTTCTGACGCTAATGGTCCAAAACATTTGGTTATCAAATTGACTCGTGCCAAGCTGGAAGAATTAGTAGGCGATTTAGTACAGAAAACTTTGGGACCAGTACAAAAGGCACTTAATGATGCAAAATTAAAAGTAGGTGATTTACATGAAGTGGTAATGGTTGGTGGTATGACTCGTATGCCTTTGGTTTTATCCACTGTAGAGAAATTCTTTAATAAGAAGCCAAACATTAGCGTAAACCCAGATGAGGTTGTCGCAGTTGGCGCGGCTGTACAGGGTGGTGTTTTAAAAGGTGATGTAAAAGATATTTTGTTGTTAGATGTAACACCGTTATCACTGGGTCTTGAAACTATGGGAAGTGTAATGACCAAGTTGATTGAACGTAATACCACAATTCCAACTTCCAAATCACAAGTGTTTTCTACCGCGGCCGATAGTCAACCAAGTGTAGAGATTCATGTTTTGCAAGGCGAGCGTCCAATGGCGGCTGACAACAAGACCTTGGGTCGTTTCATTTTGGACGGTATTCCACCAGCACCACGCGGTGTTCCTCAAATTGAAGTAACATTTGATATTGATGCCAATGGTATTTTAAGTGTGAAAGCGAAGGACAAGGCCACAAACAAAGAACAGTCAATTCGTATCGAAGCATCTTCTGGTTTGTCCAAAGAAGATGTTGAGAAAATGAAGAAAGACGCTGAAGCTCATGCGACTGAAGACAAGAAAAAGCAAGAATTGATTGAAGCACGCAATTTGGCTGATACCATGGTTTATACCACGGAAAAGATGATGAAAGATGTGGAAGAAAAGAAAATTAATGTAACAGATGAAGAAAAGAACAAGGTGAATGATGCGTTGAAAGTTATTAAAGAAGTAAAAGACAAAGACGATGTTGAAGCGATTAAAAAAGCAGGTGAAGAATTGTCTAAAGTTGCTCAAGCAGTTGGTATGAAAATGTATCAACAGGAACAGGCCAACAAAGGCGCTCAACCTGATGGACAGAACCCGACTGATCAGGGCGGTGCTAACCCAGCTGATCAAGGTCCGATTGAAGGTGAAGTGGTAAAGTAGTATAATAATTATATTGTGTTAGTAAGCAGATTGGGTTTGTTATTGCTCAATCTGCTTATTGCTTAGTATGATTAAATAAAAATATTTATATGTTAATCCGATGTCCTGAGTGTGGTAGAACACACGGTCAAAAAGATTCTGATTCCGAAGGTGTTAGTAGTAACATGTGCGCTAAGTGTTATGCGGCTTTTTACGGAGATGATCTGGAGACATTGAAGGATATTTTTATTAATGAGTATCTGGCTCCTGAAGAGAGAGGTGAAATTGTTTGGCAAGGGCCAGAGCGGGTTTATACAGCTGAAGAATTAGTTGAATATAATAAATTGTTGGCTGAATTTCGCGCTGAGAGTGAAATAAATAATGGGAAGAGAAAATAGTTTGATTTTATGTCCAAAGATTATTACAAAATACTTGGTGTCGAAAAAAATGCTTCGCCAGAAGAAATTAAAAAGGCCTTTAAGAAATTAGCAATGCAACACCATCCCGATCGACCCGGCGGTGATGAAAAGAAGTTTAAAGAGATAAACGAAGCATATCAAGTTGTTGGTGATGCAGACAAGAGAGCCAAATACGATCAATTTGGTTCTGATTTTGAACAGCAGGGCGGTTTTGGTAGTGGAGCTGGCTGGGAAGATTTTATGCGCGCTGCCCGTGGTGGTCAGGGTGGTTTTAACGGTAATTTTGATTTTGGTGGAATAGATTTAGGAGATATTTTTGGTGATATGTTTGGCGGCGGACGTCAAAGAGGTGGGGCGCGTCAAGCGCGTGGGCGTGATATCCAGGTTGATGTAGAAATGGATTTGAAAGAAACAGTTACCGGCATCGAACGTGAAATATCTTTGCGTAAACAATCAACTTGTGATGTTTGTGGTGGTAATGGTAGCGAGTCAGGAAGTAAGTTAGACACCTGTTCTACTTGTCATGGCGAAGGCCAAGTTGTTCAACAACAGCGTACATTTTTGGGTGTGATGCAAACAGTTGCCGTGTGTCCGGATTGTCAGGGCAGAGGGCAGAAACCAAGTAAGAAATGTAAACATTGTGGCGGTGACGGTGTTTTGTCAAAACAAACTTCAATTAAAGTAAAAATTCCTGCTGGTATTGATGACGGTGAGTCAATTCGTTTAACTGGCTATGGTGAGGCCGCACCTCACGGCGGCACCAGCGGCGATCTTTATGTCCGCGCTCATATTCGAGCACATAAAGGTTTAAAACGTGAAGGATTTGATGTATATTCAGAAAAAGAAATTAATTTTGTTCAAGCGGTATTGGGTGACAAGGTTGAAGTGGAAATAGTTGATGGTCAAGTTAATCTAGTTATTCCTGAAGGCATAGAATCCGGGCAGTTAATTAAAATTAAAGGACACGGAATTACTCATTTGGGACGAAGTAGTCGAGGTGATCATTTTGTGAAAGTTAAGATTCGTGTACCAAGACGTTTAAGTCGTGATGCTCGGAAAAAATTGGAAGACTTAAAAGGGGATTTGTAACTTTTGGCTATCTTAAGTATACTAGTAAGTAGTTATTTAGCATTTTATATATTATGAAGAAATTTTTTGGGATAATGTTGACGGTTATCTTTTCGCTGGCAGTTACAATGCCTGTTTCAGCGGCGAACAAAACTACCCAACAAATATATTCGGGTGCTTTAGACGCCTTGATTAAAGCGAAAACTGCTGAGATAAAGGGTAATATTACTGTTTCAGCAAAGGCTAATAAAAATACAAAGAAAACCGCCTCCGATGATCTGTCTGTTTCCTCGCTTTACAATAGCGGTAGTGTTGGGATAGATTTTGAGATTAGAGCTGATAAAAGTAATCCAGAAGAGCAACGCTCTTTTTTCAATTTTGCTTTTCGTCCCTCAAAAGAGATTAAAGAAAATTTTCCATTAGACAATCTTAAGGTTGTATCTTTAAGTAATGTTTCTTATTTCTTCATTGAAGCTGCTAATTTAAATTTAGGATTTTTAGATTTATCTGCTTTTGCTAATCAATGGATCAAATTGGATGGTGTGGGTATTTTACAAAAGATAATGGGTGAGAAGTACGATAGTTATAAAGAACAAGTGGCAACACAGAATAAAAATAACGAGATTACTCCGAAACAGATCGAAGATGTTATTAAATTATTTAAGAAGGATAATGTTTTTACTGTGTACCGTTTGGCTGATAAGAAAATCGGTGACCAGTCCTTTTATCGCTTACGATTAAGTTTTAATCGTGCTGGTTTTCGTAAGTTCATGCTTGATGTAAGCAAGCAAGTTGATGGCAAAGCTATGACCGCTGCTGAGATAAAAGATTTGGATAAAACGATAAAAACTTGGCAAGTGCCAGATTCTTTCTTGTTGGTAAATAAAATTTCTGGAAATCCTGTACAATTAGATTTGGTAGTAAATGATAATAATACAGCTCGCAAAATGACGACCAAGGTTTTGCTAAAGTTTATTAGTTTTAACGATTCAGTAGATATTACCGCTCCAGCTGAATCACGCAATTTCGAAGATATTTTGCAGGAGTTAATGAAAAATTTACAAGCTAGTTTAAATAATACCTCTAGTACTTCTGGTTTGGTCGGGGCCACAAGTACTCTTGTGCAATAATATTAAATAAAAAATTCTTAATTTATAAACATATGAAAAAAGTATTATTATCATTAACAGTCGTTGGTTTATTATTAACAACCGTACCTGCTTTTGCTGAGACTACCACTACTAATTCAAATACTACTAGCACTATTCGTGTTGAAAAAAGAGAACTCGTTGATCGTCTAAAAGAAGTAAGAAAAGAATTGGGAGAAAAAATAAGAGATGCTAGAGATGCAGCTAAAACAAAAGTAGAAAAAATTAGGGCTGAAAATAAAGTCAAACAGACAGCTTTAGCTGCGGCACGAAAAGAAATGCAAGACGCTAAAAAAGCTGCCTTAGCTGTTCGTAAAGCTGAATACAAAGCTGCCCAAGAAAAATATGTAGCTGCAGTCAAAGCTGCTGATGCGAAATTCGCTGAAGCTAAGAAAGTAATTGACGCTACCACCGCTGCTACTACCACAGTTTCGGGTGTAACAACTACTCAGCAATAAATTATTTAAAAATTCCACCTTTATCGGGTGGAATTTTTTTTAAACACCAGGAAACCCCGTACGGAGGTCAAAGCTTGCCTTCTTTGGTATAGCAGGTATGCGACGCTTTGACCGGAGTACGGGGATGAATGGTTCCGTTGGAACTATCACATCTCTCA
>Ga0172367_10002486_pt1 | contig 25227 bp, 26 predicted proteins | sample Lak10m_FD_114542 | JGI IMG/M metagenome (GOLD analysis project Ga0172367, IMG submission 114542) | Freshwater microbial communities from Kabuno Bay, South-Kivu, Congo - kab_022012_10m | ecosystem: Environmental > Aquatic > Freshwater > Lake | place: Democratic Republic of the Congo: South-Kivu...
GCGGTTCGAACCCGTCATCTCCCACCACAGTAAAATAAAGCCTTTCAGAAGATTTCTTGAAAGGCTTTTTTATTTCTGGTTTAAACAAATCTGGGATCAAATCAAAAAGTTGGGGACTATGCATAAATTGGCGGTTTTTTTGATACTCTCTTTTCAAGACATCATTGTTTAAAAGCTAAAAAAACCACCTATTCATCCCAATCAATTTAAACTACATTTACACAAACAAAAAACCATTACACATGTATCGCTTGTTATTCTTTTCACTTTTATTCTGTATTTCCATCTTCGGTTCCGAGGCGTTTGCTCAATCTAAAAAGGAACTGAAGGCACAATTAGAAGAACTTACTTTAAAGAGTACTCGTGAAAAGGAACTCAAGGACAGCATTATAGGGTTACGTGATAATCAAATACGGGATCTGCAGTCCCAGGTCAAAACATTGTCTGATACCATTTCAGCCAAGAATAAAAAGATCGAGCAAAAACAGCAAGAACTGGATAGTTATATGAGTGCAACATCGCGAATGGGCGGTCGTGTTCGCATGAAAGAACCCGACTTGAGCAAGGTGCAATCTGCAGTTCCTGTTACCATCTCTCTAAAATTGCTGGTAGATGAAAACGGCACAGTTGTCGAAGCAATTAATGACGCAAAACGCACTACGACAACAGACAAAGTTTTGATCGATCAAGTGATTGCAGCAGTCAAGAAAGATCTTCATTATTCCAAAGAGAAAGGAGCAAGTTTGTTACAAGCCAACTTTACTGTGAAGATAGGTCCTTGGAAATAGGTTCTTCTTCTTTTTTCCTGTAATCTTTCAATACCCATCTTACCAGTAGTAGTCCTGCTAAAGCGAAAACGGTTGCCAGAATGAATGGTGCCGCATAAGACCAGGATTGAGCCGGGGCTGATGTTCGGGCAGAATAGTAAAGCCACATAAATAGCGGTGGACCAAGGATCTCGCCCAAACTCATTAAACTGGTAAATACTCCTTGTAACTCACCCTGTTCATTCATCGCTGTTTTACGAGATATAAGGGAGCGAACCGATGGATCCACAATCCCGGACAAAGCGTAAGGTAGCATTCCGAAATATAAAACCCAACCCAAATGGGACGGAAGAAAAATAAGTATTAGAAACATGCCGATCAAATTGATAAAACCAAATGTTGCAGCTCCTTTCTCCCCTAACTTTTTTACCAGAACACCACTTAATCCTCCTTGTACCACACCAAAGAACACCCCGATAACGGCTAGAGAAATCCCTACATTCTTCACTGTCCAATGAAATTTATCCATCGTGTAATAATTCCAGGTGGAGTGCACTGACATATTTGTTAGTATCATCAGAAAAGACACAATGAACAGGTATTTCATTTTAGCGAAACGCCCCATTTGCAACAAAGCACCTAGTGGATTGGCACGTTTCCATTCAAAAGCCCGCCTTTGGTCTACGGGCAACGATTCTTTCAAAACAAGCAAACCGTAAATAAAATTGATCAAAGAAAAACATGCTGCGACCATAAATGGTGCTCTGGAACCAAAATCAGACAGTAATCCTCCGATAGCAGGACCAATAACAAAACCGATTCCGAAGGCAGCACCGATCATTCCAAAATTTTGAGCTCTTTTTTCAGGACTTGAAATATCAGCGATATACGCTGCAGCTGTCGTAAAACTGGCGCCAAACATTCCGGAAATGGCGCGCCCAAGAATCAACCAAAAAAGAGAAGGAGCAAAGTACATCACGAGATAATCCATACCTAAACCAAACACAGATATCAAAAGAATAGGACGCCTGCCATATCGATCGCTTAAATTACCGACAAGAGGCGAAAAAAGGAATTGCATAAAGGCGTATGATCCCATGACAATACCGAAATACTTTGAGGATTCCGTTAAACTGACATGTGCCGTTTCCGAGACCAATGCAGGAAATGAAGGAATGATAATGCCTAATCCAATAGAATCCAGACAGATCGTCACCAATATAAATACCAGGGCTGTTCGGGGATTGATTACACTCATCAACAATAATTTACAGGTTTTTTAAGATGATCTTGTTTCGGGTTATTTTAATATCCCCTTTCGTTTCGAGTTGTTTTAACAAACGTGAAATAACCACACGAGAGGAGTTAAGGTCATCCGCAATTTGTTGATGCGTCACCGGTATTTCCAATGTCCCCATCAATTTTGCCTGATCCTTTAAATATTTCAGCAAACGTTCATCCAACTTCATGAATGCAATAGCATCGATCGTCTCAATTAACTCTTGAATCCGATAATGGTAACTCTGAAGAATATATGCTCTCCAAGAGGCATATTTGGACATCCATTGTTCCATTTTCTCTAAAGGGATCATCAAAAGATCGGTAGACTCCATTGCCAGCGCTTTTACCTCACTTAAGGTACTTTTTACACAACATTGCATCGTCATGGCGCAAGTATCACCGGACTCTATGTAATACAGCAGAAGATCTTCTCCCTGATCATTCTCACGAACAACTTTAATTGTACCTGACAAAATAATGGGAAGAAAAGGAATTTTTTCTCCAATATTGATGATGGTTTCCTCTGCCTCCAGGTGTTTGATCTTTGATAGTTGTATAATTTCTTTTAACAACTCATCCTCAAATAAGTACCCAATTGTTTCTTTGATCCTTATTTGCTCAGCACTTCCAGGTTCCATTTCATTATTTACACAAAGATACAATCAAAAAAGGGCATCCAACCGTCTTGTAACTTTTGTTACCTAATCATTTTAAATTTACTTTCATATTTGTGCTCAATAAAAAGTAGATTATGATACTTAAATTTATCCTCAAGAATAAATTAACCCTTATTGGTTTGATACTCGGTTCAATTGGCGGGTACGTATATTACCACTTTATAGGTTGCGCCAGCGGCACATGCCCCATAACTTCTCGTCCTTTGAACAGTACCCTCTATGGAGCAATGATGGGAGGATTATTCCTCAACATATTTCAAAAAAAGAGACGATAAATAACATCAATTTTATTTTATCCCCAAAACACGATTGATACTTGCCATTTCTTTGTGAAATATACCTTCATTCACTTCTCGATCTAATTCATAGATCTCTAAATTCACAATGTCAGAAAAATCCGTTATCAACTCTTCCCACGAATAAAGCAGCTACATTGAACGTGGTCCACCTGAATTTCTGTGGATCTGTTCTTTTGAATATGCTTCAATAATAAGTTTACCTTTTGGTTTTAAAGCCCGATATAACTGTTGATATATTTTTTTCGAAGGTTTTCGGGGAAATGTCCAAAAATGATAATGATACCATCCCAAGTGTTATCTTCAATGTCTAGATCATACAAATCTACCTTTTGAGAAACAAATGTATCGGTGATCTATCAGTGGATAATTTCAACTCTTATCTTATTACCACACTCATCTGCTAAAAAATAGATCCCATTATTCCAATTTGCTGATGAAATATAGGTTAAATGTTGAACATTTACATCTGTGATCCAATTACCTTGAATATCATAAATAGATATACGATGGGTAGAGCCATCGTTAAATTTTATTAGGAACAGATCGTTCGTCGGATTTGGAAATATGGTCACGGTATTTATTGAAGGAATTTTTTCGACGGCTAAAATTGAATTTGGCGTTCCACCTTCAATTGAGTCCTTTTTAAAATAAACCATATTGTAGGAATTCCCATAATACGGTCCACCTGAAACCGAATGACTATATGAAACCACCCCAAGACCTCGTCCAAATCCTTGATATTCTGTCACCCAGCTCGAACAATTTGATGAAAAATCATTAAAATAAGACTCAGTACTAGTGTTCCCTAAAGTCCACATGTAATTTGTATCAGAATAGTTCAAAGAGTTCAGGCAACCAGGATCATTGGCCAAGTAATAATTATAAAGACTTTGATAACTGGACAAAACATCATTATACATTGAAACTACATCTATTCCTGTATCTAGTGTTGTAAAAATTAAAGTATCGAAAGTGATACTGTAGGATGTATCATAAACGATTCCGCCTTGTGATTGTTGAACATAAGTGTTTTTTTTAGTGTAATACTTAATGGAATCATTCCCTGAAGTGATCACTTTATCCAGAATTTCAATGGCGTACCCACCATGATTACCCCAAGTACTGTAAGAATATGTTTCGTAATGAAACACATCACCAACATTAAAATCAAAAATATCGCGGCATGTTAACTGTTGAGCCTGCAGGCACGCAGAATTAATTAAAAAAAATAAAAATAGGCTTTTTAGACACTTCATTTTAAATGATTTATTTGCAATATAGCATATTTATTTCAGTAGATATTTTTTTTAATTGGAGTTTATTTTAAAGTCACTAGTATCCGATAAAAATTGTGATTTCAGGGCATAAAAAAAGCCTAAGTAAATCACTTAGACTTTGCTGCGGAGAGTGAGGGATTCGAACCCCCGGAACCTCTCGGTTCAACAGTTTTCAAGACTGCCGCAATCGACCACTCTGCCAACTCTCCGGGCCAAAAGTAAGAATACTTTGAGAACTGACAAGGCTTTACAGAAAAAATGTTGCCAAATACAGCTGACTCATCAAACTACACTTCAGAGGGAATAATTCTTGTTCCTGAAAAACAATTCACATCTTCCATGGTTGCTTTTGTGTATCTTTACCTATCCAATTGATCTATGAAGTTTTTTTCGCTTTTAATCCTTTATTGCAGCAGTGTTTTTGCTGTTTTCGGTCAAGAAACAAACTTAAGGGCCTATCTTGATACCAAGCAGTTTTATGCTCCTGGCACTGGCAACTACCTAGATATCTATTTTCAGTTTGTCGGTTATTCGTTGAAATACAAAACTGTTCCGGAAGGAATTCAAGGTGAGATTGCAGTGTCCATTGAAGTTCGGTCAAATGATTCAATCGTCCGCAAGGATGCCTATTTATTGCAAAGTCCTGTTATCAAAGATAGTATCGTAGACGATTTTTTTGATGTTCGGAGATTTGCACTTTCTCCGGGAAAATATACGCTTAAGCTAACACTTAAAGATCTTGTAGCAAACGGTAAAGAGATCAATGCAACGCAACCTCTGGTGATTGATGAGCTCAGTGAAGGAATTGCTTTTTCAGATATTGAAGTCATCGAATATGGTAAAAAAGGAATGGAAGATTCCCCATTTCACAGATCAGGCTACTACATGCTTCCCAGACTATCTTCTTATTTTCCAGAAGAATCGAAGTCTTTGCCGGTCTACCTTGAACTCTATCATTCAAACGCTTTAGGCGACAGTGTCTGCGGACTTAAGCAGTATGTGACGAATATGGAAACAGGTAGTGAAATTGCCGATTTGACCTTATACACCAAAATCAGAACTGATGAAGTAGTTCCACTGATGCGAAACATTGACCTATCTCAAGTACCTTCAGGAAAATTCGCCCTGAATTTTACTCTGATATCACGCTCAATGAAGGAACTGGCTACACAAACGTATTTCTTTGAGAGAACGAATAATCTGGAAATTTCCTGGGACCCTGAAAGTACGATACTGGATCCTTCATTTCAATCTTCTATTTCAAACGATAGTACGTCCTACTTCCTTGAAAGCTTAATTCCAATTTCAAAACCTGCGGAGGTAAAGAATATCATCAGTACGCTCAAAAAACACGATAAAGAAGCTGAACGTAAGCATCTCCAATCCTTCTGGATGCAATCGGCACCAGGCAACAGTTACGATGCATGGATAAAATATAAATTGCAGGTACAGTTGGTTGAAAAGCTATATTCCAACAATTTTCAGGAAGGATTTGAAACTGACCGCGGCCGTGTATATCTGCAGTATGGCGCACCAACAAACATCATTTCAAGAGAAACTTCGCCGACTGAATATCCCTATGAGATCTGGCAATACAACAAGATTGGCAAATTCAGTAACAAGAGATTCATTTTCTATAATCCGGATCTTGTAAATAACACGTACCGTCTTTTGCATTCAGATATGGTTGGCGAATTGAAAAATCCTTCCTGGCAGTTAACGCTTTCTAAGCGAAACACCAACAATGGAACGGTTGATGACCCTAATTCCAATACGCTCGATCACTGGGGAGGTGACAGCAAAGACCTTTTCAGACAATACTAATCAACTATTTTGGAATCTCTAAGTATTGTTATTCTCAATTGGAACGGAAAGCATTTTCTGGAGAAATTCCTTACTTCAGTTATTACATCCTCAAAAAACGCTGAAATCATCGTGGCCGACAATGCTTCCACTGACGATTCGGTGACTTTTCTAAAAGAATATTTCCCCAGTGTACGAATCATTCAAAACGCTGAAAACGGCGGATTTGCAAAAGGATATAATGACGCATTAAAACATGTAAAATCGGATTATTACCTCTTGCTGAATAGCGATATAGAAGTCACCGACGGATGGTTAGAGCCTTTGCTCGAAACAATGAAAGATCCAATGGTTGCAGGATGTCAACCGAAAGTTCTCGCCTTCGATGAGCGCTCAAGATTTGAACATGCCGGGGCTGCCGGTGGATTTCTGGATAAGAATTATTTCCCTTTTTGCCGCGGACGAATTTTTGATCAGTTTGAATTGGATCAGGGGCAGTATGACGGAACGATTGAGATTTTCTGGGCAACAGGCGCAGCACTTTTGATACGTTCTGAGATCTTTCATGAAGCGGGAGGATTTGACGAAGCTTTTTTCGCACACATGGAGGAGATCGATCTATGCTGGCGCATAAAGAAAAAAGGACATCGTTTCCTCGCAGTTCCTGCTTCTGTCATCTATCACGTTGGTGGTGGCACACTCCCCTATTTGTCACCAAAAAAATCTTATCTGAATTTTCGCAATAGTCTTTTCATGATTGTAAAGAACCATGAGGGGTGGCTTTTTCCAAAATTGTTTTATCGCATGATCCTGGATGGCATCGCCGGCATACGTTTTCTAATAAGAGGTGAATGGAAGCAGTTAGGAAGCGTGTTAAAGGCCCATTATCATTTCTATCTTCGCCTTAAAACCTTGTTGAAACAAAGGCGTGAGATCAAAAAGTCAACGACCAACTTCAATGCAACGGGACTTTACAAAGGAAGTATCCTTTGGGCACGCTATTTCAAAGGGGTGAGCAGATTCAGTGACCTGAATCAACGTCTCTTTTCAAAGTAGTCCAGCGCCAAGTCATAACTGGTTAGTCCAAATCCAAAAATGCACCCCACACAAACCGCTGACAGCATAGATTCATGTCGAAATGGCTCTCTGGATGAAATGTTTGAAATATGCACTTCAACAACGGGTATCCTGATCGCATCGATACAATCCCTCAGGGCCACTGACGTATGTGTATATCCTCCGGCATTCAGGACAATTCCATCATGATTACTTGCTTGCAGGGCTCCGATCAGTTCACCTTCCACATTGGACTGCACATAATCGATCTCCATTGAAAAACGTGCTTTTAGCTCCTTTAAGTAATCTTCGAAGCTTTGATTGCCATATATTTGTGGGTCTCTGGTACCTAATAAGTTCAGATTAGGGCCGTTTACAATGAGAATTTTCATACGTTATGCCTGCTTGGGACCGCTATATTAAGGATTTTGTTTCGTTTCTGAAAATTGAAAAAGGACTCTCGGAGAACTCTATCTTGGCTTACCAGAACGATGTACAGAAGTTACGTGATTTCAGTGAAGGGAATCAAACGGAAGCAGTAAATATTACTTATGACCAACTCAAGGAGTTTGTTGCTACACTTTACGACCTGGGATTGAGCGCACGCACACAAGCAAGGATCATCAGTGGTGTAAAACAGTTCTTTCTGTTTCTTCTGATCGAAGACATGATCCATGATGACCCCAGCGAGTTACTCGAAATGCCAAAAATCGGAAGAAAACTTCCGGAGGTACTGACCATCGAGGAAATTGATCGACTGATCGCCGCTATCGACATGAGTAAGAATGAAAGTCACAGAAACCGGGCAATCCTTGAAACATTGTACAGCTGCGGATTGCGCGTTTCCGAACTTGTTAATCTTCGATTTTCAGATCTGTTTTTTGAAGAAGGTTTTATTCGGGTCATCGGAAAAGGAAACAAAGAGCGCTTGGTACCGGTCAGTAAAAGCGTAGAAAAAGAAATCGGTTTGTACAATGATCATGTCCGACGACATCAGCATATTCAACCGGGAAATGAAAATGTGGTTTTTTTAAATCGACGCGGCGCCAAACTCACTCGTGTCATGATCTTTACGATCATCAAGGACCTATCGGCTGCCATCGGGCTTCAGAAATCTATATCTCCACATACCTTTCGGCATTCTTTTGCTACGCACATGATCGAAGGTGGAGCGAATTTACGTGCTGTGCAGGACATGCTCGGACATGAATCCATCACGACAACAGAGATTTACACACATCTGGACCAACGTTTCTTGCGGGATGCCATCATCACTTTTCATCCGCGAAACGCCGGAAAAAATTGATTACGCAGGAATTCTGGGATTTACTACTTTGAAGAAAAGCGGCGGAATCAGAGAAAGTAACATCATTCCGGGATAACCGGTTGGCATCGTAGGTGAACCTTCATGGGATTCAAGCACCTGATAGGGTCGATCTGCTTTAAAATGATGATCTGAATGTCTTGTCAACTCAAAAAGAACCACCCTGCCCAACACATTATTTGCATTCCAGGAGTGAATTCGCTTTACAGATTCGTAGGTTCCGTTTTCACGCTGCTTTCGCATCAAACCGTAATGCTCAATGTAATTGACCGTTTCCAGTAGAAGAATTCCAATTCCGGCTACAATCAGAAAATTGACCAAAGCCTCTGAACCCATGAAGTAATAGATACTGAAACAAAAGGCAAGTTGAACTAACGTGTAAACCACCATGAGATTAGAAAAACCGAGTCGAGCGCGTTTCATGATACCCATACGCACCCATTCTATTTGCCAAGCCTGGAAATAACTACCAAAATGTGAGCGGAACCAAAACACATACAACGGTTCATTCTTGCGAGCCGTTGCTGGATCATTGGGTGTACCTACATTGGTGTGATGTCCGCGGTTGTGATAGGGTAAAAAATGATTTTCCAGGGATGAAAGCAAGAGTAACTCCCCCACCAATCGTTCCATGCGGTTGGAGCGATGACCCAATTCATGGCCGACATTGATTCCGATCACGCCGCACATTAAGCCCATTGACAGCATAGCACCAATGTACTCGTAGCTTACTGAGAATTCAGAAACCAGGAACCAATACAGATAACCAAACTGCAAAGGCAACATGGAATAGAGCAACCAACTGTAAAACGGATCATTCTCGGCCTCATCGCGTGCCTCTCCAACAAGGTTTGTGTCATCGATCTTCAGTAAGATCTCCAGGATCGGTACAATGATAAAAAAGGTTACTAGGGGTAAAAACGTGGGCACTCCTTTTAAGTAAAACCCCGCTCCAACAGTCAACGGAAGCAAAAAAATAGTTAGGTATTTTAATTTCCCGATCTGCATGATTCAGATTTTAGTAAGCGTTTACTTAGCAAATTTACCATACAGATCGTAATGATCCGCAGAGGTGATCATGATATTTTCAAAATCGCCCAAACGAAGGTAGCCGTCCTCTTTTTTCACCAATACTTCATTATCTACTTCCGGCGAATCAAACTCTGTTCGTCCGATATAATAATCACCTTCAACCCTATCAAACAATACTTTATAGGTTTTTCCAACTTTTTGCTGATTCAGTTCATAACTGATCCCCGATTGTAGCTCCATGATCTCATCTGCACGTTTCTTTTTCGTTTTCATGGGCACATCATCTTTGAACGAATACGCATGAGTATTCTCTTCATGCGAATAGGTAAAGATTCCCAATCGATCGAAGCGACTTCGCTCCACCCAATCATACATTTCTTCATAATCCGCCTTGGTCTCCCCAGGATATCCAGAAATTAAGGTTGTTCGCAAGGCAATTCCAGGCACCTTCTGACGAATTGTTGCAATGAGTTCTTCCGTTTTTTCGCGGGTTATTCCTCGGCGCATGGCCTGAAGGATTTTACTTGAACCATGCTGCAAAGGCATATCAAGGTATTTACAGATATTATCGCGCTCATTCATGACATCTAGCACATCCATCGGGAATCCGGCTGGAAACGCATAGTGCAATCGGATCCAGTCAATACCTTCAACATCTGAAAGACGCTTCATCAGGTCTGAAAGTGCTCTTTTCTTGTAAAGATCCAACCCATAATAAGTCAAATCTTGCGCGATCAGCATTAATTCTTTAACCCCTTTTGCTGCCAGGCCTTTTGCTTGTGTTACCAGATCCTCTATGGGTGTAGACACATTCTTTCCACGCATCAACGGTATTGCACAAAAGGAACAAGGACGATCACATCCTTCAGCGATCTTGAAATAGGCGTAATGATTCGGTGTTGTCAGTAAACGCTCACCTACCAGTTCATGTTTGTAATCCGCTTTCAGGGTTTTTAGTAATCTTGGGAGGTCTCGTGTACCAAAAAAAGCATCCACCTCTGGGATTTCCTTTTCAAGATCATCTTTGTAACGCTCTGATAAACATCCCGTAACGTAGACTTTATCAACCAATCCTTCTGATTTCGCCTCGGCATAACGTACAATCGTATCAATGGATTCCTGTTTCGCATTATCAATGAATCCACAGGTATTTATAATCACGATCTCTGCATCGTCATCCATAGATTCATGCTCAACATCGAACTGATTAGCTTTGAGTTGAGCCATCATCACTTCCGAATCGAACAGGTTCTTGGAACATCCGAGTGTCACCACATTGACCTTGTTCTTTTTGAGCGTCTTTGTTTTCATAATGCAAAAATAAGGAATCTCATCAGAGACATGCGATTATCGTTATATTTGGGATAGTTATGTCAAAGACACTTCTTATTTCTATTCTATCGGGTTTATTGTTCGCATGTAAATCCCATAAAAACATCACTGATGGATCGACTCCCAAAGATGAGAACATCATTCTTTTTGGGGTGATAGGCGACATGAATAGAGCTTCTGATCCTATTACGATTGAAAATGCGACACTAAAAGGTAACGTCCTGGAAATTTCTGTTTCCTACTCCGGTGGCTGTCAGAAACATCATTTTTCATTAATTGGTTCAGCTGCCATTTCAAAATCACTTCCTCCAAGAAGAGCCATCAAGCTGATTCATGAGAAGATGGGTGACGATTGTAAAAAGAGTGTTCAAGAAAAATTATATTTCAATATCGATGAATTCTCCTACACCAAAGAATCAGGAAGCACCATTTTCCTGGATCTCAATGGATATGGAAATGCGATTGAATTTATAAAAGAATAACATGAAGATTGGCGTATTAATTTCCGGATGCGGCGTGTATGATGGCGCTGAAATTCAAGAGGTCGTTTTAACCTTGCTTGCTATTGAAGAGATAGGTGCAGAAGCTGTATGCATTTCAATCGATGAACCGCAACACCATGTGATCAATCATCTCACAGGGGAAGAACAAGCAGAAAGCCGAAATATGCTGATCGAAGCGGCCAGAATTGCTCGTGGGAAAATTACCGAAATCAGTAACATTTCGCCTTCTGACATTGACGGACTGGTCATTCCAGGGGGATTCGGCAGTGCAAAGAATTTTAGTTCATGGGCTTTTCACGGTCCGGAAGGCACTATAAATCCTAAGGTTAAACTGTTGATCGTGAACATGGTCAATGTCGGAAAGCCGATTGCGGCGCTTTGTGTCAGTCCGGTGGTTATTGCAAAAGCTTTGGAAGGTTCCTCCATTTCCGCAAATCTGACCATCGGTTCCGATTCAGAGGCATCACCATATGACATACCTGCTTTTACAGGAGGATTGGCGCATACGGGGGCTACAACAGAAATGAAAACTGTGCGGGAGATCCTTATCGACAGCGAAAATAAAATCATCACAGCTCCTTGTTACATGATGGAAGCCTCCATTTTAGATGTTCGGAAAAACATTCGATCAGCTATTGAGGCTCTGCGCGACCTTGCTTGAATTCCTCGGGGTGAATGGTTCTGAAATTCCGCATCTTGTTAACAATTGCTTAATGTTTGTGGGAAATTTTACCCCTCATTGTAGTCTCCCTTCCGAAATGTTGCCCTAATTTTGCGGCTCAAATCAAAGCTTTCGCTTTTAAAAAGAACGTATGAACGTATTTGGAAAACATGGTCAACATGCCGACCTTAACGAGTCCATCGGACTAAACCACCTTGGAACACAATTCTGGAACCTTTCACCTGCTGAGCTAGTTGAAGACACCGTAATCAACGGTCAGGGTGTACTTACAGATACCGGCGCAATTGCCATCGAGACAGGTGAATTTACGGGCCGATCACCTAAAGATCGTTTTGTCGTATGTGATGAAAACACCGAAAATTCGGTTTGGTGGGGCGATATCAACATCAAGTTTTCAACTGCACAGTTCGATGCCTTGTACAACCGAATGAAAGCGTATTTGAACGGACGTGACGTTTACGTTCGTGATGCCTTTGCGTGCGCTGACCCACAATTCCGAATGAACATTCGCGTAGTGACTGAGTTTCCTTGGTCGAATATGTTTGCTTACAACATGTTCCTGCGACCTGAAGACAGTGAATTGGAAACATTTCTTCCGGACTGGCATATTGTATGTGCACCGGGATTCAAAGCTGATCCGGCAATTGACGGTACACGTCAGCACAATTTTGCGGTATTGAACTTTACCCGTAAAATGATCATCATTGGAGGTACGGGTTACACAGGTGAAATCAAAAAAGGAATTTTCTCCGTTTTGAACTACGTTTTGCCTCACGAAAAGAACGTTCTTTCTATGCACTGTTCAGCGAATATCGGCAATGAAACAAATGATACGGCTGTTTTCTTTGGTTTATCAGGAACTGGAAAAACAACACTTTCTTCGGATCCTAACCGACGTTTGATCGGTGATGATGAGCACGGCTGGGCGGATAACTCCGTATTCAATTTTGAAGGAGGATGTTACGCTAAAACAATAGATCTGACACGTGAGAAAGAACCGCAAATCTATGACGCGATAAAATTTGGTGCGATCCTGGAAAATATCGGTTTCTACGATGGAACATCGACACCAGATTACACAGATGGTTCTATTACTGAGAACACACGTGTGTCGTATCCAATCCATCATATTGAAAATATCGCGACGCCATCCATTGGAAGTGCGCCGAAGAATATCTTCTTCCTGACAGCAGATGCCTTTGGGGTGTTACCTCCGATCTCGAAATTAACCAAAGAGCAGGCTATGTACCACTTCATGTCGGGTTACACGGCTAAAGTTGCCGGTACTGAAGTAGGAATTACTGAACCAACAACGACCTTCTCAGCATGCTTCGGAGCGGCGTTTCTACCTTTGCACCCTGCGAAATACGCTAAATTACTTGGTGAAAAACTGGAGGGTAAAGATATCAATGTATGGTTGATCAATACAGGTTGGACAGGTGGTTCATATGGCGTTGGTAGTCGTATGAAGCTTTCTTATACTCGCGCAATGATCACAGCAGCATTAACCGGAAAATTGGATAATGTAACCTTCGATAAGTTGCCAATCTTTGATCTTGCGATGCCAACGACATGTGAAGGTGTTCCAAGTGAAATCCTAAATCCTCGTGGGACATGGGCAGATAAAAACGCCTACGATGAAACAGCAAACAATCTTGCGTCAAAATTCGTGACGAACTTTGAGAAATATGCTGCTGAAACCAGTCAGGATATTTTGAATGCAGCACCAAAAGTATTGGTGAAGTAATATCAAATAAGAACTATAAAAAAAGCGGCCATTGGTCGCTTTTTTTTTGCAAAAAAACTAAAGAGATCGATTCTTAACTCTTTTGCCCCACCATCCTCTTCGAATAAAATAAATCATCATTGCAACTGCCACGAGGATCATAATAATTATCACGATACCGTACCCATACTTCCATTTCAATTCGGGCATGTTCTCAAAATTCATCCCATAGATTCCCGCAATAAATGTCAATGGTATGAATACGGAGCTGACAATAGTCAACATCTTCATAATCTCATTCATTCGTTGTCCCTGCACAGCGTAATAGAGATTCGACATTCCTTCCAGAATCTGCTTTTGGGCATCCACTTCCTCGAGAACAGCTAGACAATTTTCTTTCAAATCCGCAAAATAGTGTCGGTTGTCAGGACTTAAGTAAATACTGTCGAGTTTTTCCAGATGGAAGGTCACATCCTTTAGTGGCAGCACGGTTTTTCTCAATTCAACCAATTTTCGTTTCTCTTTTTCAATGGCACGAAAAATCCCTGAGTCATTCATGCGTATCAACTTATTTTCTAATTGCTGGATTGATTCACCTATTGTTTCTAATACTTCGAAATAATTATCAATGATCGCTTCAAGCATTCTAAACAATAGAAAATCAGGACCTTTAAAGCGTATTTTCCCTCTTTTTTTCTCGATTCGGTCACGCACGTCCGGAAAGTGATCGGAACTCCTGTTTTGAAAAGAAATAAGAAATTGCTTCCCTAAGACAAAACTGATCTGATCCAACACCAGTTCATTCGTATTGTGCTCCGGAGGCAAGGCTGAACGAACCGAAAAAAATAGGTAACCGGGATACTCTTCCAATTTTGGCCTCCGTTTTTCCTGATAAATATCCTCTACTGACAATAAGTCAACCTGAAGATGCTCACAAAGTCGCTGAATACTTGGCTTATCTTCCAAGCTATGAAAATTAAGCCAGGAAACGAAATTGGCATCCAGTGAAGGCTGTACGAATTCCTCCGCAAAATAGGCAGGACTCTCTCGTGTTACGAGAAAAAATTCAGGATCGTATTTATAGAATTGACAAATGTGTTGATTGTCCATGGCAATGCTTTGGTTGAAGATACACTATTTTCAAAGATGCTGCATCAGGTATCGGTAAAGTTCAACCATACACATGATGTCATACTTAAAGACCTTTTCATCGGGCGAATGCACATGATCTTCAGGAGCACCAATAAAACACCAGTCAATGGGCAGATCAGACCGTTGAAGCATGGTACCATCACTGCCACCTGCAGATTCTACTTCGAGTTGAAAATCCACCCCTGAAAGCCGAGCCAATTGAATAATCCGATCAAGGTAAACTCGTCTTGGCAGCCCACTGTCACGCATAGAGATGGCAACGCCCCCTCCGTGCACAACACCATGTGTTACCCACGTAATGTCCGAGATCAATGCCTGACGAACTCTATATTCTCTGAATAGGTATGACGCACAAAAACCAACCGAATTTCCGCCATGCTCTTCATAGGTCGAAAAAACGATGGCCCCATTTTCAAGAGTTGAGGCGACTTTCAATGCATTCCAGACACCGAGTCTGTTGTCCATATAAGGAGACTGCACATACTCGTCCGTTTCTCTGAAATCAGGTTTAAATGTCAGAATCGTACCGCGATCTATGGCACGATCATACACATATTGTAAGGAGCGCGAACCGTCTTCATCCTCCAGAACCATCAATTCCGTTTCAATTTCTCCTTGACTATCCGAACCAACCAGTTGCATTCCGTCAATCGTTCTGGGACCTCCAATTCGAATCAACTCTTTGTCGTACCCTACACTAAACCCGATATTGTCCATGTGCGCATATATTGCCGTTTTCGGCCGACCGAATACCAGTATCAAACAATCCTGAAAATCAGGACCATGAATGATCTCTGGTTTTGCTTTCCAGGTATTCTGATGTTTCATGATGTAGTCCAGAATAAATTCTTTGACCCTGCTTTCATCACTGGAGGCACCTCTGACCTCTACCAACTTTTTAAGTAATTCCATATTAATAAATTCCCAGATCGGTAAATGTTAATGATTCATTTTCAGTTAAAATGGATAAAAATTCTTCCGCGACATTCAGTGCGACGGAAAGATCAATCGTGTAGCAATCCGTAATTTGTTGAGATTTTATCTCGATTCCTAAACGTTTTACTTGTTTCATGAACAGCGCATAATCAGAAAAACTAACCGCAACTTGATAGTGTCTTTTCAATTCACAAACCTCAATCTCACCGGCGGACAGTGCATCGTTTGCTGCCGTTTTGTACGCTTGTACTAAACCGCCGACACCAAGTTTTGTCCCCCCGAAATAGCGAACTACGCCGACAAGTACATTGGTTAAATCAAAGGATTGAATCTGACCGAGTATAGGTGCTCCAGCAGAATTATTAGGTTCACCGTCATCGTTTGCACGGAAACGATCCTTTTTCCATCCTAATCTGTAAGCATAACAAAGGTGTCTCGCCTGATGGTGTTCTTTGCGCCATTGATCAAGAAATTGCTTCACCTCGTCCTCGGTGTAACAAGCAACAGCATAGCCAATAAATTTCGATCCTTTTTCTTTAAATATCGAAGTAGACAGTTGTTTAAGGGTTCGATACGTTTGCGCTGTTCCGGACATTCACAGAAAGTATAAATGTGTAACTTTAAGACACCAAACACCATTGAAAGTGCGTATTACTTTAGTCGTTACAATGATACTTATTTTTTTCGGGTGCAAGGAAAAAGATCCTATTGTCGATCCATGCTCCAATGGATTTATCGATGCAGGAGAAACGGGTGTAGATTGTGGTGGAAAATGTCCTCCATGTAGCATATACAATCCTCCTTCTCTTTACATGGAACTTAATGGTACTCCTATTTCTATGGTAAGCAAATCGATCGATACTTCAGCTGGAAATTTTATCTTACTCACAGGCAATGACTCCCTATCATTTCAATTTAATCTGGGTAATACCTTAAGTATAGGTACATTTCCAATGAACACGAATGGTACAATCGGCATCCGTAATTCCAACTACTATTTAAACGCAAGCAATGGAACGCTGTCGCTTTCTGCTGTAGATACAGCAAAACATTATCTTAGTGGCTTTTTACAAGTGAATTTAAGCAGAACAGGATTTTCAGATACACTGAAGATTAAAAATTGTCAATTCGATTACATCCCTTATCCATGAAACATTTATTTTTTCTGGCATTAATTGGTCTCATTGTTTCGTGTGCACCTACACGTTTCGTGAAACCGCTCGAACACAAACAACACGCCCTCACTGGATCTTTCGGAGGCGCACTGACCAATGTACCCGGTGTTGCCGTCATACCAATACCGCATTCTTCACTCGGTTATGGCTATGGATTGAAAAAAAATACGACCGTTTATGGTAGCTGGTATACAACGGCTGCTGTTTTTGGTGTTTTTCAGATGGATGCAGGGATGACACAATCGATCTGGAAAGATTCTGCAAACCGAATGGGAGTAACTGTTAGTCCGGGTGTAAATTTCATGGTTGACGTCTTCGAACACAATGCACGCGTTTGGCCGCAACTGGATGCGAACTATTATTTCGATTACAAAAAATGGACAAAGGAAAAATCCAATGGGCTTTCAAAAAATAAATCAAATTCATTTTACGTAGGTTTCACTAACTGGTTTGAACTTCAGAGCACGAGAGCACATGGTGTTGACCAGAAAAATCATATCATTTTTTCTCCTCAAATCGGACATTTGTTTGAACGGAACAAATGGAATTTCACACTTGAAGTTAAATTTCTGGCACCTTATGCCTCCAACAAAGACATCGTAGTGGATTATGTCAGTCCATTTGGCAGCAAAGGAGCTCTGGGAACTTTTTTTGGATGCACCTATAAATTATAAAGATGAAAAAAGGAATATTATTCATTATAGTCGTTTTGATTTCGCTGTCTTGCAGAAAGCGATTAGACAACTTTATGTTCAATCGTGACAATTCGATTACGGAATATAAGCTTGACGACTACAGCGGTCGTAAGACATTGGATGTTGGAAATGACTACCACGTAGAGGATAGTATGATTCATAAGCTTATGATTCCTATGACCTTCGAAGATGAAACCATACAAATTGCTGCCATCTATGTAGGTGAACTAAGTGAAATTGCTACTGATACCGTTATAATGTATTGTCACGGCAATGCTGATCACATGGATTTCTACTGGCCCCGACAGAAACTTTATGCGAATCTTGGTGGCAAATACCGCTATGGTGTATTAATGATCGATTATCCCGGATACGGATTATCAGAAGGCACACCAACAGAGGCCAACATGTATGCTTCTGTAAATGCTGGATTGAAGTGGCTAAAAACACAGGGACTTACAAGTGATCGACTTATATTATTTGGTTTTTCACTTGGCACTGCACCTACCTGTGAAGTCGCAGGAAATGCCTCAACATATGCACTTGCACCAGGGAAATTTATTTTAGAAGCACCTTTTGCGTCATCGGATGTTTTGGTTCAAGATGCAGCTTTACTTGCCATGCCTGCAAGCTATTTTGTGAATGTCAAAGTAGACAATGCCGAGGAAATCAAAAAAGCAACCGCTCCCTTTCTTTGGATCCACGGTGAAGCCGATTCATATTTAAGTATTCATACTCATGGTGAGGTGGTCTTCGGGGCCTATCCTTTAGCAACAAAAACTGCTGTCAGAGTACCTGGAGGGGATCATGAGAATACTCCATTTGTAATGGGGTACGCCAATTACCTGGAGTCAATTCTTAACTTTATTACAAATTAAATCAACTTACAAACAACAAAAAAGCCACCTCATTTGGTGGCTTTTACATTATTGAATTGTCAATTTTTTCTCTAATTCTTCGAGATAACCTCTGAACTGCTTATCCGTTTCAGAAAGGTTCATTACCGTACGACATGCATGTAGAACTGTTGCGTGATCTTTACCTCCACAATGCGCTCCGATGTTTGCCAAGGAAGACTTGGTCATCTTCTTCGAGAAATACATGGAGATCTGACGCGCCTGAACCACTTCACGCTTACGTGTTTTTGATTTCAGCATTTCGATAGGCAGATCAAAATAATCACATACTACTTTCTGGATATATTCGATAGAAACTTCACGGGCAGTATTCTTCACGAATTTATCTACCATCTGTTTCGCCAATTCAAGTGTGATTGCCTTCTTGTTCAATGAAGCCTGGGCTAGAAGCGTATTCAATGCTCCTTCCATCTCACGAACGTTGGTATTGATGGAGTAAGCAAGGTATTCTACAACGTCACGTGGCAACTCGATACCATTCCCGTACATTTTCTTTTCCAGAATAGCGATTCGCGTTTCCAGATCCGGTGTACCAAGATCTGCCGACAATCCCCATTTGAAACGAGAAAGTAAGCGTTGCTCCATCCCTTGCATTTCTACAGGCGCCTTGTCAGAGGTCAAAATGATCTGCTTTCCATTCTGATGCAAGTGATTGAAAATATGGAAGAACACATCCTGCGTACGTTCCTTACCTGAGAAGAACTGCACATCATCAATGATCAATACATCGATCATCTGATAAAAATGGATAAAGTCGTTCGTCGTTTGGTTTTTGATCGCTTCGATAAACTGGTGAGCGAATTTTTCAGAACCTACATACAGAACTGTCTTGTTCGGAGTCTGATTTTTAATCGCGATACCAATAGCATGAGCCAAGTGTGTTTTACCAAGACCAACACCTCCATAGATCAAGAGGGGATTAAATGCAGTACCACCTGGCTTGTTTGCAACGGCGTAACCAGAGGCACGAGCCAATCGGTTGCAATCACCTTCCACAAAATTCTCGAAAGAATAGGATGGATTCAGATTTGACTCCACGTTAACCTTCTTCAATCCTGGAATAATGAATGGATTACGAATCTGATTTTCATTGAGATTCAAAGGCATGGCAACCGGAGCATTCTTCAACGAACGCTTGTTCAATGCAGGAAGTTTAACCGTATAAGGGGTTGAATTGGAAGCATTGTTTTCCATAACAATACTATACTCCAAAGCACCTTCCTGTCCGAGTTCCTTCTTGATAACCTTTTTCAATAACGTGATGTAGTTCTCCTCCAACCACTCGTAAAAGAAATGTGAAGGAACCTGAATAGTCAAAACATTCGACTCCAGTTTAACAGGCACGATGGGCTCAAACCATGTTTTGAATGCTTGTAATGAAATATTGTCTTTGATAACTTTCAGACACGCACTCCAAACTACTTCGTGATCGTTGCTCATTGAAAAAGTTAAATTATAGTTAGTATTCGTTTGTTGACAAAACAAGAACTGAGAACTTGCTAGAAAGCGTGGTTAGTCTGTTGTTTCGTGAGGCAAATATTTACAGAAAAAAGTGAAAAAAAAAGCTGAACACGTGTTGATTTTTAAAAAAGTTTTACATGTCAACTATTTTTTTCGTTCACTTAACAGGGTTCGAAAAAAAAGCACAAAATATCGTTGACAATTGTGAAGAAAATAACAAAATAACGCATCAAGAACAACACGCTTCCGTAAAGATAAGGTAACTGATAGTTCAAATCAAATCTGTTAGAACAAAATCTTAAAAATGCCGTAGAAAATGTCATGAAATACACATTCAGTCACAACACCAACTTACGGGTACGCTATGGCGAAACAGACCAGATGGGTTATTGCTACTATGGTTTTTATGCACAATATTTTGAGGTTGGACGTGTGGAAGCCATGCGAAGTCTTGGAATGACCTATAAGAAACTGGAAGAAGACGGCGTGATGTTGCCCGTTTCTGACTACCATGTTCGCTATAAACATCCAGCTTATTATGACGATCAACTCACCATTTGCACGCACATTAAAGAGATAAACGGCGCAAGAATTATATTCTCCTATGAATTGATCAATGAAACCGGCAAACTGATTGCCACTGCAGAGACAACTTTGGTTTTCGTTAATAAAACCAACATGCGCCCTATTTCTGCTCCTGAGAATTTCCTACAACTGATTTCACCCTATTCTCATGAATCCTGAGCTTTTTACATTCCATCCTTTTACGGAACAAGAACTCTCAGCATTAACCAACCGTCGTGATGGAGAGGTCAGATTAGGTGAAAAAGTGTGTATAATACCGAATTCCCAAACCAAATTCATCATTCTCGGAATAGAAGAGAGCGTCGGGCCTCAGGCCAATAAAGGATTCGCTGGCGCAGAAAAAGCTTTCCTGCCATTTCTGAAACGCTTCCTGAACATGCAGTCGAACAGATTTCTATCCGGAGAAAACATTTGCTTACTCGGACGCATTCAGCAATCATCAACTCACATTTCATCTGAGGAACTTTCAGCAGCAGTTGAACAGCTCGACCATGTTGTTTCGGATATCATTACTTCACATGTCAAAAGGGATCACACCCTCATTGTTATTGGTGGAGGACACAACAATGCCTACCCTATTCTTAAGGGCATGAACAAACTTCTTAACGAAAAAATTCACGTTCTGAATCTGGACCCACATGGAGATTGCAGAGCGATTGAGGGCCGACACAGCGGCAACCCATTCAGTTACGCAATGGCTGCCGGAGTGCTTGCATCCTACAATGTTATTGGTTTGCACAAAGCATTTAACAATGAAGCCATATTGGACTTCCTCAAACAACATGATTGCAAACATTCTTTTTACGATGACATCGTAAACGGCAAGCAGTCCTTTGAAGATCAACTGAATGATTTCATTGATTACCTGAAACACAAACAACCGATTGGACTTGAATTGGATATGGATTCGATTTCCTTCTCACCAAGTTCAGCGTACACGCCATCAGGAATCAGTTCTGAGGACGCGCGTAAATACATGTGCAGATGCAGCAGTGAGCTAAGCCCTGTTTACCTTCACTTGCCCGAAGCTGCACCTGTAAACGAACAGGAAGAAAAAATATCAGGTAAACTTCTGGCTTACCTTACCTACGACTTTATTATTAATCATCCCGGCATGAAAATTCAATTAAAAAATTAAGTATATTGTAGAATCATGTTCAATTGGATCACAAAACCTTTTTCGTTTATCAGGGCATTTTTTCCTGTGCAGATCCTTATTGGACAATTAAAATACAATCTGATATCGTTATTCTACTGGAGCTTTCTGTTCCTAATTGTCTCGGAGTCCTTTGGTAGAGCCTTTGGAATTCCGTTACTATTCTTTTCACCGGAATACCTTGGAGAGATAAGCATTTGGTCATTTGGACTTCTTGGATTCGCGATTGGTGGTTTTACGATGGCGTTTAATACTTACAGCTACATAAAACTTGGTCCTCGCTATCCTTTTTTAGCCACTGTTTCAAGACCTTTCTTCAAATTTTGCATTAATAACACACTTGTTCCTGCCATTTTTATCCTGTACTACCTCAAGAAAATGGCAACCTTCCAACTTGAACAGGAGTTTGCATCAGGTTCTGATGTAGCGCTTTATACAGCAGGATTTTTGACTGGATTCGGGACATTCATGTTGCTTTCTATCTTCTATTTTTTCCCAACCACAAGAGAAAAAGGCGAACGACTTCCGCCTGAGGAGACTTCTGATAGTCCCATAAAATCTGTGACTCAGTCTAAGGAAAAATGGTACAACTATTTCAGAGCCGAGAAAGAGCAACACTACTATTATATAGGCAAGCACCTTAAGATCTATCAAAGCAGAAGTACCAAGCATCTTGACAGAGCTATCATCGAAAATATTTTTGCTCAAAACAGGATCAACGCTTCCATTTTTGAAATTATAACGATCACTGCTTTCATTGTATCAGGTCAGTTTATCGATTATTCAGCCTTTGAATTCCCGGCAGCAATGAGTGCCGTTTTATTATTAACGATACTGCACATGATCTTCAGCGCACTCATGTCGTGGTTCCACCGTTGGACTTATCCTATTTTATTCACCACGATTTACCTATTAAATTACTTAAGTATTAACACACCATTTTTTAACTATACGAACTTCGCTTATGGTCTGAACTATGAGAAAACAGAACTTCAGAAATACAATTTACGCGAGATTCAGCGAAATTATCTGAATCAAAAAATTTATGACAGTTCACGAAGGAATATGGATAACATCCTGAATAACTGGCGCAAAAAAACCGGCGAACAAAAACCGAAGCTTATCATTCTTACAACATCAGGAGGTGGCTCACGAAGCGCACTTTGGACCTTCACTGTATTGCAACACTGCGACAGTTATTTGAATCAACATCTTTCAGAACACCTGAACATGATCACAGGTGCTTCAGGTGGAATGGTTGGCGCCGCCTATTACCGCGAATTACAGTTATTAAAAAGCAAAGACAGCATAAAGGATCTAGACAACCCTCAATTTGCAGAGAATCTTAGCAAAGACCTTTTGAATAAATTATCCTTTTCTGCTTCTACCAAAGATTTGTTTTACCGATTTCAAAAGTTCAAATACAACGGATACACCTATCCTGTTGACCGCGGTTATGCCTTTGAGCAACAACTCAATGAAAATACAGGAGGCGTATTGGATCACCCCCTCGATTATTACGATATGCCGGAGAAAAGAGCTGAAATCCCTTTGATGATCCTCACACCCACAATCGTAAATGATGGTAGGAGATTATACATTTCTTCTCAATCACTTCGATTCATGACAGAAACACAACCGATAAACAGTGAAATCAATACTTCCTTTGAAAACATTGATTATCAGTCCTTTTTCTCCGAAAACGAACCACAGAAATTACGATTTACCAGTGCCCTGCGATCTTCAGCGACCTTTCCATTCATCATGCCAATGGTTACTCTACCCACCAGTCCTGAAATGCAATTAATGGACGCGGGAATTCGCGATAATTACGGGATTAAAACAGCACTGAATTATTTATTCGCAAACAAGGAGTGGATCGATCAGAACACGTCCGGAGTGATTATTCTTTCTGTCAGAGACACGAAAAAAGTACTTAAAAACGAATATTACCATCAAATTTCACTGAGCGATAAATTAACGCTACCCTTCGGAAATATGTACAGTAATTTTCCAAGAACTCAGGATTTCGATCAGGAACAATGTTTAAAAATGGCTGTTGCCTCATTCAAAACACCCGTTCATCTGGTCACTTTTAATCTTCGTGAAAATCAAAAGGACAAGATCTCACTATCCTGGCACCTCACACGTCAGGAGAAAAACAAAATTAAAAATGCAGTGAACAGCGTTCGCAACAAACGAGCGCTCGAGAAATTGAAATCTCTTCTGGAGAATTAATGCTCAATCACTTTGCTTTACGCACATTTTCCACGGCCACTACATGATCTACAGTACATCCGGTTGGCTGCATAGCGCGACTTGGCAAGGAATTGAAAGAAACCTTAAGACCATCTTTTTTAAACTCCTCGGGAAAATTCACAGGATATAGTTTCACTTCAGTACCGTTTTCAGTAATAGTGATAATTACACCGCACTCTTTACTGATATGCACTACACCTTTTTGAACCGCAGAATCAGCTGAAATAGCAGCATTTTTTGCCGTTTTGCACGACATCACTGAAGCAAGAAGTAATAAGGAAAAAATTGTTTTCATCTGGTTTAAATTTTCGGTTAATTCGAAATACTGTGCCAATATGGGAATTTTTCGTCAAAAAAAAGAGGCTTCCGAAGAAGCCTCCCTTTTTCTTTAACCTGTAGATGTTAAAAAATTGATCCGTATGTTATTCAACGCCAAACCCATGTAAAGGTTTCACTTTTAGCACAATTATTTTGACAATTAACATTTTCACCTTGAAAAGATGAATGAATGTTACTCTTGAGAGGCTAATGACTTCCATACATTTGTTTCAATGAAAGATGAAAAATCTATTCTAGCACTTATCCAGTTGATCGACGATCCGGATGACAGTGTTTTTGAGCACGTCAGGGATAAATTGCTCTCTTTCGGTTCAACTGTTATTCCATATCTGGAAAATTCCTGGGAGGACGATCATTTCGGTCTGATCTTCCAAGGCCGTGTAGAGCAGATCATTCATGAAATTCAATTCGAAGAAGTCAAGCATCAACTGATTGCCTGGTACAATTCTCCTGAAAAAGATCTGGTACGTGGAGCGATCATCATTGCCAAATACCAGTACCCCGGTTTACAGGAAGATCTGATTCTTGAAGGTATTCAACAAATTCGTAAGGACGTGTGGCTGGAATTAAACAATAAGCAAACAGCCTTTGAGAAGATTAAAATCTTCAACAAGATCTTTTTCGGAACACACAACTTTCACGGGGACGCCAAACATTATTACTCTCCAATGAACTCCTATATCAATACGGTTATGGAGTCACGAAAAGGAAATCCATTGAGTTTATCACTGATCTATAGCATTGTCGCTCAATCTTTGGATATTCCGGTTTACGGTGTCAATCTTCCAAATCA
>Ga0172367_10002490_pt1 | contig 25200 bp, 30 predicted proteins | sample Lak10m_FD_114542 | JGI IMG/M metagenome (GOLD analysis project Ga0172367, IMG submission 114542) | Freshwater microbial communities from Kabuno Bay, South-Kivu, Congo - kab_022012_10m | ecosystem: Environmental > Aquatic > Freshwater > Lake | place: Democratic Republic of the Congo: South-Kivu...
AGCAAGAGATTGGGCTGAAGCCCCGGAATTATTCTGACTGGCTCTCCCCGGCTTGAAAGCCGGGGCAATGTGAATGGAAGAGAGCTGAATGTCCGACGGGCTGAAGCCCGCCTGAGTACCATTAGATTGCCCCCTCCATGAGCGAGCTGCTTCTGCTCCTCAGCAATTGCCCCGTCCCGAAAGCTTTCGGGACGGGGTTGAAGAAATAGAAAAAACAGGGCTTTGGCCCACTATCTTTTTCAAAGTTGTTTCCGCTTTATCCCTGAGCAGATACACGCTGTCCAAGGTGTGCGCGGTATCGGGCCGGATACAGGCGGCTCGCAATGACGAATCTCCATGACACGAGGAGCAGACCGAAATGCTGAAAAAACTCTGTTCTTATAAAATCATCCGCCAGATTTGCCTTGACACACCAGTAGGCTCAGATAGAATTTTCAGCAACGGAACAACGTCCCGGCTCCTGTTCACCAATCGAAGGAGCCGACAAAAAAAACGCCGCCCTGCCGGACAGACAGGGCGGTGTGAAGAGGTTGAAGTCAGTTGCTGCCTAAGGTTTCCATGCCGAGTTTTTCGGGTTCTGTACCAGGTTCTGGTGGAACACCCTGGGCGCTCAATCCATAGGGCAGACGGGTTTCGATGAGACGCATGGTCGCCGGCACGGCACGGCCTCCGGGCTTGATCAGCGTCAGGTGATACTGATCCTCAACATACCCGATATAGCTGTATCCGTTCGTGATTCTCGCCGTTGCGGAAAGCCGGAACTGGTAAGCACAGGTCACAGGAGGCACCCACTCGCCTGCTGGCACAATCTGTGCAGTAACGCCATTCCACTGATGCGCAGGATTGCGGTGAGCCGGATATGCATCGGAATAGATTGTCGCCGATGCGCCATCTCCCCAGTATGCCCTGAGCGACAGATCTTTGAGATGGCCCTCCATATCTTTTACTGTGATGGATATTCGCACTCCATCGGCCGCATCGGTCATGGTCTCCATCGCACATGCCGAAAGCGGTACTCCGTTGTGCAATACCTGCACGATATCGACCATCGGAAGATTGTTGTCGATCATGAGCTGAACCGTTTGTACCGGTGTTGCTACGACCGTATGGGCAGCATCATCCCGATAGAACTCCGCCTTCAACTCATGAATACCCAAAGCGCCTACGGTGTTCCACTGGATCAGCAGGTCGTCAATCGAATAATCGTCGGTGGGGTTCACCAGAGGGTACATGTTATTGCTGTCCCACGCAAAGCTTTCCAGCGCATAGACCGTGCCGTTCCAGCGATAGTTTTTCCAGCTCTGCAGGAGCGGTGTAAAGGCACCGCTGGTTCCCGCCCGATAGAAAATGCGGTATTTACGTGCACCGGCAGCCCACAGATTCTGCAAGGTTGTCCGGTTGCCAATGATGTTCAGCGTTCCTCCGAATGCCGCCTCATCGACATGAACATAATAGGAGGGATCTGTAGTGGCATAACCACCGCTTATCTGGGGAGCCTTTGCAGGAATAAGGCCTACCGAACCGATCACAGGTCCTGCAACTCCGGGTGCGAGTACGGGTGTTCGTGAAAGCAGTATAGCGTGGAGATTGGAAAAATTCGTATAGAAGCCCGCCGGAAAATCGAATGTGAAAGCCGGATTGCTCGAAGCCACACGCAATCCGAAACGCACCACAGGATCGGGGTGTGTGCCCAGATCAGCGATGCCGATCTCGTTCAATGGCAGGCGCATCTCCCAGATGCGATGCGGAACAGCAGAATGCGGTGACGCCCCGAAACCATTGCGTGCCAGGGCCGGACTCGGTGTATTCTGAATACCCGTCCAGACACCGGGACCGAGGTAGTACTGACGACCGATGCGAATCGGAAGCGATGGATAGATACCGTAATTGACATCCAGTTTTGGGGTGATCGAGTGATTGCCGTTATTGTCAACACTGAACCAGAAGTAATCACTCACTCCCGGATCGGCACCACGATCGCCAACAAGATCCAGCGCCACATAGAGAAAGTTGTTATCGTTCTTCACCATCATGAAACCGGCCGGAATCGGCATCACGCCTGCCCCCGCCCATTCGGGGCCCGACAGAAGCCCATTCATTACCATTGGACTTGTCGCCCAGGAACTTCGAACTGTAGCCATGGTACTTCCTCCTGTTGTTTTAAAACTGAGAATTTTCGATTACTGATCGGTCATACACTATCCGGCAACTCTTTTTTTTCGGCTCTCAAAGCCACTGCCCTCGCTCTGTTTCAAATCTCCTGCTCCCCCGGTTAAACTCCCTTTCAGTGTATACATTTTCTGTAAGAGACGAAACTCGGGTCAGGTGAAACATTCAGACAATAAACAAAAACAGCACTGGTTATAATTCCCTGCCAAGCCGCTCATTTTGCAATATCCATGGTTTCCACCCGGTTTGACCTTCCTTTCCTGTGGTCAAGCTATCCGAACTCTCCTGCTGTTTCGGTTTGCAGACAGCAAGATTAATCGTATATTTACGATGAACAAAAAACAACACTCATGCAGAGAACCCTTTCCGACATCAGCTACACCACGGATGAAACCGCTATGGCGGCGATGGCCAAGGCGCTGGGGCATCCTGTGCGGATAAGGATTTTGCGGCTGCTGGCCGGGGAGACCTGCTGCTTCACAGGGGAGCTGACCGGGGTGATTCCGATGGCGCAGTCCACCATTTCGCAGCACCTGAAGGCGCTCAAGGAGGCGGGGCTGATCCAGGGCGAGATCGATCCTCCGAAGGTGAAATACTGCATCGACCGCGCGAACTGGGTGAAGGCGCAGGCGCTTTTCGGCGAGTTCTTCGCCAGCGAAAAGGGCAGAGGATGCGGGTGCTGAGACCGCAAATTATCGGGGTTATGCCTTTTTAATAAATCGTTCATTTACGATAAACTCAAAACAACACAATCATGAAAGAGATTGCAATTCTTGGATCGGGATGTGCCAAATGCAACCAGCTTGCCGAGGCAGTGAAAGCGGTGATCGCCGCTGAAAACATCGAGGCCGATGTGCAGAAAATCGAAGACATTCAGCAGATCGTGTCCTATGGCGTAATGTCAACGCCCGGCCTGGTGATCGATGGCAAGGTGGCTTGCACCGGGCGCGTGCCGTCCAGCGACGAGCTTCGCCAGTTGCTCACCACCGCGCCGAAGCCCTCCGGCTGCTGCGGCAACCACGCCAAAGGCATCGGCCGCCAGAACGGAACCTGCTGCTGAAACGATGCAAACGCACGATTCGCGCAACTCCGGCGACTTGCCCGCTTCGAGCCCGGCCTGGATCGCCGGAGTGGTAGCGGCGTCCGGGCTCTGGGTGGCGCTTTACCTGAACCTCGAAGCTGGCGCTGACTTGCTGGTCGGGGCTCTCGGCCTGAACCGCGCCACCCCTTTCGGCGAGGCGCTCCATTTCTTCATTTACGAAGTGCCGAAGGTACTCCTGCTGCTGACTGCGGTGGTGTTCGCGATGGGGGTGGTGCACACCTTCGTGTCACCGGAACGGACGCGGGCCATGCTCTCCGGAAGACGTATGGGGATCGGCAACGCGATGGCCGCCTCGCTCGGCATCGTCACGCCATTCTGCTCCTGCTCCGCCGTACCGCTCTTCATCGGCTTTTTGCAGGCGGGAGTGCCGCTCGGCGTCACCTTTTCGTTCCTCATCTCCGCGCCGATGGTCAACGAGGTGGCGCTCGCCCTGCTTTTCGGCATGTTCGGCTGGAAGGTCGCCATGCTCTATATGTCGATGGGCCTGCTCGTAGCGGTGATTTCCGGGATGGTGATCGGCAAGCTCGGGCTTGAGCGGTTTCTCGAAGAGTGGGTGCAAAAGCTCCAGAACAGCGCGGTCTCGCAGGAATTTTCCGCCGACGCCGTGAGCTGGCCGGAACGGATTCGTGAAGGCGTGAAGCATGTCCGGGAGATCGTCGGCAAGGTGTGGCTCTACATCGTGCTCGGCGTGGGCCTCGGCGCGGGCATCCACGGCTACGTGCCGGAGAACTTCATGGCCTCGCTGATGGGCAACGAGGCGTGGTGGTCGGTGCCCGCCGCCGTGCTGATCGGGGTGCCGATGTACTCCAACGCCGCCGGAATCATTCCCGTCGTGCAGGCGCTGCTCGGCAAGGGCGCAGCGCTCGGCACGGTGCTCGCCTTCATGATGAGCGTCATCGCCCTCTCCGCGCCAGAGATGATTATCCTCCGAAAGGTGCTCCGCCCGCAGCTCATTGCGGTTTTCGCGGGAGTCGTGGCGACGGGCATCATGCTGGTAGGGTTCGTATTCAACGCTGTTTTCTGAATGGATGATGTGGCTGTAGCAATTGACACGCCGCGAAATTCGTTTTCGTCTGTCATTGCCAATCCCGGCTTGTCGGGATCAATACCGCACAAAAACCTTGAACATGATTTCTCTTGGGAAACACCTGTCATTCTCAATTGTAGGGGCAAGTCCCGAATTGTCGGGATGCCCTCTTCAGCAAAAGCGCCAATGCCTTAATCAATGGTAATCAGCAAAACAATCCATGCTCAACCGACAAAGACATTGAAGATGGATCGCCACGCCCGACAAGTCGGGACTCGCGATGACGAATCCTGCGCCAGTAACGCTGATGAATGCCAGACTCCTGTTTCAACAAAAGCATCAACCACAAACACTACTCAAACAATGAAAGCCTCGATACTCATTCTCTGCACCGGCAACTCCTGCCGGAGCCAGATGGCCGAAGGGTTCCTGCGCTCCTTCGACCCCGAACTCGAAGTATTCTCCGCAGGTACGATCCCGGCGGCGGCGGTGCACCCGCTGGCCGTTGCCGTGATGCGCGAAGAGTGGATCGACCTCAGTGCCTATCGGCCCAAAAGCGTTGAGGAGTTCACATCGAGACCATTCGACTGGGTTGTGACGGTCTGCGACGGTGCCAAAGAGAGCTGCCCGCTCTTTACCGGCCAGGTCAAGCACCGGCTGCACATCGGCTTCGACGATCCGGCAGAGGCCATTGGAAACAGAGAAGAGATGCTCGCTGTCTTCCGTCGGGTACGCGACGAAATCCGGTCAGAATTCAGACGCATCTATAACGATATGAAGACGGGAGGGTAAGGTCATGAATATCCAGGCAAAACAGCTCTCGTTTCTCGACCGCTACCTGACGCTCTGGATTTTCCTCGCCATGGGCGTCGGTGTGCTCTCCGGCTTTCTCTACCCCGAGATTTCGGGGTTCTGGAACCGCTTCCAGTCCGGCACAACGAACATTCCCATCGCCATCGGCCTCATCGTCATGATGTATCCGCCGCTCGCCAAGGTGAAGTACGAGGAGCTTGGCGACGTATTCCGCAACACAAAGGTGCTCGGCCTGTCGCTCGTGCAGAACTGGGTGATCGGGCCGGTGCTCATGTTCGCGCTTGCCGTGCTGCTGCTCGCTGACATGCCGCACTACATGGCGGGGCTGATCATGATCGGCCTGGCCCGCTGCATCGCGATGGTGATCGTCTGGAACGAGCTGGCCAAGGGCGACACCGAGTACGCCGCTGGCCTCGTGGCCTTCAACTCGGTGTTTCAGGTGCTCTTTTTTTCAGTCTACGCCTGGGTGTTTCTGACGGTGCTGCCCGGCTGGCTCGGCTTGAGTTCGTTCCGCGTCGAGATCACCATCGCCGAAATCGCCTCGTCGGTCTTCATCTACCTCGGCATTCCCTTCATCGCCGGATTCCTGACCCGCTTCGTCATGCTGCGGCTGAAGGGGCGCGAGTGGTACGAAACGGTCTTCGTGCCGCGCATCAGCCCGCTGACTCTGGTGGCGCTGCTCTTCACGATTGTCGTCATGTTCTCGCTCAAAGGTGAATACATTGTGAAAATTCCGATGGATGTGGTGCGAATCGCCATTCCGCTGCTCCTTTATTTTGTCATCATGTTCCTCGTGTCGTTCTGGATGGGGCGGAAGATCGGCGCGGACTACTCCAAAACCGCCACGCTCTCCTTCACGGCGGCGAGCAACAACTTCGAGCTTGCCATCGCGGTCGCGGTCGCGGTGTTCGGCATCGACTCCGGCGAGGCCTTCGCCGCCGTCATCGGCCCGCTGGTGGAAGTGCCCGCTCTCATCGCGCTGGTAAACGTCGCGCTGTGGTTCAGGGAGAAGTGGTTCGGCGGGGTGAGCGAAGCCTGACAACGCCTGAATGCCTGCTTCGACGTCAAACAAAAACCTTTACGAAGATGGAAAAGAAACAGACTGTGCTCTTTCTCTGCACCGGGAACTCGGCGCGGAGCCAGATGGCCGAAGGACTGCTCAGGGAGATGGCCGACGACCGGTTCGTCGCCATGAGCGCCGGGCTGGAACCAGGAGAGGAGGTTCATCCGCTTGCTGTTGAAGTGATGCGGGAGGTCGGCATCGACATCGCCTCGCAGAAACCCAAGCCGGTAGACCTCTACCTCGGCAGGGTTCCTGTGCACTATCTCATCGTTGTGTGCGACAAGGCCCAGGCAAGCTGCCCGAGAATCTGGCCGGGCCTTCTCGATGGACGCCGTTTTTTCTGGCCTCTGCCGGATCCGGCTGATCAGAGCGGCACCAGAGAGAAGCAGCTTGCCGGTTTCAGGGCTGTGCGCGATGAGCTGTGCGGACAATTGGAGGAGTGGCTTGACAACTACCAGAGCGACTGAAACTTCGAATCGTACCGATCCCGGAGCCATTTCGCCCCCTCTCTGAAAACGTTACTTCGCCATGCCCGTTGGACAGCATGAAAAAATCCTGAACCTCCTGCTATCAGGCGGTTCAGGATCCGATATGTCGCAACATCTGAGCGTCCCGAAAAACAGACTCACAATCCCGACTAATCAGGACTTTCCATAAACCGATATTGTTTTACTGATATATCACATTACCTGAATCGAAATCTTTTTTCTTTTCCGCCCCCGAACCCGGACTCCGTCATCGCGAGTCCCGACCTGTCGGGACGTGGCGATCCATCCCTATGGAGCACCTTGTTCAAGGTCCGTGTGCGGTATCGTACCGGATACGGGTGGCTCGCGATGACCAGTCCCCTTTATTCGAGGAGCAGACCGACATGCTCAAATCAAACATCACTGGACGTATCAAATCATCCATCAGTTTCGCCTTGATACACTATTATACTCCTCAACGAAGGGACAGATAAAAACCGCGACCACGACCTGGTTGCCGAAATGCTGATCGATCTGTAACGAACTCCTTTCCCGACAGCGGAAAAAAGGCCTGTCTTTTTATCTTTACATAACATGCCGCATGATCTGTTCATTGCGGTGGAGGGCACTGAAGCCATTGTCAGGATGCTCCTGATTCTGGAGCGGTATGAACTTTTTCAACGCCTGGGCGGTTCAGTGCCGAAACTTCGATCAACCAACACGTAACCAGATGAACAAAGCAACTGCTCACACTCTGACCGCAACGATGCTTGTGTTTTCAGGCCTCTGTATCAGCGGTTGCAGCCCCACCGTCAGGGTGGAAGCGCCGGATAAACCGATTACGATCAACATGAACATCAGAATTGATCATGAAATAAGGGTCAGAGTGGATCGTGACATCGACAATCTGGTCGAAAAGAGAAAAGACATTTTCTAATCAAGGGAGAATAATCATGTGTGCTATCACTTCTCACCGGACGGTCATGTTTTTCAGGACTTTCCTCATCATCTTCACCCTGTTGGCCGCATCGGTGACATCGGCATATTCGCTCGATCTCGAAACGGCCCGTTCGAAAGGGCTTGCAGGAGAAGTTGACGACGGCTATATCGCCATCCCGCCGGGTGCGGGCACCGAAGCGCAGGAGCTTGTCAAAACCGTGAATCAGGAACGAAACGCCGTTTACTCCGATATAGCGCAAAAGAACGGCATCTCGGTCGAAGCAACCGGTCAGCGCACCTTCGAAAAACGCTATCCCGGCTTTCCGGCTGGCACCTGGGTGAAAATGAAGGGTGCGTGGTCACAGAAGTAACCTGCCAGACGTGAAGTGGCTTCTGCGCATCATCGGCACCCTGCTGTTGCTCACAGCTCTCACTGTTTTCGGAGCATGGGTGGCTTTTCCGTGGTACGCCCAGAAACTCATTGACCGCTTGACAGTCGGCAAAGATATTGTTGTAAAACTGCACAGACCCGGACGTCCGGGTCTGTCAGGCATATGCTTCGGCCAGCTCGACGCGAGGGTAAACGTCAGGCCGGACTCATGCTCGACAACCGCAGCGACCTTCACTGTCAGACTTCTTAATGGGCGACTTTCCTGGCAACGCATTGCCGCCAGCAGTACGCCAGCCCTCTCGCTTCAACTTGTCGCCGACTCCGTCTCGGTTCACCAGATGCCATCGGATATCCGCTTCCGGCAGGCCAATCCCGCCCTCCGGGCACGTATCGATTTTCTTTCGTCTGGCGGCCTCCTGCCCGCAGTTGCCCCCGATTCAATCGCCTTCAGGGTCAGGCACGGGCAAGCCGACGTTGGGCAGTTGCGCCTCGAAGCGATTTCGTACGATCTGCTGCTCACCCGCTCGCGCGACTGGGTGCAGCAACCCGCCCGCTTCACCGCCCGGTCGCTTTTTTCCGGCAGCGCCAGAACGCCGCTCTCGAATTTCGAGGCGACCTTCGGCCTGCAACGCGATCCCCGAAAACCCTGCACGCTGAAATTCAGCGACTGCTCGGTTGAACTCTTCGGTATCAGGGCCTCGACGCCAGAAGTCGAATACAGCCTCCGGAACAAGCGCGCCGCCTTCGTGCTGAAGCTCGACAACGTGCCGCTCGACAAGCTATCGCCCGGTTCCGGGCAAGCCGCCCTCTCCGGAGAACTCAGCGGTTCCATTCCGGTCGAATACCTCGACTCCACGATCCGCGTCAGCGATGGCATCGTCGATGCCGCCAAGGGCGCGGCGATCACCTTCGGCACCGGCAAAACGAAACTCTCCTTCGATGCCAGTCGCCGTCCGGGCGGTCCGCCACTCATCGGAGGTCTCAACGCCCGGGTGACGCTCGACGCCAGCGGCGGCGTGGTATCGGCGATCCGCCTCGACTCGCTCTCGGCGCGGCTTTTCGGCGCTCGGATCGAATCGACGCCCGCACGGTACGATCTCCGGTCGGGCAAGACGGCGGTCACGATCAACATCGACAACGCCCCGATTCTCGACCGCTTCCGGCTGAACGGAGAGTTCAGCGGCCCGATGAAGGGTCGGATTTCCGGCACGATTCCGCTCCGCCTCGACCGCAACGGCGTGACGATCACCAGCGCCCGGCTCGCCGCGCAAGGAGGCGGTTCGATCCGGCAGACGCTGCCCAGGAGACCATCCGGCAAGGAGGAGCTGTTCTCGAACGCCGCAAGCAGCGTGGTACTCTGGGATTTGAGCGACCCCGCCGTCACGCTGAGCCGGGAAGCGGCGGGCAAGCTGACGATGAATGTCGCCCTCAAGAGCATCGAACGCACAACCGGCGGCGGCAAGCTGCTTCTCGCCTCGCCGAAAGGCACGCTCACGATGTTCGCTACTCCCGGCAAGCCATCGCTGCTCACGCTCTCAGGCTTTTCGGCGGGCCTGCTCGATGGCTCGGTCTCCGTCGATCGCATGGAGTATGATCTCAAAACGAAACACACCGAAACCGTGGTGCAGCTCAACGGAATCCCGATCCAGTCGCTGCTCGACCTGCAGGGCGCGTCGAAGCTCTCAGCTACAGGCACCATCCGTGCCGCCATACCGGTCGTACTCGATAACAACGCCTTCAGCATTCCCAAAGGCAACATGGATGCGGAGAAGAGCGGCCTCATCATCTATTCGAGCACGCCGGAAGAGCGGGCCGCCGCCGGAGCTGGTATGCGCCTCACCTACGAAGCGCTCGGCAACTTCTTCTACTCGGAGCTGGTCTCGACCATCACCATGACCCCCGACGGCGACTCCCGCATCTCCATCCAGCTCAAGGGTCGCAACCCCGAATTCCAGAACAACCGCCCGGTGAACCTGAACCTCAACATCGAACAGAACCTGCTCGACCTCCTCAGAAGCCTCACGCTCTCCTCGGAGATCGAAGAGGAAATCTCGAAAAAGGCGCTGGAGAAGAGCGGGAAGAAGAAGGGAGAGAAGTAAGAAATACAAAAGGCGAAATCCGGCGAATATAATAGTTATACGTCAATATCAAATTTTGAGATGTCTTCGGCAAGCAGTGGAAGCTTGTTTTTGATTATATCCCAGGTTATTGGATCGGAAATCATATCATAACCATGAATAAGTTGATTGCGAAAACCGACAATCTTGTTCGACTCGCGTATTTGATCAGAAATGGACGGATCGTATTTGCGGATATTATTGATGGCTTCACCGATTATTTCAAAGTTTCGTTCAACGGCTTGTTTGGTCCGTGTGTCAACAGCGAAGCTGTCAAGATCATATCCCTTTGTGAATGCAGTAATATTCTCAATACATTCGTTAATATCATAAAGAAATTTTTTGATCTTCTCATCCATAGATAAGTTTCCTGTTTCTGTTTATGGAATTTCTGAAAAATGGATTTTTGATCGCCGATTCTTCAATGAGATCTACGCCTGTATGAAGTTCCTCTTTGAGAAAATCCAGGAATCCAAAATATCTATCCGCGATGCCGTCAGTTGAGAGATCGTTAAAGCTGACAAGAAAATCCACATCGCTCTTTTCGGTATTTTTACCAGAGGCAAAAGACCCGACAAGGTATAAGCGCCTGATATTAAAGCGCTTACAGGCTTCATTGAGCTTGTCGAGATGATCTTCGATGTTCATAACTGAAATGTACGTAAGTGTTATAGATCAATGTACAACGAGCTTGACTCAACGCCTCACATCAGCCGAACGAAAACCGCGCAGCGGTTTTTTGGTCGGGTGAAGCGCAGTGTTATGTGTTATCTCTCCAGCTACGCCCTGGCATAAAAAGCATATCTGGTGTTAATTGTTTCCACCACTCGGTAGATTGGAAAAGCAATTTCGATTTCCCTATTGCTTTGCCAAGCCCCGCAATCTTCTGCTGAACATTCAACACGTCTTGGTTGTCTCCTTTGGCAAGCAAGATGCGACCAAGCATCCAAGTTAACAGCGCATGAAAAAGGGTGATGCGTGTGGCTTTGATTGGATCGTAGGTTTGAAGCCCGGCCATTGCGGTATATTGTTTTCCGCCGTTATATTCGACTAACTGCAACTGCCAACCCTGCAACTCCGTTGTGTAGTGAGCATAAGGTTGGATTGATTTAGCAAGGTTGCCGTAAAACATTGCCCACGATTCACGCCAAAGACCATATCCATATTTCGGCCAAATATGCTCTTCAAGCTCTTTTCTTAATAACCCGTGGGATTTCTTGCCGTTTTTCCAACCATCCAAAAGAGGTTCTGCAAACGAAGGTTCTTGCAAACTGATTTCAACAACGGATAACGACTCAACGGACTGTCTTACAAGACACATGGCCGCAGAATGTTTGCCATTCTTATTTGCCTCAATCCCCGCTTCTAAACACCCAGCATGATGCAACAAAGCAAGATAGCCGATTTGCTCTAGGTCATACGAAGAAAAGGATGCCTGCCTTGTGGACGAGAGCCCCATACCGATGAGCGACCACATCAATTCTTCATTCAACTTGAACCAAGTTGGTAATTCGTCCATGTCAGCACTCATTTGTACACATAACATTGTTTATACTGACCCGCCTAAACTGCGGATTTTTGAATTAGAGCCCATAGAAGACGCAATCGAGAAAGCATTGCAAATACTGCTAATAACCTGATTTTTTATCACTTAAGCCTTGCATTGCGTTTTATTTTTGCTTCTTATACGGATCGGCATAAGAACACTGCTCACAGCCCATCGACGGAGCCACACCTTTTAATAAAAAAAACGGAGGCATCAGGCGTTTACCTCGACTTGCCTTGTTTCAATCGTCAATGGAATTCCTTTTTCCTCGCGAACCTCCAGGCACAGTTGAATGGCCTCCTTGATGTTTTCCAACGCTTCATCTTTTGTTGCGCCTTGACTAACGCAACCCGGAATCGAAGGGCACTCAGCAATCCACACGCCGTCTTCATCCCGATCAATGGTTACTGAAAATTTCATGGCAGATCACCAGTTGGTTGTCGTTCATGTGTCGCCAAGCCCGATGGACGGCGAAACGGTTGAAAACACGAGCACAGCTCACCGCAGTTTTATCAGCCGTTACCCCGCGAAATCAACAATTTGAGATATTAGCGCAAAATCCGCGACAAACCAAAACAGCGCTGAAGCCGGCAAAGGCATCAGCGCTGACGGCGAGCGGCTGACTCGGGCAGTGGTCGAAAAAGCCGCTCACTTCGCGGCCATCCGCCCTCACGCGCACTTGTGCATGACGGGTTCTTTCGTCCGGGCCGACCGCTTTTTTATGTAACGCTCGCACTGCTTTCGGATGTCGTAGCCGAGCATCGAGCCGAGCACGAAATCCTCTTCCGGCGTCAGATCGTTGAGCTTCTTGCCGCCGCAGATCGAACGGACGACCGCCACGCACTCTGATGCGCCGAAAAAGACGTTGATGTGCGCCTTGCCAACGTCGTGAATGTGGTAGTCGATGCCGTATCTCCTCAGTTTGGCCGTCGCTTCGAGCATGTGCCGGGCAGGCAAGGTGTGCATGACCAGGCTCCGCAACCCTTTGCGGAACTCGTAAATATGGTGGATCAGTACTTTCATGGATGTGGTGTTCTTATGTTTCGAAAAACTGCTTTACTGCCTGGCTGTCACAGCGAAATCCTCTTCTGCCGGGCATTCCGAAGTTCGGCCAGCCTCTTCGACCTCTTCGTTATTGACGAACAGCGTCCCTGCGGTTTAATTGTCTGTTGGAGGATGGATGAAAGACCAGAAGATCAAACGTCATTCCGTAAACCAAACAACTACTGCCATGTCACTGAAAATCACCGAAGAGTGCACCTATTGTGCAGCCTGCGAAGCCGAGTGCCCGGTCAACGCCATCAGCGCGGGAAGCGACCTTTACGTCATCGACGCCTCGGCCTGCACCGAGTGCGAGGGTTATGCCGATCAGCCGGCATGTGTCTCGGTATGCCCGGCAGAATGCATTGTCAAAGCATGACCATTCTGATCAGGGGCCGGCAACCTGCCTGATTGACGGCATACACGATTGTCGGCCCCTGGCGATTTCATCGGGGCATACGGATTGCCCGGCATGAATATCGACGATCGACGCAATCTCATACGATATGGCAATCCGGCGATCTCCATCGACGAGAGTCAGTGGTCCCTGTAACGGAGCCTTTTCGGCAACCGTAAAACTTCGTCCGGGCAGCAACCCGATGCGGGCGGCATACTCCAGTACTTCAGGATCGGCGCTTCTCAATCGCACGATACAAACCGTCCGATCCTCAATGGCCCCAGAAAGAGGCTCAAGGGCATCCTCACGGATGGCGCCATCCCGCCCTGGAATGGAATGTCCATGCGGGTCACGCTGAGGAAAATCGAGCATCCGGTCGAGCGCATCGGCAAGGCGATCCGATATGATGTGCTCCAGTCGGCATGCCTCCTCATGCAGCTCATGAATGCCATATCCTGCCATCCTGTACAGGAAGGTTTCAAGCAGGCGCCGCTTTCTGATTGTCCGGCAGGCCCTGCGCCGACCCCTGGGCGTCATGGAAACCCGTTCGCGCCATTCATGGTGAAGAAAACCGGCCTCTGTCAGCCGAACAACCCTTTCAGAAACTGTTGAAAGAGTGTGACAGAGCGCCTTTGCAATGTCGGTTACCGAAACCTCTCCACCTTTTTCGGTCAGACGCCAGATGATCTGGAGATACATCTCACTCGATTCGCTCAGCCGTTCCTGGTTTTCCTCTTTTAATCCGCCGGTTCGCTTCATTGTATTCGCTGTTTGGTCAGTCAGGCCACAAAAGGTCTGATGGAACAGACCCACTTCCGTATCCGCTCTTTCGTCAGATGCTCCTGGTTGTCGGCGTCAAGTGCAAGGCCGACAAACTTACCCTCCTTCAGGGCTCTGGAGGCAGAAAATTCATAGGTATCGTTCGGCCAGTACCCAACAACCTCTGCACCACGAGCAATAAAGACGTCATGAAGTATACCCATGGCATCGAGGTACCAGTCTCCATAAACCAGCTGATCGCCAAGTCCGAAAAACGCAGCAACCTTGCCTGACAAATCAAGACCATCGAGACCGGAAAATGACAGCCGCCATCCATCGGGCAACTCACCGAGCCCCCAGGTCGATGTACCGACAATCAGCATGTCATATTCAAGCAATAGGGTTACCGGTATATCGGCCACGTCAAACATATCGATCTCCCCGCCGATCTCATCTGCGATCATTTTGGCGGCATTCGCCGTATTGCCGGTCTGTGAAGCCCAGACCAGAGCTGTTTTCTTCATAGTGTTCTCATGTTTTCGGTTATGCTTCCGCCGTGAGCTACTCTTTGTTCCGGGACCGTTCTTCAGACGCCAATACCCCCAGGAGACGCCCTATCCCCATATCTTCGTTCACCGCATTGCCGATCGCCCTGCTGAAAGCAGCATAATCCATCGGGAGAATTGTGATGGTCACCAGACCAAGCGTAAAGGTCATCGGACCCGGCGGCTCCAGACCGACAAGGTTGTTTGCGGCAATGGCCTCTTCATACCGGAAACACTCTTCCATAATCAGATACAGGGTCTCTGCGCGAATAGTGACATCGACATAACGGTACCTGAGGTGCCAGGCACCGCACTGGCACCGGCTAACCCCGATCCTCGCAATACAGGCCGGCTGCCTGGATTCGCCTCTCTTTTTACGCTCTTCATGCATAATGATCTCCTCGTGTTGTTATCTGTTTTGTTTTTCCGTCCCCGATCACACAGGCCCTGCGCCGGCACCGTGACAACCATATATACCCATCACCCATCCACGATACCGGCCATACAGGCGCCCAAACCTTTACTCTGCCGTTCATGAATGCCAACAAAGCCTTTTGATCTCCGATTTATTTATAATTTGTATAAATAAATGAGGTGACAAAAAAAATCGCCTCCCCCTTTCACTTTCATCCTATCCACTCATAGCGTATATGACCTGAGCCTCCGCACTTGCCGCAGCAGGCAGAGCCGAATACGTCGCGATGCTTCGCCACTACGCGCCCCTTGAGTATCCATCGGTCGAGCATGGACTCAACCAGCGTCGGCTCAGCCTTGAAATGTCTGGCGATCTCCACAAGTGAAGCGCCACCCTCTTCTCGGAGATAGTCCCGTATGTCGGTTAAACTCATGATTTGTATTGTTTTATGGTTGTTGAAAAATCAAATCATCCGGGATTTTCAATCGCTTCTCTTCAGAAGGGTTTTAACCCTTCGGACATTATAACTCTTGAACAATTGCCCCGGACTTTAGACCGGGGGTTATGAGACGGCCATAGTAGTAATAAGAGCTTTAGCCCAATATCTTCCTGTTGTGGCATTAGCAAGTCGTTGTCGCGAAAGTAACAAGTGATTGAAATCCATACTTCACCCCGGCTTGAAAGCCGGGGCAACATAAATGCAAGAGTCACCGGATGTCCGAAGGGTTTTAACCTTTCTGAATCAGGCCTCTTCCCTGCTATCGTCAATCAGCCTCACGCCCTCCCTTTTTTCGCAAACGCGCCGTTACCAGCCAGGCGCATGAGCGTCACGGCGACGGCGAGCACGAGCAGCATCGCCGCGATCCAGGCGGCTGAAGAGCCCGGATGAGCGCCCCATGTTCCGATCTGGTAGCTGAGTACGGCAAATATGTATGCAAGCCCGGTCGTCCATGCACCTGCAAAGAGGGTCCATGCGAGGTTGGTTTCCCGATAAACCGCAGCGATTGCCGCCACACAGGGAAAATAGAGCAGAATAAACACCAGATAGGCGAACGCTCCGGCCGATCCATCGAAAAGGTTGACCATCGACCCGAAAATAGCCGTTCCGATCCCCTGTTCTTCGGCGACCGCGCCATGATCACTGACGTCGCCAACGGTGATGCCGAGAGGATCGGGCAGCGAGTCAGCAATACCCGCCAGATTTTCCGGAATCGTAGCGAAGGCCTCTCCAATACTGGCGACAAGGCTGAATCCCTCCTCACCTGCCTCTTCTGCAGCACCCTTTGCATCCATGGCCGCATAGAGATTGTCGAGCGTACCGACAACCGCCTCCTTGGCGAAAATGCCGGTAAAGAGACCCACCGCCGCCGGCCAGTTATCATCCTGCATACCGAAAGGCCTGAACACGGGTACCAGCGCCTTGCCGGTGGCGGCGAGCACCGAATTCTCGCTCTCTTCGTTGCCGAAGCTGCCGTCGGTGCCGATGGAGTTCATGAAGCCCAGCACCACGATCACCGGAACCAGCACCTTGCCTGCCTTGACGAGGAACGAGCCGAGCCGGTCGCCAACCCTGAGCGCCACGCCCCTGAAGGTCGGCAGGTGGTAAGGCGGCATCTCCATGATGAACGGTGAAGGATCGCCCTTGAGCAGCGTCTTTTTGAGGATGAAGCCGGTCATGATCGCCACCGCGATGCCCATCAGGTAGAGCAGGAAGACGAGGTTCTGCCCGCCGGTCGGGAAAAAGGCCGCTGCAAAGAGAGCATACACAGGCATCCTCGCACCGCACGACATGAAAGGGGTCATCATGATGGTCATGATGCGGTCACGCTCGTCGCTCATCGTCCGTGCGGACATGACAGCCGGAACGTTGCAGCCGAATCCGACCAGCAGGGGAATGAAAGCCTTGCCGGGCAAGCCGATAGCTCTCATGCCGCGATCCATGACATAGGCAGCTCTTGCCATATAGCCGGAGTCTTCAAGAAGCGAAAGGAACACGAACATGAAGCCGATAGGCGGAATGAAGGTGGCCATCGTCTGCAACGCACCGCCAACGCCACTTGCGAGCAGCACCGTGAGCCATTCGGGCGAGCCGATGGCCTGGAGCAGCAGACCGAATCCATCGACAAACAGCGCTCCGGCGGCGATGTCGAAAAAGTCGATGAAGGCGCCACCGATATTGATCGTGAAAAGGAACATCAGGTACATGACACCGAGAAAAAGAGGAATGCCGAGAAAACGGTTCAGCACTACCGAATCGATCCTGTCTGAAAGCGTTTTTCTGGCAGTCTCCGTCCTTTTGACAGCTCCCGATGAAAGATTTGAAACCAGACGGTAATGTGCATCAGCAATAATAATATCCGCATCCTCTCCCAAGGCGTTGGCCGCAGCTTCGCGCTCCCTGTCGAGCACCTTGAGCATATCACCGTCAAGCCCCGCTTCAAGCTTGTGGTCGTTTTCGAGCAGCTTCAGCGCAAACCACGAAGGGTCATAACCCAGTCTGCGCGCATGGCTCGCTGTAGCGGAAGAAACTCGCCGGATGCTGTCATCAAGCCCAGGCGGAAATTTGACACGGGAACCCGGCGCCGGCGCATTTCCGGTCGAAAACCCTTTGGCAATGGCCTCCTTCAGTTCAGCAATCCCCTCGCCGCGGGAAGCCACCATCGGAATGACAGGGCATCCCAACAGGGACGATAGGCGAGAGGCATCGATATCGATGCCACGCTCTCCGGCAGCATCGACCATGTTGAGCGCCACCACTACAGGCACGCCCATCTCAAGCAGTCGGCTGGTGAGATAGAGGTTCCGGTCCGGATTGGAGGCATCGACGATATTGACATATAACCCCGCCTCACCGGAAAGAATGTAGTTCCGGGCAACCTCTTCATCCTGTGAAAGCGAAGAGAGCGAATAGATTCCCGGCAGATCGACCAGGTCATATACCTCACCGTTGTAATCGAATCGTCCGGTCTTGCGATCGACGGTAACACCCGGCCAGTTTCCAACTCGCTGATTGAGACCGGTAAGCGCGTTAAAAATGGTTGTCTTTCCGCAATTCGGATTACCGACAACAGCAACCACCCTGTTGCCAACAAACACCTTTGCAGAGATCTTCACGGCTTCACCATTGGCTTGCACCTCCATCACCGCACCTCCTCAACCGTTATGTTCACGATATCCGACTTGCGAAGCGAAAGGCGATACTGGCGAACCGTCAGCTCAACAGGATCACCCAGCGGAGCAACACCTTCAACCCTGATCACCTCTCCGACAAGCATACCCATTTCAGCAAGCCGCTTTCTGAGCACCCCCGAAGAGGGCATACAGACAATCCGTGCAGATTGTCCTTTTTTCAGTTCCGACAATTTCATTATCCGATCCTCCTGACCATGATGCGCATGGCAATTCCCCGATCGATAGCCACCCTGCTGTCATGAACCCTGACCAGCAGTGGCATCGACGGATTGTTTTCAATGACTTCAATCTTCTGACCGGGTGAAAACCCCATATCAGCCAGACGTTTTCCGGTATTCCGGCCATGAGCATGATGGCGACGGGCATGACCATGCTCGCACCCGCCGCCAGCTTGATGCCTTCCCTGCCGGAGGTTGACGATTTCGCCAACCTCACCTTTGCCAAGCATTCCTAATGGAGACATAACCACTCACTCCCTTTTCGTCAGAATTCCATAGCAAGCTGCAACGTGAAAAGGTCACGATCACCTGCAACCCCATCTTCAACCCGCCCCTTTTCGTGCAGATATTCAAGCGCCACTGCGGTATTGTCCATGATCTCGTATCCAACAGCAACGCCATACTGACGCCTGATATCGAAATCGGTCGCTCCGGCATAGCGCAACGTCAGAGCAAGCGGCCCGGATATGGCATAACCAGCCTCAAGATTCCATGCAAGAGGCTGCTTTCCGGCACGCGCCCCATCCTCGAACTCATTGAGCGCCGTTATGTACTCAGCCCGAAAGTCAACCGCCCCGAAGCCTATCATGCCGTAAAGACCGACGCCTCCGATCATGCTGGCCGTACCGATATAAGCCTCGACTGAATCATCATAAAAATCGCCGCTCAGCCCGTCGGTCGCGGCAATGTTGCTGATCCATGAGGCCCCGGCACGATAGCGCAACGCTTCACTCTCTTCATCAGCAACAGTGATGGCGGCCAAAATCGTATTGATCTTTTCATCATCAGCCTTCTGCACATCAGCCTTGAATGCCGAAAGGCTTGCCGCAAAAAGCCCCTCTTCGTAGCCAAGCTTAAGAGTCCCGTGGTGTTTGGTTTCAGCAAGCTCAAGGGTAAGCGGATCCGCTATCATACCGGTAGCAAAATCACCGAAAGCCTGGGTCATCCGGCCTGCTTCTATTATGAAAGGAAGCTTTGAGGGGGCAATGCGCAGACAGGCCTCATCCACCAGCAACTCATCATCACCATCCTCCTCATACAGAAGGGTTGCATGAGCGCTGTACTGCTCGCCAAGCTTCGCCTCAAAGCCAAGCTGGAATGTTGCAAGAACAAGATCGGAAGAGGCTTTTCCCTCAGCGGGATCAGTTATGGCACCCTCAACCTCGACAAGACCGGACAAGGCAATATTGTTACCGAACGCTGATGAAGCAGACGCGGATTCAGCAGTTCTTTCGGCAGCTTGCAGACCGGCTGCAACAAGCATACACAGACCGGCAAGTGAAAGAGATTTAGAGAAAGAGAGGTTCATTGATCTGACGTTTTATGGGTTGAACGGAACTTGAAAAGCTCCAAAACTCAAGGAACCTACTTTTTATTTAGACGAATTACAAGTAATAATTAAACAAAATCTATTTTAAAGCAACAGAAGAGCAACAATGCAGCACAAAATGAAACTCTGGATCAGGGCATTATTCTGAATGAAATGCCGGGAATTCATCCACAAGACAAACTGCCGGGAGAAACAATCCAATAAGCTGCCAGCCATGGAATGACAGTGCAGAATAGTCCACCTAATAAGAATTATTCTTTTTTAAGAGTAACTCAGGAACAATTCAGGCCTGTCGAACCTTTCTTAGGTACTGTCACAACTGTAAACCACAACTAACACAACATCCATAAGGAGAGCTGAACAATGTCACAGCATTTTGACGAAGAAGCGTACTTTGAAATCTCCATGCCTCTGCTCGGAGACGAGTTTCCGGAACTCAAGGTACAGACAACTCATGGCCCTATGAACATTCCGGAAGACCTGAAAGGCTCGTGGTTCGTTCTCTTCAGCCATCCGGCTGACTATACTCCGGTCTGTACGACCGAATTCGTCGCCTTCCAGCAGAGAGCTGCTGAGTTCGAAAAGATTGGCTGCAAGCTTATCGGCATGAGCGTCGATCAGGTCTTTTCGCACATCAAGTGGGTCGAATGGATCAAAGACAATCTCGATATCGAGATCACCTTCCCGATCGTCGCTGCCAACGACCGCATCGCCAACAAACTGGGCATGCTGCATCCCGGTAAAGGCACCAATACGGTGCGCGCTGTCTTCGTTGGCGACCCTCAGGGCAAGGTTCGACTCGTTCTGTACTATCCTCAGGAGATCGGACGCAACATCGACGAGATTCTGCGTGCGGTCAAGGCGCTCCAGATTTCCGACAAAAACAAGGTAGCCATGCCTGCCGACTGGCCGAACAACGCGCTGCTCAACGACCGGGTGATCGTTCCGCCCGCCAACAACATCGCGGATGCCAGAAAGCGCAAGGAGCAGTACGAGTGCTACGACTGGTGGTTCTGCCACAAGTCTCTCGACAAGTAAGCCGCTGAAACCCGATAAAAAAACGAAGCAGCCCCGGAACTGATGATCTCAAAATTCCGGGGCTGCTTCGTTTCAGGCCGGCCACGTTCAGCAACCCGCTCTCCAGCTATTTTCGGGCGACCAGCCTTCCCCGCCCCACCTTGCCGGCTGCCGAGGCGTCACGCCACAGGGTGATTCCCTGCTCGACCGCGTCGCACATCTCCTGTCCGTAACTGTCCACGATACCCTGTCGGCAGTCGTTCTGCACCATGTCGAGATAGCCCTGAACATGTGCGGCGAAATCTGGCGTGAGGTCTTCTTTTTCGACGACGGTCAGACCGGCGGTTTCGGCAAGCGCCGCGTATCCGTCGAGCGTCTCCATGTAGGGAAAGACCATGAAGGTGTTCAGCGCCGCCCAATCTTCGTCATTCATAGGGCCGGTCTCCAGCCAGTCAGTAAAAGCAAGCACGCCGCCCGGCTTCAGCACACGGGCGCACTCTTCGACAAGCCGCTTTTTATCGGTGATGTAGCACCAGGCATCCTGCCCCCATACCACATCGAACGTATCTGCCTGAAAAGGCATATCCAGAGCGTTGCCCAACAGGAAAGCGACTTTGTCATCCAGCCCGGCTTCGTATGTACGGCGAATGGCTTCCTCGTGCATCCGTCGGGTTGCATCCAGACCGGTAACGCGACAGCCATAGTGCCGGGCCAGATAACGGGCCGGGCCTCCCAGGGCGCTGCACACATCGAGAAGGTGACTTTCGGGCCCCACCCCGGCTTTTTTTGCCAGAATGTCGGTTTCCCGTTCAGCGCCGACATGAATCTGCTCACCCATAAGCATCTCCCAGAGAATGCCGCCCGCGCCGTCGTACACCTCGCTGACGTTGCCTATCGTGACATCGAGTTTATGCTTGGCCATAGAAACCTCTCGTTCTTGATTGATAAAGCTACTACTCCAGTAATGAAAACTCTTAAACAATTGCCCCGGACTTCAGTCCGGGGGTTACGGATAAAACAAAATAAATCAGGGCTTTAGCCCAATTTCTTCACTTGATGACTTATGCGAATTACTATAATTTGACGTTTGCTCTGTACGGATAAGCCAGCACTTGGGATCGAGGCCATCCGCGTCGCCGTTGTAGTGGTACGCGCTGGCCCGGCAGCCCCAGCAGTGGGCGTTGTTGACGCAGGCGTCGCAGGGCGCGGGCAGGTTGCGCACGTCGTGCAGCTCCGCGTGAACGAGCGTGTCGAGATGGCGGGCGATAATCTCGCGGAAGGGCGTCTCGCGGATGTTGGCCACGCCGTCACGGATGACCGAGCACGGCGTTACGTCACCGGTGAAGGTGACGGTGGCCATCGTGCCGCAGTAATATTTGTCGGTGTCCATGGCAGCTATGGAGATGTTGTCGTCGCCGTAATTGATGCGGTCGCGCTCGGTGTAAACACGCTGCACCTCGTCGAGTTGCGGCTCGAACGCCCGCCACTCCGCGCCCATTCCTGCGGGATTGAACATGGTCAGGCACGTTCTCAGACCTTTCTCTGCAAACCACCAGCGCATCGTTCTGATGGCATCTTCCGGCCCCTGCTCTGCCGTGTAGGTGATGCAATTGATCATTTTGTCGGAAGGCTTCCCCAGAGTGAGCATGTTCTCCACGCCCTCGACAATGGCATCGATGTAGTGAACATTGCCACCACGATGGAGTCTGCCGTAGACCTCCGGAGTAACGGAATCGACGTGAACCGACACAAAGCCACCATCAGTGACTTCATGAACACGAGCGGCGATTCTCTTGTTTTTCAGAGGCAGACCGCTTGTCCATACATTGTTGATCAGGCCCAGCGACCGGGCATGCTGCATCAGCTCATACCAGTCGGAACGAAGAAGGGGGTCGCCTCCAAGCCAGTCGATAGCCCGGATTTCAAGCGATGCCGCATCGTTGAGCAGGCTGCGGATTTCATGCGAGCTGAGGCCGTGACTCTCCCTGAGAGTGGAACCGGCATAACAGTAAACGCATCCCTGCTGACAGGCATCGGTGGTCTCGATCTGGAGTGCATAAAGCCGTTTCTCTTCGAAGTACCGTTTCTGCTCATCTTCATGACCGACGGCCAGACCGCCGTAACGGTTCAGATGACCGTTGACGCAGGCAACCATAGCATTTCCCTCCCGATGATTTCGATGCTGCTTGAAGCTGTAAGAACCTTACATCGAAGAGGTCTTCCATTCTGGAAAAGGTTCCTGTGCATGATACGCTTTCCACCTGCCAGCAGGAAATTCCCGGAGAAAACCCGGCACAGGACAAAACCGCCAGTCATACCATATTTTAACTCTGCGAGATCGGGTCAGCATCAAATTGTCCCGCAGACGCTTGCCATTGCATAGCCTTCACCCGCAGGCCCCCCATCCGTGGTGGATAGAAACGTATCAGCACAGGCTGTTTCATTGCAATCCATGAACATTTCGCTTTTTTAACCGCATGGAAAAGGAATTCCATAAGTCGTTACAGCTGAAACGCACCAGCAGAGGTGCATCAAGAAGCGGTTGCGGCATGGCTGCAATACACAGCCAGAAACAGCACCTGGTAAAAAATATTTTTCCGGCGGCTCATCATAATAATTTCTTACTTTGAGAATTTTTTTGTATAAATAAGGTTCAGATCAAATGTTGATCTGAATACTCTCAAGTAATTTGTGCTTTTAATTATTTGTTAGCTACTTCTCTTTTATAAAAGCACAAATCACTTTATCACACCCATGAATATTTACATCGGTAATCTCGATTATGGCGTAACAGAAAATGACCTGCGCGAAGCTTTTGGCGAGTTCGGAACCGTCAGCACCTCAAACGTCATCATTGATAAATTCACCGGCCGTTCGAAAGGGTTCGGTTTTGTTGAAATGCCGAACAAGGAAGAGGCTTTGAAGGCGATTGACACTCTGAATAACAGCCAGATGAATAACAGATCCATCAGAGTCAACGAAGCTGCACCAAGAGCCGAACGTCCGGCACAACGTTCAAGGTATTAACCTCGAAGTATTTATCAAGCTCCTGTTCAGTACAGGAGCTTGATAAGAATGACCAGCCTGCGATGAAGTAAAACTCCATCGCAGGTATTCAGCCAGAGACCACAGTCATATCCACTGCAAATTTCTGATGGAGATTTGCCATTACAAAGCCTTCAGCCACAAGGGGTCCAGGCTGTTTTCCGCAAGAAGGGGCAATGCACACCCTCTTTTGATGCGCATAAATCACCTCGCCATTATAACCGCGCCTGAAACAGGCAATTCATGCGTTAATACAACAGTCCGACTTTCAGGCCACCCGGGAAAAGCCGGAAACTCATTGCATCGGCTTAATCGAAATTGAAACCGACAGCGGTTTCGATCTCGAAAAACCCTGCAAGAACTGCCCTCATACCAGTCTTCAGCACATCTGTGCCTATTTGTCATCCCTGGACACGAAGCGGCACGAAACCCGATCACTTTCGTCTGACTGACACCAGTCTCCGTCAGTTTTTTTCAGGACAGCATAAGCGCATTCACGTCTTTTTTACAATCCAATCACTAAAATAATTCAAAAAGCATAGTAACTTGTAACAAGTGAATATTTGCCTCTCACCGGCCGCATTTCCCTTTCCTCGACTGATTCGCAAGATTCTGCCAGACCTGTCAAAGTGATGAATGCCGGGCAGAAAAAAAGACGGGCACAAAATCTGCAACAGCTTCGGCGCAGAATAACTTTTCAAGGCAAGTGCAATAAAAAGCACGTTGTGTTTATCAAAAACAAAATGAGGGGATGAATATGAGATGTCTGGCCATTAAATACGGGGAATATTTTCAGGGGCAAATTACGCTTTGCAGGGAAAAACGGGGTTTATATGTCAACTTTGAAAACTGCACAGATCTTGAAAAACAAGAATGGTGTATTTATATAGAACCAAACACCGTAATGAACACCGGCGATGTTTTTGAACTTGAGGAGGGTGTTTTGTGCGAAATTGTAAGCAAAAACTCCTCCAGACATTATGTCCGTTTTCTGAAACCGGAAACCCGGTGTATCAGTGAATGGATAAATAAGAATATTGCCAGCACCGCTCCGAACCTGATGGCACCTCAAGACAAAATTGCGGAATGAGTTTTTCAGTCAGTCCGCTCCTTGAAATGTCGAAAATTCCTCATCCCCGGTTCCCGACAGGTCAGGGAACGTGGCTGAAAGCTGTAATGCGCTCCTTTCAATGAACACGCAGAGCATTTATCTGGAAATCCGCATTGCCGAAACAGAAATCTTCCTGTTCTTTCTGCCGCGAACCCGGACTCCGTCATCGCGAGTCGCCCTTATCCGGCCCGATACCGCACACACACCTTGAACAGCGTGCATCTGCTCAGGGATAAAGCGGAAACAACATTGAAAAAGATAGTTGGCCAAAGCCCTGATTTTTCCATTTCTTCAACCCCGTCCCGAAAGCTTTCGGGACGGGGCAATTGCTGAGGAGCAGAAGCAGCTCGCTCATGGAGCCGGCAATCCAGTTGTACTCAGGCGGGCTTCAGCCCGTCGGACATTCAGCTCTCTTCCATTCACATTGCCCCGGCTTTCAAGCCGGGGAGAGCCAGTCAGAATAATTCCGGGGCTTCAGCCCAATCTCTTGCTGCCA
>Ga0172367_10002491_pt1 | contig 25197 bp, 14 predicted proteins | sample Lak10m_FD_114542 | JGI IMG/M metagenome (GOLD analysis project Ga0172367, IMG submission 114542) | Freshwater microbial communities from Kabuno Bay, South-Kivu, Congo - kab_022012_10m | ecosystem: Environmental > Aquatic > Freshwater > Lake | place: Democratic Republic of the Congo: South-Kivu...
AACGAACAACCGCAACGCGCGGATCTTTTTTAACGGCAACAATTCCCAAAATTCCGGCCACGCCAGCCATCGTGTCGTTTCCACCAACAGGGCAAAACAAATCGGCCAGTTCTCCACGTTTTACGCAAGCTTCAGCAAAAGCCCGGCATCCGGCATAACCGCATCCGCCACAGTTGGCGCCGGGTAAATTCCCTTCTACCTGGTCAATTCGTGGGTCCTCGTACACTTTGAACTTTTGTGCCACAAAATACAGGATAATTGCCGACAAAACGCCAATAATACTGAGGGTTAAAATTGTATAGATAATGATTGTACTCATACAGTTTGATTAATTAGTTGCAGAGATTTCAAAATCAAATGAGTTTTTGAGCTTACTTCTGAAAATATAAAGCACACCATAATAAGGAATTAGTACAGCCAGTGAAAGCAACCCGGAAATAGCTTCATTATTTGTTAAAGCTATAGCTGTAAGCAAAGTTGCAAAAACCAGAATGAAGGGAATAACATATCCGAAGAATGCAGCTTTATATCCTTGCGAAGTGCGGCCGACAATGTTTACATGTTGACCAGGATAATAATTTCCGGAAAAATGATAGATATCTATCTCCTTCTCTTTCATATCGGAAGCCAAACAAGCGCCTTTGGCATGACACGAAGAACAAGCTGAAGCACTTACAATTAAAACTGTAAGTTTATTTTCTGAAACCTCCTGAATAACTCCCGCATGTAACACCTTTTCTTCCATCTGTTTGATAGCTCGGTTTCGTAAAAAAACATGCAAATCTAAAGATGTTTAAACAACTAAATTGGTGGGTGAATTCATTTTTAAAACACACTTTGTTATTTGGAATAATTCCAAATAGAGTTATTTTTTTTCATCTTTCATCTTTCTGACCAACAGATCGTTGTTGTCATACATGACAAAAGTCATTGTTTTTACCTCGACAAGAGCTGAATATATTGACGAAATTATCGAACTTTTTCTTCAATAATTAGAAAAATAAAAACTAAATTATTGAATTTGAGGATTTGACATGAAAAACAAGTGTAAAACAACATTTTTCAATAATTTACTTAAAATATACTTCAATTCAATACTTATAAACCCTAAATATTTTCAATTTGTATTTCCGTGTTCGAACACGGAAATACATTCACAAATTATTAACCTAAATTTCAATTCCTGATTTTCTCTCCTCAAAACTCTTTTTTTTGACTTCAGGAGACAACAAAAATCCCCTCCGAAAAAGTTCCGAAGGGGATCAATCACACACAAACAATACACTAAATCAACTATTTTATTTCAACCTCTTTCCCGGTTAATTTGATTCGTCCCGATAGTGTTTCGGTCGTTTCGGCATTGCACGATCCTGTAAATCCAGGTTGCTCTCCACCGACCGAAATTGTAAAATAGCCCGGTTCAATCACCTGCCTGTCTTTGGCATCAATCATCGAAAGTTGTCTTGGTTCGAGAGAGAATTCAACCAATCTGGTTTCACCCTTTTTCAGCGCAATACGTTTAAAACCTTCTAACTGACGAATTGGACGTGGAGTTGAAGCTTTTTCATCAGTAATATACAACTGCACTACTTCTTCACCGTCGCGCTCGCCGGCATTGGTTACTTTCACTGAAACAGTAATCTTATCTCCCACTTTGGCTTCTTTCGGGACATTCAGTTCGGCATATTTGAAGTTGGTATAACTTAAACCAAATCCGAATGGATAAATGGGCTCCTGACGGAAATAGCGGTAGGTGCGTCCTTCCATATCGTAGTTTTCAAACGCGGGCAACTGCTCAACCGATTTGTAATAGGTTACCGGCAAACGACCGGCAGGATTGTAGTCACCAAACAGCACATCAGCCACTGCGTTTCCACCTTGCTGTCCGGGATAACCGGCAGTAAGAATGGCATCTAAATTTTCAGCAGCAAAATTAACGGAGAGTGCACTTCCGTTAATTAAAACCAACACCACAGGTTTTCCTGTTGCCTTTATGGCTTCCATCAAATTGCTCTGCGTCTTTGGCAGGTTCAGGTGAGTGCGGTCGCCACCTTTAAATCCATCAACTTGTATTGGCATTTCTTCGCCTTCCAGACGCTGATTTAATCCAAGTACCAGGATCACAGCATCCGATTTTTTAGCGGCTTCAACAGCCTGGGCCAACATATTAGGTTGTGGAGTTGCCCAAAGCAAACGGGCATCACCGTCGCCATGATAATTGCGGTAATCGAAAACCAGCTTATATCGCTTTCCAGCTTCGAGTTTCATCTTGGTGGCCCCATGGAATGCGTGATGCTCGCCACCTCCTTTGAGTATTTCCTTATCGTCGCAGAATATTTTAAAGGATGGCATACTCCAACCTCCAATCTCGTAATCGCCGGTTTGAGGCACCTTCAAGTAGGTCGTCCACCGAACCGAAAAATTATCGACAGGCATTCGGGGATCCGGAGAACCCGATTCCCAGTAAAAGTCGATATTATCATCAACCCTGGTGAAAAGTGGTTGCCCTTCCAGTTTGTTGTTGGCAAAATATTCACCGAAAGCACCCTGCTTGCCATCTTCTGTTTCAAGATAAATGGATGGTATCGGAACAAGTTTCGAAATTCCGTCGGCCAATTCGCTTCCCTGTGCATAAATAACTTCGGTTTGTGGTTCAACTTTATTTTTTATTCCCTGAAGTACTGTCACCGGATGCGATGGAATGCCATTGTAATTTCCCCAAAGCGATTCAATCTCATCGGCATTCGGGCCAATAACCGCAATTCGGGAAAGTTTCTTGCTCAACGGCAATGTTTTATGGGCATTCTTCAGCAGAACAATACTTTTTTGAGCAGCCACACGTGCCAAATGATCATTCGCCGGATTGTCATTCACCGAGAATGGAATCTGTGCATACGGAACCTTTTCATCCGGATCGAACATTCCCAGTTTCATTCGGGCGGTCATCAACCGACCCACACAAACATCAATATCCTTTTCCGTAATTAATCCGCGCTTCAGTGCTTCAGGCAAAGCTTTGTACGTATTTCCGCATTCGAGATCGGTACCTGTTTTGACCGCCATTGCAGCTGCTTCCGCTTCGTCTTTTGCAATTTTATGGTATTGCCAAATATCAGTCAGGGCCCAGAAGTCGCTCACGATATATCCTTTAAAATTCCACTCGTTCCGCAAAATTCCCGACAATAACGGACTGGCGCAACAAGCCTCACCCCTGAAGCGGTTGTAGGCTCCCATCACCGAATAAACATCTCCTTCTTCAACCAATGTTCGGAATGCCGGCAAATAAGTTTCGCGCAGGTCGCGTTCGCTGATGCGTGCATCAAATCCGTGACGCAGTGGTTCCGGGCCTGAATGAACGGCAAAGTGTTTGGCAGTAGCTACTACTTTCAAGTAATTCGGATCGTTTCCCTGCAATCCTTTCACAAACTGAAGCCCCATTTGGCCAGTCAAATATGGATCTTCGCCATAGGTTTCATGACCACGGCCCCAACGCGGATCGCGGAAAATATTGATATTGGGCGACCAAAACGTCAAACCCTGGTAAATTTTCCGGAGACCCCGCCTTGCAAATTCGTGGTGTTTGGCCCTGGCTTCGTCGGAAATTGCAGTAGCCACTTCGTTAACTAATTCGGTATCCCACGAGGCTGCGATTGAAATAGACTGAGGGAAAACGGTGGCATACCCTGCACGGGCAACACCATGCAAACATTCGTTCCACCAGTTATACTCCGGAATTCCAAGGCGTGGAATTGCCGGTGAGGTGTATAGCATCTGCTGCATTTTTTCCTCAATCGTCATTTCAGAAAGCAGGCTTTCAACGCGTTCCTGAGTTGATAAATTGGTGTTCTGGAATTGAAATCTGGTTTGCGAAATTCCCAGGAAAGGGCACGCAAGCAACAATATCAAATACAAGTTGAATTTCATAATAGTTGATTTTAATTATACTGGTCTGGTCTGGTCTGCAAATCTACAAAATGAAATGAAAAAATACAATGGAAGTGCGAGACAGAAAAATTATTCTTCAGCTTTCGGAACTGTTTTAATCCAGATATACATCATTCCGCTCGCCTCGTAAAAACTCGAACATCATCCTGATTTGCGATTCGAGGTTCCTGGGTTTGGAGAGTTCGGGAATCTGAAACTCGCCAAACCAAGCAACTTCCGAAGTCTCGCTACCCGCCACTACCTGCTGATCAACTGCGTCACACCAGATAAAAAGCTTGTACACGTACTCAAACTCTGGCGGCATTTGCTGAGCAGTTTTATCCATCACGGCCAGCAAACGGCTCGCTTTCACCGTCAACCCGGCTTCCTCAAAACATTCTTTTTCTGCCACCTGGCGCGGCGTATAACCCACATCGGCCCAGCCTCCGGGCAGCGACCAACAACCGTCAACCTTTTCGCGAACCAGTAAAATCCGCCCTTCCCGGTTAAAAACTACAGCACGAACGTCAACTTTCGGGGTTTTGTATCCATTTTTCTCCTGAATTACGGGGCGGATGACTTCAACCGGGATATCGGTGAGTTGCTCGAGCATTTCCAAACAAATTTCCTGAATTTCGGAGTACCGCTCCTGATCGTAAGGAATAGCACTAAATTCCAGTCCAATTTCAGATAGTGCCTGAATGCGTTTGATCTGTTCAAAAAAGGTTCGCTTCATAAATTTTAGCCCGTAATTTTTGCCGGAAGTCCTTTTACCAAAACAGGTTTCTCTATTTGCTTTTTCGGCATAAACATATCCTTGTAAGTCAGTCCGAGTTTTTGCTGCATTTCGAAGCAATAGTCGATTGTGCCCAAATCGGCACCAGTATTGTTTGTTCCGAAACTGAATTTAACACCGGCTTCTTTGGCTTTGCGAAGTATTTTTTCCGAAGGCAATTTATAACGGGCGTTGATTTCGAGTGCCACTCCATTGTCGGCCAACACTTTTACGAACCGGTCGATTCGGGCATCGGTCCATAATTCGTCGTACTTCGCCGCAATAACTGCCGGCAAAAACGTTGGATTCACATGAATATCAATCGGCTCCTGTGACACCACACTTTCGATTTTGCTCACCAGTTCATCCATAAACTGCTGCTCGTCGTCCACAAAAACTTCATCGGGCAACCAAAGCCGCATCCGGCGACCTTTGTGGTCGGTCCAGGTCATTCCGTCGGTAAACACATAGTCGAACTTTGCAACCGCTTCAGGAGAAAACAAGGTAACCCATTCGCGCCCTTCGGCTTGCATACCCCGGAAAATCGGTTTAGTTTTCACCGTATCCATGTAGGCTCCCAGCGAAGCGTCGTCGGTTACCGGAAATTTCAGTCCGCAATTGGGCGCAATCCCATAATTAATGCCCAGTTTCAACGAGTTTTCACAAGCTTGTGCAATGGTTAATCCACCTTTCAGGTGAACATGAAAATCCACAACCGGAAAGTTCTCGAACATCAGTTTGGTCACTTTATTGTCCCACTCCTTCGAAACCAGCAACGGGAATTTTTCGGCTTTGGGCAAAGGTTTTACCTGGATGCTTTTAAAATAAACTTTGCTTTGCTCGTCGTGGCATTGCAGTGCAATACGTCCGGCACTGAATACTTTCAGCTTGTCGTTTTTGGGACGATATGGTTCATCCGGCTGAATATAATCGACCACTTTGGTTCCGTTTACAAATACCTCGCAACGGTTTTCAACCACTTTAAATGACAGTTCGAACCATTCGCCATCGGCAACAGTTGGGTAATAAACATTTCTGATCCCGTAAATGCTGCCAGTCTTTTTTAACTCCTGAAAATCACCCGGACGTTCGTAAGAATTATTGATTTGCACTTCATAACCTCTCAACAGGGGTCCATAAGGCTGTTCCTGTGTATGAAATACGATTCCGGAGTTGCTGCTGGCCTCGGTTTTGACCATCGCTTTCAACTCGAAATTGCGAAAAACTCCCTTCTTAAAATCGCCGGTATAAAACAAGTGACTGATCGGTCCATTGGCCACCAAAAGTCCATCTTCCACTTTAAAGGACTCCGGATTTTGATTGGCCGTCCAACCCGTGAGGTCTTTGCCATTAAAAAGTTCAGTCCAGCCGGCTTCCTTCTCCTGACAAGAAGCAAGCAGCAGAATGCTAATGAAGATATTCAGGTAAAATTTGAGTTTTTGCATGGCGCTTAGGTTTAGTTTTTTGATGAAAAGCAAAGGTAAAAATCTAAACCAAAAATCAGATATTTGAATAGGGATGAATGATGTATAATTCATTTTCCTACTTTTAGCGCTGATACAAACCGGTAATTTAAAAGTTTCAGGTTGTACAACTAAAATCACATTCTATGAAACTGATTGGTATATTTCTGATTCTCCTGGTATTTGCCGAAACCCGGCAACTGAAAGCACAAACAAGTGCAACCAGCACATTGACAGCGAGGCAAATCATTACACAACTGCAGCAGAACCTGAATTGTGTTTGGAACGACGAAACGGTGGATACTTTTAAAACCGGAAATCCAGCCGATGTAGTGACCGGGATTGCAGTGAGCATGTTTGCCGACATGGAAACCCTGCGAAAAGCGGTTGCCCAAAACTGCAATCTGATTATTGTGCACGAACCAACTTTTTACAACCATCTTGACAAAACAGAACAGTTGAAAGACAATCCGGTCTATCAGAAAAAACTGGAATACATCCAACAGCATAAACTCATCATTTTCAGGTTTCACGATCACTGGCACAAAACCGTACCCGACGGCATTTACGTGGGTATGGTTGACAAACTCGGCTGGAAAGCAAACCAGTTAGATAAATCGATGCTGTTCTTTAAATTCGATGAGCAAACGGTTGGCGGATTTGCCCAAAAACTTCAGGCCAAATTGAAAGGAAGTCAACTGCGTATTGTGGGTGATCCGTTAATGCGTTTTACTAATGTGGCACTGGCAGTTGGGGCACCGGGTTCTCAATCGCATATAAATTTGCTTTCAGGAGATTTTACTGAATTACTTGTGGCTGGCGAAGCGCCGGAATGGGAAACTTACCAGTATGTACTCGATGCTTCGATGCTCGGAATGAAAAAAGCCGCCATTTTCACCGGCCACATTCCGTCGGAAGAAGCCGGGATGGAATATTGTGCCGCATGGATGAAAACTTTCATTAAAGACACACCGATAATTTTTATTGAAAACGGACCGGCATACAGCCCAATACAAAACAAGGAAAGATGACCAAGGCAATCATTTTTGACATGGATGGAGTGCTGGTGGACAGCGAACCTTTTCACGTTCAAATTGAAAAGCAGCAATTTCTGCTGAACCAAATCACGGTTACCGACGAGGAACACCATCAATATATGGGCGTTGCCACCGATGTGATGTGGAAACAACTGGCCGAGCGCCATTCGATGAATGTTTCGGTGGAAGAGCTGACCGAACAAAACCGGGTGGAAAGTATTCGGTTCTTTTCGGAAGTTCAGGAAATTCCGGTGATGCCCGGACTTCTGGAAGCGTTGGAAAATCTTAGCAGCAAAAATTACCCGATGGCAGTTGCCTCCTCATCATTTCCCGAAATCATTGAACTTATTTTGCGAAGAACCGGTTTGAAAAAGTATTTCGGCGTGGTGGTGAGCAGTCAGGAAGCAGGAAAAAGTAAGCCCGAGCCAGATGTTTTTCTGCTCGCAGCCCAAAAACTGGGAGTTTTGCCGGCTGACTGTCTCGTAATTGAAGATTCAAAAAGTGGTATAAAAGCGGCTCAAGCCGCCGGAATGCGATGCATTGCCTACCAGGGACAGGGAGCCAATCCGGCCAGCCAGAAAGAAGCTGATGCGGTGATTCATAGCTACTCGCAACTGGTAATGCTTCTCTGAAAGGAATTCAGGTTGCGGGTTGCGGGATACGGGTAAAACTTGAACTTACACCGAGTGAAACTGAGACTGAAAACATTCCCCTACCTGATCCTCCGACTTCGACCAACCTCCAACATTAACACCTGTCCTACAATTTTTTACATCTTCCTTAAAAATATCAACAACACCTCCCGAACTATGTAAAGTTTATTTGTAATTTTAAGCTTTTAACAGATTGCGCCCCTTGCACAACCAAGACAAACAGAATCAGCTATGGCCCTTTTTCAAAAAACCGTTGAACAGAAATATCTTAAACAGCTTGATGCGGAGCTAATCAATGTAAAATATCGGGAGTTTAAAACCCATTTCGGAAATCCCGACATTCAGGAGAATATCCGAAACAGCAAAGAGGAACAATATCAGGGAGAATTCCTGATCGATTTGTTTGTTAAGATTCTGGGATATGTCAAAAATCCAACGCCAAACTTTAACCTCACCACCGAGCACAAAAACGTTAAAGACAGCAAAAAAGCTGATGGAGCCATCATCATCAACGGTAACGTTAAAGCGGTTATTGAGTTAAAGGGAACCAACACTACCGATTTAAGCAAAATTGAAACGCAGGCTTTTGGCTACAAAAACAATCAATCCGGCTGTGTGTATGTGGTGACATCCAACTTCGAGAAGCTTCGTTTCTATATCGACAATGCCATTGAACACATCGAATTCAACTTGTTTACCTTGTCGAAAGCTGATTTCGAAATTCTCTACTTGTGTCTTTCGTTCGAGTCAATTGAAAAGGGAATTCCGAAAAAGGTAAAAGAGGAATCGTTAAGTCAGGAAGATGTTATTACCAAAAAATTGTATCAGGATTATTCGCTCTTTAAACGCGAGTTGCACCAAAACCTTGTAACCCTCAATCCGCAATACGATTCCCTTACGCTATTCAAAAAATCGCAAAAGTTGCTCGACCGGTTTCTGTTTCTGTTTTTTGCCGAAGACCGCCATTTGCTGCCGCCAAATTCGGTACGCTTAATTTTAAACGATTGGAGAGACTTACAGGAACGTGATGTTGAAATACCACTTTATCAGCGGTTTAAAAAGTATTTTGAATACCTAAATACGGGTTACAAAGGAAAACGCTACGATGTGTTTGCCTACAATGGTGGCTTATTTAAGCCTGACGAGGTTCTGGATAATATCCTCATCGACGATGAATTGTTATATAAACACGCGTATAAACTTTCGGAATACGATTTTGTCAGCGAAATTGATGTGAATATTCTGGGGCATATTTTTGAAAACTCACTGAACGAACTCGACGAAATCAATGCACAATTGACCGGAGAAGAAATTGACAAAACAAAGACCAAACGCAAAAAAGACGGAGTATTTTACACCCCGAAATACATTACCAAATACATTGTTGACAACACCGTTGGCAAACTTTGTGCAGACAAAAAAGCCGAACTTCAGATCGTTGAAGAGGACTACGCCACTGACAAAAGGCGGCAACTGAAAACCAAACAGGCTCTGCTCGACAAGCTGAAAACCTATCAAAACTGGTTGTTGCAGCTTACCATTTGCGACCCAGCTTGTGGTTCGGGGGCTTTTCTGAATCAGGCGCTCGACTTTTTAATTTCCGAACACCGAACCATCGACGAGCTACAAGCCAAACTTTTGGGTGTTCCGATCATCTTTAGCGACATCGAAAAAAGTATTTTGGAAAACAACCTCTTCGGAGTTGATTTGAACGAAGAGAGTGTTGAGATTGCCAAACTTTCGCTGTGGTTGCGCACTGCACAACCCAACCGCAAGTTGAACGACCTGAGCAACAACATTAAATGCGGCAACTCGTTAATAAGCGATCCTGCTGTTGCTGGCGACAAAGCATTTAATTGGGAACGCGAATTTCCACAAGTATTTGGACGAAAAGAAATGGAAACGCCATTCACTGAAGTTCCGAAAGACAAAACACCCGACTACCTGAAGCTAATCAAAGAGAAATCGCTTGAAGCGCAAACGAAAGCTGGGCAAGCCCTGGCATTGTCGAAGGAAGCTGCTGATCTCTCGAAAAAGGTTTACGAATATGCTGAAAAACTGGAAACTATATCTGAACAGGATTCAGTTTACGGATTAAATAAAGGTGGCTTTGATGTGGTAATTGGAAATCCGCCGTATGTTCATCTGGAAAAGATGAAAGACATTTCAGACGCTTTGTCACGAATGGGTTATAAAACATTTGACAAACGGGGTGATCTTTATTGTCTGTTTGTTGAACAAGGTTTCAATATTCTAAAACCAAACGGTATTATTTCATTCATAATGCCGAACAAATGGTTGCAGGCTGGTTATGGAAAACCATTGCGTGAATATTTTTTAGAGTATGAAATTGATCAGTTGATTGATTTTGGCGATATACAAATCTTCGAAGGAGCGACAACTTATCCTTGCATTTTTGTTTCCCGAAAAGCAAAACCAAAAACAGAATTTTCGGTTTCGGTTTTGAAAGAAGCTAACAAGGATGATTTTTACACCAATGTTAATCAAACAACTGAAATATTCAAGGTTGATCAGTTCTCGGGCGAAACATGGGTTATTTCATCAGGTACAGAACAACAACTGATTGAACGATTAAAAGTCGGCTTCATAACTTTATCTGACTTTTTGGGTGGTGAAGCCTACCGTGGTGTTTTAACCGGCCTTACAGAAGCGTTCCTGATTGGAGAAAGTACGAAGTCAAAAATCATTGCTAATGATCCAAAATCAGCACAACTGATAAAACCATTTTTATTAGGACGAGATGCAAAATCTTATGCAACGCCAAAAGCTGTTAGTTATCTGATTCTGATGGAAAAAGGATTTACAAAAAGTAGATTGGGAAATTCGGTTAATGAAGATGACGCCTGGAAATGGATAAAAAGAACGTATCCGTCGGTTGCCAATTGGCTGGAACCTTTTGAAGACAGGGGAAAGAAAAGAACAGACAAGGGAGATTATTGGTGGGAAATAAGAGCCTGCGATTATTACGAAATGTTTTCGCACCCCAAAATAATGTATCAAAAATTTCAAGTCAAACCATGCTTTATTTATGATGAAGGCGGATTGTATTGCAACGATTCAATGTGGATCATTCCCACAAATAATAAAGGGTTGCTTGCCATCCTGAATTCTAAAATGGGTTGGTGGCTCATCACAAAATATTGCACCCAAATTCAGAATGGTTGTCAATTAATATGGAAATACTTTGGGCAAATTCCGGTTGTCAGGGCAAATGATGATTTAGCCATAAAAGCTGAACAGATGCTCTATTTAAACCAACTGCTTCAGGAAACTTCTCAAAAGTTTCAGCGCAGCATTCAACGTAAATTTAATATCGAGGAATTGCCCGGTAAATTGCAGGATTGGTATTTGCTATCTTATGCCGAATTTATCAAAGAGTTAAGCAAAAAGAAAATCAAACTATCGTTAAGCGAAGAGGCCGAGTGGGAAGATTATTTCCTTCAGGAATCGAAAAAAACGTTGGACATCAAACACCAAATCGACACTACCGACAAAGAGATAGATCAGATGGTGTATCAACTCTATGGATTGACAGAAGAAGAAATCAAGATTGTGGAAGGATAACCCCATTTTTTGCGGGTCACAGGTTTATCCGCTCCGCAAACTGCGACTGCGACTAAAAACCTTCCCCACTTGGGTCTGTAGCCATCAAACTTCCGACTTTTCAATACCCCAGCTCTTTCCCTTTTCTCACAGCCGGAACTCCAAATTTCATCCAAACTGGCATTTCTGTTCCTTTCAGGTAATGGTCAAAAAACTGTTTCATCCGGATGGTTAAATCCATACGATTGGCCCAGCTTTCAGCTTTCAGGTTATGTGGCTCGTTGTTGTAGGTCAGCATCCATGCCGGTTTATTTAAGCGGCGCATGGCGGTAAACAACTCAATTCCCTGGTACCATGGAACAGCACCATCGTTATCGTTGTGCATAATGAGCAACGGAGTTTTAATTTTCGGCACATAAAACAGCGGCGAGTTTTCAATGTATTGCAGCGGTTTATCCCACAATGTTGCGCCAATGCGACTTTGATTCCGTTCGTATTGAAACTGGCGCACCAACCCCGATTCCCAACGGATACCTCCATAAGCGCTGGTCATATTGGCCACCGGAGCACCTGCCATGGCCGCAGCAAACATATCGGTTTGGGTAATGAGCCAGGCCGTTTGGTAACCGCCCCAGCTTTGCCCCTGTATGCCAATCCGTTTTTGATCGATGAACGGAAACATGCTGCTGACAAACTGTGTCCCGCTCACTACCGCATCAAAAGCTGATCGACCAGGATAGCCATCTTCATAAGTAATATCCGGAATAAACACGATATAGTCGTTACTGGCATAGTAAGTTCGGTTTACTGTAGAGCGCGTTGGGGCCGGATTGGTATATGAATGAAGGTTATCGGCATTGCGCTCGTAGAAATATACAACCATCGGGTATTTTTTCTCCTGATCGATGGTTTCGGGGAAATAAAGCAGTCCTTCGAGTGGCTTTCCGGAGAATGAATTCCAGTGTACCAGCCGAACGCCGGGCCAAACAAATTGCTTTTGCTGAAGGTTGGTGTGCGAAAGCTGGTGGCGGCGTTCAAACAATTGGTTGCCAGTCCAGATATCAGGCGAGGCACTGATATTTTCACGTGTCCAAATAAGCGTTTCAGCACTTTTGGCCTTGGCCAACGCCGTGAATTTGTAGTCTTCCATCAGTAATAAACGCGGATCGGTGTAATTGCGTAAATCGGCATTGAAGTATCCTTCCGACTTGTTTCGTTCGTCGAACGCATGAACGATAACAGGTTTTGAAGTGTCGATAAATTCTTCTTCACGATCCAGTTTCTGATAGCGGAACCTCAAAAAATTCTTTCTGCCATAGTTGCGGGTGGCGTTAATCGGAACCTTCGAACCTTCCAGATCAACCCGCCAGATATCGAAACGATCGTACAGGAAGAGGTATTTGTCGTTTTCGGCCCAACCGGCTATTCCATATGGATTCGGGTCATCGGGCATATCCCATTCTTCGTTGAAGAACGCAACCGGCAGCTGCGAAGTCAAATCACGAATTTCCAGCGAATTCACATTTGTTGACCGTGAATGATAGGCGCTATCGGCCGGATCGTACCAAACCACGTAATTTCCAGCGGGAGAAAGCGAAACCTGCGATTTATCCTTCGCGATAATTCGTTTGATGCCCGTTTCAACGTCAACCAAATAATAGTCGGCATTCGAATTGCCGGTCCACGAAGCCTGAAGTTTGTAGGGAGACGGGTCGATTCCGAGTGCTACTTTTCCGTTTCCTTTCTGAATGGTGCGAATGTCGCGAACAATAGGGTCGGCCAATTGAATGTATTTCATTTTATCAATCAGATAAACCGCCTTATAGGTTCGCTTCTTTTCTTTTTCGATGTTTAATTTTTGTTCCGGCTGAAGTTCTTTGTCCTGCCATGACCAGACATCCAATACGGGTTTTTCTTCATCGAGCAGCGTGTCTTTGGGTTCCGGTTTAGGTTTCAGGTTTGTTCCAAAAAACAGGCGCAAGCCATTGTCCGAAAAACTCAATTCGCCATGCTCGGAAGGCGACCAGCCCAATGGCATTCCGGCAGCATCGGGAGCCACCACCGGCTTTGGCTCGCCGGTTGTGAGCGAACCATAGTACAAGCTGTAAACCTTCTCTTTAATGGTATCGGCCGAAAACAAAAAACCAAATCGACCTCCCTGCTGATCGGAAGTAATTTTCTTCGACACCCCGGTTTGCTTAAAAATGATGTCGGATTTTCGCTTGTCGGTATCAAAAACCACCACTTCAGTGCGATCAACCGAATCGGATAATTGCCTGATGAATGTTATACTGTGTCCAAGCGGAGCATAATAATATTCCGTAACATTCTGAAAACTTACGGTATCGCCCGACAGCGGATGAAACAACACCAACAGATTCTTTTGATCGTCGGGAATGACGGAGGTTTTTTTTGGAGACTTTTTACTTTCAGATTTCTTCTCCGATTCTTTTCCTTCTTTCTTTTCGGGTTTTTTCATATCCGTCAAAAAAGCAACCCAGCGGGCATTTTCCTTCGGCAACGAAAACTGTTTCAGGTTGCCGAAAGTGTAAACTTTTTGCTTTTTCAAAACCAGAATTCCCAGGCTGTCCTTCGGCATCAGTTCTTTTTTTACCTTTCGCTTTTTGACACTCCGGATGGTATCTTCCGGCTGTTTAATTTTGTAGGCAATGAAATCTGATTCAGGCGAAAACCGGGCATCGAAACCACGCGAAAGTGTATCCACTTTTTTGGAATCGATGGCTTTAACCACCAGTTTACCATCACCTTTCTGCAGATTTTGCTCAAAGGCGGCCCATTTCCCATCATTCGAGATCAGCGTGTTATTCAAAACCTCCCAATCGGCAAAATCATTCGTCGTCAGCGGTTTTTTATCAGCTTTTTGTGCAAAAACTACGGTTTGACTGCATACAAAGCAGCATACAACAAAAAAAAGGATTCGGATCATAGATTTTCTTTTCAAATGATGGTTCTCAAATATAGTGTTTGAATTGCGGATATGAAATACAAAGCATTCTTCCCTAAATTGTTTTAATAACAATCGAAATCCATTTTACCACTAAGTAAATGGATTGAAATAATGTCGCGTTTTTTTACTGACTCACCCCCCAACGTCCTTATACGGACGTTACCCCCTCTCTCTTTGAGCTACCCTTTATACAAGAACTGATGATCAATGAAAACGAAAATGGCCTGAAAGGCCAGCATAATCTAGCCCAGGGCAAACTGAGTGGCGCCCTGGGTTTGGAAAACGGCCATAAAAATCGTCCGCGGGAAAACGTTCATAAAGGAGAAAATCTTATTTCGGACGAAATGGATGATCCTATTTTCCCGAGAAATTATATTATACAATTCGCTTCGCGGATTTCGTCAACTCAATTCCGTCCGAAAATAATTATTTGCTTTGTTCATCATATTCTCGCGGACGGTTTTTCTTCTGTAACCTTTACCCAGGGCGGCGTTCCGGTTCGTTCCTCCCGAAACTCTGCCCTGGGCTATGATATTTTGGCCTTTCAGGCCGGAAGAAATGCTGTCATCAACTTGTGTATAATGAATAGCTCTTTTTCATTGATATTTTGTTGGCAAACGTTTACCCAAAAATCCCGCAATTGTTTATTTTTGAAACATAATCAGCTCCAAGCAAACGAAGTTTCAATGATCAAAAAAATATTCCTCTTTTTCGCCTTTCTTATCCTGACAGCTCCCAGTCTTTGGTCACAAAAGATCGCCGAACCGGGCAAAATATCACCCCTGCTTTTTCACATGCTGGAAGAATACCACTACGCGCCACAGTTACGAAATGCACAGCTTTCAGGAAGAATATCAGAAAACCTGTTCAAGGCGATTGATCCGTACGGCTTGCTTTTCACGCAAAATACGATTGAATCATTTCGCCCGTACCGCGATTCGCTGTGTTCCGCAAATCCGACCCTCATCGCCGAATTTCTCACCCGGATTTCAGAAACTTACCGGCGACGAATTACGGCAATAGATTCACTTTCAGGAATTAAATTCACACAAAAACTCAATTTCGGCGACATTGATTCACTTCAGGTGATCATGCAAAAACCTGCCGATTTCCCGGCCAACGAAAAAGAATTGGAGGTGAGGTACGAAAAATGGGTGGAATACATTGTTCTTCGGAACCTGCTTTATGAGGTGGCCGACAGTACCGGAAAAACTCCGGCAACACTGCCCGACAGTTTATATGCACCGGGCTCGAAACTGATAAAAAAAATACAAATCAAAGAGAAACGGCGAATCGATCAGCTACTCAACTGTTCAGGAGAAATAGAAAATTTTATACTGAACAGCTTTCTCAACAGCATTACATCGTGCTACGATCCGCACACGGTTTATTTTTCGGCGCCTGATAAGGAAAGGTTCTATTCTTCGATCTCCAAAGACAATTATGCCTTCGGATTTCAGCTGGGCAACAATCTTCGCGACGAGGTCATCATTTCGAAAATCCTGCCCGGAAGTCCGCTATGGTTCTCCGGAAAGCTGGAAAAGGGCGATGTGCTGGTCAAAATTAAGTTGCCCGATCAGGAAGAAACAGATCTGACATTTGCCAGTATTTCCGAAGTTGACAACATTTTTGCCCTGCTGAAAGACAATTCGGTGGACTTAACGGTTCGGAAATCAAACGGAACTATCGTTACCGTTGATTTAATGAAAGGTCGGTTCGACACGAAGGAAAACCAGACTGCGGGCTTTATCCTGAACAGCGAAACTCCGGTTGGCTATATCTGGTTTTCATCGTTTTATACTTCGCTGAATCAATACGGAAATGTGGGGTGCTCTATCGATTTATTGAAAGAACTGATCAAACTGAAGGAAAGCGGCATAAAAGGATTAATTGTTGATTTGCGCAATAATCCGGGAGGTTCGGAAGGCGAGGCGCTTGAGATAGCTACCTATTTCGTCGGAAACGGGCCGCTGGCCATTGAAACCGACAAAACCCGCGTGGAGAGAATTCTGAAAAACGAGAATGGCGCCAAATGGTACGACGGTCCTTTGGTTATTTTGACCAATCACAACAGTGCTTCAGCTTCCGAGCTTTTGTCTGCAATTCTTCAGGATTACAACCGTGCGGTAATTGTTGGCTCCGGTACTTACGGGAAAGCTTCCGGGCAATATGTTTTTCCGGTGGGAAGAAAGATGGCGGCCATCAATCCATTTGCAAAACCAACTGAACTTGAAAACTCCGGATTCGTCAAACTGACCACCAATAAAATTTTCAGGATAACCGGCAAAACTTACCAGAAAACCGGCGTAATACCCGACATTCAGTTGCCCGATATTTTTGAAAACTACGCACCGCGTGAATCGGACCAACCTTTTGCCCTGCCCAATGATTCGATCAAAACTTCGGCCAAATACACACCTTTGCCAAAGCTGCCAATTGATTCGCTTAATTTCTTTCGCTCCAAAAGGCAACAACCGAACGACTATTTTAGCCAGATTACTGCTTTAAACAAAACCTTGAAACCGATGATTAAAGCGACAAAAGAAACACTAACTCTTGGGCAATATCAGGCAGAGTCGGAACAATTAAACCACCTGATGAAGGAGTTTGAAAAGTTTCAGAAAACGGCCTCTTCTGGGTTTAGGGTCGAAAATACTAACTTCAAAATGAAAGAACTGGAGAAAGACACCATCGAAGCTGAACTCAACAAACGGTTACTCGAATCGGTGCAAAAAGACATTTACGTTGACGAAGCCCGATCGGTACTGATCGATTTGATCAAACTCGGCGGCAAATAAAAAATCCGGTTCAGCGCTTTCTCCTGAACCGGATTTTCTTTTTTAAAAGATCTTCTATTCCATTCGTTTGACTCCTTTAACTGTTGCGGGAGTCAACTGGTGCAGGTCGAAAATAATGATTTCATTCTTGCCCTTTTTCAGCCAGGGATCCGGGCAGTACAATTGTTTCTGCGGACCAATTTCCCAATATCGACCGAGGTTATGACCGTTTACCCAAACCACACCTTTTTGCCACTGGCTCAAATCGATATAGGTGTCGCCAGTTGAAGCCAACTCAAACTCACCCTTGAAAAAAGCACCGGGCTGCGTTGGATTGTTGGTTGAAAATTTCAGGTTATTCAAATAAGATTCATCAAATGGCAAGCTGAAAATTTCCCAGTTCATCAGGGTCATTCCGTTGAGCGAAACACGTTCAGTAATTCCTTTGCGGTCGATCATGTATTCGGCAAAATTGATGCGGCCCATTCCTTCCACCAGAATGTCGAGTTGCGGATTGGCCGAAGTTGAAGCCGGTAATTCGATGATATTTTCGGCTTTGTTGGTCCGACTCAATTTCCCGACATACTTGCCATCGACAAAAATGGTAGCATAATCGTGCAATTCGGTAATGCGCAGTTTCCCTTTTTTATGGCCAATCAATTTGGTACGGTACAAAATGAAACCACCTTTCTGGCCCAGCATTTCCATAGGTTTAGGTTGCGGCGACGGAATAGCAACCGGAAGGTTTTCGAATACCGAAGCCGATGCCGCCAGTTTGATTTCAGGAATTTCGATGACCATTGGAGCAGCAGGCATTGCGGGTAATTTTTGTTTGGCTGGTTGATATTTGGCCAGTAAATTGCGCAGCGCCATGTATTTCGGAGTGGCCTGTCCCATTTCGTTAATGGGCGCATCGTAATCGTAGCTGGTTACATCGGGCTGATACTGATCGGGTGCAAATGCATTGGCACCAGCCCACCATTCGAAGTTGGTTCCGCCATGAATCACATAAAAATTGAACGACTTTTTGTTGTCCATCAGCCATTTTACATCTTTCAGCAAAGCGGTGGTATCGGGGCGTTGCCATTTTTCGCCCCAGTGGGTGAGCCATCCGGGGTACAATTCGCTGCAAAACGACGGAACATTGGGATTTGCCTTGGTAGCCTGTTCAAAATTTCCGGCGTTGGCTCCCGGGTCGAGACCAATGGCAGCATCGGGCAATGAACCGGCTTCGAGCATAAACGGAGTGGCGCCGTCGGCTGTGTAAAACGGAACTTCAATACCGTTTTTCTTCCAGACATCCTGAACCCATTTCATATAAATGCGGTCGTTGCCATAGCTTCCGTATTCATTTTCAACCTGAACCATTACAATTGGTCCGCCTTTCGTCACCTGATAATCTTTCACCTGCAACGCCAGCATTTTAATGTAGCGCTCAACAGCCTGAGTATAGCGGGGGTCCATGCAGCGAACTTTGATATCAGGAATGCCCAGCAAATAAGCAGGCAAACCACCGAAATCCCATTCGGCACAAACATACGGGCCCGGGCGCAACATCAGAAACATCCCTTCTTCCTGAACCAGACGAATAAAGTGTTGGATGTTATGATTTCCCGTCTGAAAATCGAAAACTCCGGGTTCAGTTTCATGATAATTCCAGAAGATATAGGCAGCAATGGTATTGCATCCCATCGCTTTGGCCATCTGAATGCGGTGACGCCAGTATTCAACCGGAATACGTGCCGGGTGAATTTCTCCGGAAATCATTTGATAGGGTTTGCCATCGAGTAAAAATTCACTTTTATCGAGCGCAAAAGTATGTCGGGGTTGCGCGTAACCCTGATTAAAAACTAAAACGAGAAGAAAAAAAAGCAATGTAAATCTGTTCATTAGTATGGTTTTTGAAATATTCGATTCATTCATTTTTTCTCCAATTGCTTTTTCCGGAGCAAAGCTTCCAGAAAATAATAATCGGCGTAGTTGAGCGGAACATCAATTTCGGCACCGTGCGGAATGCTGCCCACCGAGTGCATCAGCAGAAAATTGCCGTTCTCGCCCACTTTGGCCCGATATGCCGGACTGGCCAAACTGGCCATAATTTTGTCGGCCCAGCCTTTATAATATTCGTCATTCTCATACGACGAAAGTTCGTAAAGTGCTGAAGCCATGATCGCTGCTGCCGAAGCATCGCGTGGTTCATCCGGAATTTTGGGTGCATCAAAGTCCCAGAAAGGAACGAAATCTGCCGGAAAGTTTTTATGACTTTTCACAAAGTTGAAAGCTTTTTGTGCCTGTTGCAGATACTTCGGATCGCGTGTTTCGCGGTAAGCCACAGTAAATCCGTAAATTCCCCAGGCCTGTCCCCTCGCCCACGACGATTCGTGCGCATAACCCTGTGCCGTGTGCTTGTTCCGAACCGAGCCATCTTTCAGGCTGTAATCCACCACATGGTAGCAACTGTAGTCGGGACGATAATGATTTTCGATGGTTTTGTCGGCGTGACTGACCGCAATTTTATAAAACGACGAATCGCCCGTTAGTTTGGTGGCATTGAACAGCAGTTCGAGGTTCATCATGTTGTCGATAATTACCGGGCATTCCCAGCCGCGCTCGCTTTGCCAGCCTTCATCCACATTCCACGACTGTGTAATTCCGGCCACCGGATGAAACCGGGTGGACAATGATTTGGCCGCCTGAATGATCACATCTTTATAGGCTTGTTCTCCCAGCCGGAACCCGTTTCCAAAGCTGCACTGAATCATGAAACCGACATCGTGGTGCCAAGTCAGGTACTTCACCGAATCGATGGCCTGCGTGTATTTCCGGGCAAAAGTTCGCCATGCGGTGTCGCCGGTGAGCTCGTACATGTACCACATCGAGCCGGGATAAAAGCCGCTCGTCCAGTCTTCCATTTTGATGTACTTGATCTTGCCGTTGGCAACGGTTCTTGGATTGAGTACTTTGCCCGATTGCTCAATGGCATCCACCTGCAATTTTTGCTGTTCAACAGCGAACTGCGTGTTTTCTTCCACAAAGTCGGGTGTTGATTTTGTTTGAGTATTACAGTTTGTAAAAACAAACAGTGCCAAAAAGATGGCAATAAAAAAGGTTGATTGTTTCATTGTTTTATGTGTTGATTGTTTAGAATTCAGGATTGTCTCGAAGTCAATGTTGCATCTTATTTTCCTTCGAAAGATCGGCATTTTTGAAATACTTTTTAAGTGTGTATTCGGGTTGCCAATTATCGGGTGTTTGTTTTAGCTTCCGATAATCGTATTCGAGTGGCAAAATGGTTTTAGGGTGCAAATTGGAAGTATCGCCAGTTGCTTCGTGCCATGTCTCCATCAATCCACTCAATTCTTTGAGTTTTTCCTGATGCTCGGGAGCATTTGCCAGATTACTGATTTCCAGCGGATCAGCCTTCAGGTTAAACAACTGTGTAAAATTTCGCTGCGGGTACCAGATCATCTTCCAATCATCGGTACGAACTGCCCTGACCGTATTTCGATAGGCAGTATAAAGCGAAGAGCGAACGGCATTTTGTTTGCCGTTGATGACCGGGACAAGGTTTTGACCATCGACCTTTTCCGGAGCAGGGATGCCACACAATCGGGCAAGTGTCGGATACAAATCGAACAGATACACCATAGCCTGCCGAACCTGCCCTTTTGGAACTCCGGGACCTTTAATAATCAGCGGAACTTTCATACTGTGCTCGTACAAACTTTGCTTTCCGAGCAGGCCGTGGCTTCCAATAGCCAGCCCATTATCAGCCGCATAAACGATGATCGTATTTTCATACAAACCTTTGGATTTCAACATCGAAATAATATCGCCAATCCGGTTGTCCAAATGGGTAATCAGGGCATAATAATCAGACAACGATTGCTGAATGATTTCGGGAGTTCGCGGCCAGGGAGCCAACTGTTCGTCGCGCACCGAAAAATCGTCGAATATAAACGGGTGCAATGCTTTGAAATTTCCGGGCAGCGGAACGGTTCCATCCGGGTAAGTTCCGATATAGTCTTTTCGGGGCGAACGCGGATCGTGAGGCGCAGTGAACGCCACATAGCAGAAAAACGGATTTTTCTGATCCGACACCGAATAGTTTTCCAGGAATCGAATGGCTGCATCGGCAAACAAATCAGTGGAATAACCTTTCTTTTCGGGTTTGGTTAGTTTCCCATTTTCCAGGCGTTGACAAGGCACCAAATAATGATCACTCATTCCGCCTAAAAAAACATTTTCGGCTTCCTGAAACGATGCTTCAAACGCCGAAGCTTCGTTATGCCATTTACCCGTTGCAAAAGTTCGGTATCCCTGTTTGGCAAAGTACGCCGGCATGGTTTCAACACCTACAAGTTTATCGTACACATGAAACAAACTTTTGCCGCTCAGCAACATCGCCCGGCTCGGTGCGCAAATGGCCCCATGAGGCCCGCCCATCACATAACCGTTACTGAAACGCACGCCATTGGCTGCCAGCTGATCGATGTTCGGGGTGCGGATATAGGAATTGCCTGAACACCCCAGCGCATCGGCCCGCTGATCGTCGGCAAACAAGATGAGCACATTGGGCTGCTTCGGCTTTGCTGCAGTAACTTCCGGAACAAAACCGGGGAAAATACCAATTCCAACCATCACGGTGGAAGCTGAAATTCTTTTTAGTTGCATAAAGTTTCTATTTAAGCATTGAAATGTATTAATTCTCTTGTTTTATGACTCCCCCCTGATCATCTGCGATAATCTTCCCCTTCACTTTTTGAGAGATACTCTTTATAGACAAGTTGATAGTTGAATTTCATACGGCCTGAAAGGCCAAAATAATCTAGCCCAGGGCAAAGTTTCGGGAGAAACGATCCGAAACGCCGCCCTGGGTATAGGATGTAGAAGAAAAACCGTCCGCGAGAATAAGATGAACAAAGCAAATTATTCCTTTCGGACGGAATTGGAAGGCATCATTTCTCGGAAAAACAGGATCATCCATTTCGTCCGAAATAAGATTTTCTCTTTTATGAACGTTTTCCCGCGGACGATTTTCATTTCCGTTTTCCAAACCCAGGGCGCCACTTCGTTTGCCCTGGGCTAGATTATTTTGGCCTTTCAGGCCGTCTTCGCTTTCGTCTATCGTCATTTTCAAATTAAAATGTGTATAAAGAGTAGCTTTTGAGAGAGGGGGGAACGGACGTTTGGGGCGAGTCAGTATAAAAATGCGACATTATTTCAATCCTTATACTTAGTTTTTCACTGAAACAACCAACTGTTCGCCACCGCTTAACTTAACCTGAATGCCTTCCAGCAATTGTTTCCCGGTATATTTTCCTGAAAGTTTCCGGTTGGAAGAAACTACCGAATAACTCTTTTCGGGCTGAACGGTAAACCATTCGGGGAACTGGTTGATGCGCGGATAATCGATGGGCAAACCCATGTTCACTTTGTGCCGTTGAGAATCAAACTTCAGCTTTCCTTCCCAATCTTTTTCGGCAGTCAGAACCCAGCAAATCTGTTCGCCGTTTTTTTCAGCCCCGAGTACTACATCGCTCCGCCAGGGTGTGAGCGTTGCTCCTTGCGTTTTCATGAGGCTGTACATGATGGCGGTGCGGGCAAAATTGCCGTCGCCATGCCAGGCTCCAATTATCCCATCCTCGCGCTGCATGGCAAACATCACCTTCATTTCGCTGTCGATCCACGATTTCAGATCGGCGTTGGATTCGCGGTTATACAAATTAATACCCCCTTCAATGGCATCGGCATATCCGTCGTGACTCTTTCCTTCCCACGAAAAATTGCGGTACTTTTCGTTCAGGTTTTTCAGCATCGATAAAAACGATTCTCGGTATTTTTCGGTGCCGTCGATTAGGTACACCGAATAAAAGGCGTCGTAAACATAGCCCCAGTTGTCGGAAATACCTTGGTCCACCACTTCGCCGGTTTGTGCATTCACCCCGTTGTAAAACAAGCCATCATCGTTTCGGCCAATTTCAAGAATCCGGTCGAGCAAGCGGTGCAAAGGTTCCTGGTATTGCTTCTTTTTCTCCGGATGGACAAAATTCAGCGTCACGTACAATTCGCTTAGTCCGCCAATGATTTCGCAGCCGTGATCACGCAAACGCAGGTACTTCAGCTTGTCCAGATCGCGTTCGCCGAGCATGTAATAGTCGCCAATGCGAACAGCCCAATCCAGAAAGTCTTTTCGGCCAGTCATCCAGTAATTACGCACCAGTGTTTGCAGCATATCACCGTTCACTTCTTCCGAAGCCACCTTGTAACCGCCCAATTGGTCGATATCCTTGAACAAGGTGTAATATTCGGGCATATCGTTCAGGATTTCGGCCATGCGATCACGCCACGGCGATGCCCCGATGTATTCGCAAAGTGGCAGAATACCGTCTTTCATGTATTCGGCCGAGCCAAAAATCACCCAGTTCATATCGGGTTCTTCAGTATTGAACCCTTTTTTCGAAAACGACCATGTATCCGGAAGCGATTTTACCCTTGAAGTCAGTTTGCGCTCGGTGTTGAGCATTTCGAGCATTTTACCCCGGTATAAATCCTGATCGAGCAAATAAGTGGTCAGCACCATGAATGACCAGTTATCGGCGGCCGAATTGTGCGGTTCCCAGATGTCTTTCGCCTTGTCGAGGTTCGTGGGAATTAAGCCAGTGACAGGGTCGGTATGCTGGAGCCAGCCCTTCACAAAACGGAGGCTTCGCTTAAAACCTTCGGTAGCCTGTTTCCCCTTTTCGGTGGCACGGTCAACTATCTTCGGATCGAAGTTCTTTTGTGCCCGAATCGGAGCTGAAAGAAATGCGAACACTGTCAGGATAAGGATGGCTCGTGGGAACATAAGTTTAGTTTTTAGAAAAGGTTATTTTATATTTTCCTGAAAGTTGCAATTTTTTTGCATTCAATGAAAGCCTGTAAACCTGATTTCCCCACACATCAGCCAGGCGTTTATCTGTCAGGGAAACGATCTCAACCGATGGTTCAAATTTTGCGGCGTCATAGCTTAGTTTCAATTTCACCCCTTCTTTTTCAAAACTCACAATTCCTGAAACAGAAACATCAGGTTTACCCCAACTCAGGAAATTTAGCTGGTTTGGTTTTATGGCCTTGGTCAGTTTAAATTCTTCCTGAAGAACCAGGCCACTTTTGGACTGCAATTGGTAGGTACGCTGCCATTTTTCCACAGAAGCATCGGCAGGATAAGCGCCAGCCAAATCGAGTGAAAAAATCAATTTCTCCGGATCGAATTTTACGTTTCGTGAACGGTATTGAGCGCCTGGAACCTGGGCAACACCGTTGATCATGGGCAAATTGTGGTAATTGCTCTGCATGGTCCAGATGCTGTACCGTTCGTCGCTAAACGTCTGGCGCGTGTATGTTCCGACACCCGCATCAATTATCATCGGTGTTTCGTCGAGGTAAAGTGCAAACGACCCCATGTCGTTGTGGTTGTGGCTTTCGGCATTGTATCCACCTTTGGCAGCGAGGAAAAATCCGGAGGAACTGCGCATGTAGCAGAATTCTGTTTCCGGATACCAGGTTGAAGCAGCCTGCGAAACAGCTGGTTTTACCCGTACCAGTTCACCCTGATACTTGAGATTTTCCATTGTGCGGAACAGATCGCGGCCTGCATTGTAGTGATTTACTTTGCCATCGCGCTCATACAAATAAGCCGCAAATTGTTGCATTTCCTGACTGCCAACCGCCTTTCCGTAACGGAAAATCATTCCGGGTTCGCCGCCTCCTTTGGCCGAAGCATCGGCAAAATTGACGACCCAACCTTTGCCAACATACGATTTGGCAATGTATTCGCCCATGTTTTTAATTATGGGCTGATCGAAGATGGAAACCTTTCCGCCGGTGGCTGTGTAAAGTATTTGCAGGTAATCGTACAATTTACCGGGTGCATGTCCCCAATACGAAGGACCTTCTTCGCAAGCCCCGTCGCTGTGGTAGTAATTGATGAACTGGTCTACCGATGTCATTGTCCGGTAAACGGCAGCCGCCAATTTATCCGGATCATTTTCGAG
>Ga0172367_10002492_pt1 | contig 25175 bp, 25 predicted proteins | sample Lak10m_FD_114542 | JGI IMG/M metagenome (GOLD analysis project Ga0172367, IMG submission 114542) | Freshwater microbial communities from Kabuno Bay, South-Kivu, Congo - kab_022012_10m | ecosystem: Environmental > Aquatic > Freshwater > Lake | place: Democratic Republic of the Congo: South-Kivu...
ATAAAAAAACAGAAAAGTCTTTCGAATCTCACACGCAAGCAAAGCAGTTTGCTTGCTCGTCTCCGCTCAACAAAAAAGCCCCATAAGGGCAATTTTTTGAACGAGCGGAGCCGGGGAGATTCGAACTCCCGAGGGCTTTTACACCCTGCCTCTTTAGCAAAGAGGTACGTTAGACCACTCTGACACAGCTCCATAAATATACATTATCATATATTTATAAAAATATATAAGTTTTTATTTTAGTATTTTTTATGCTATAAATATCTTTGTAGTAAGGAGGCGTGGATGAGTGGTTTAAATCAACGGTTTACTAAACCGTCGTCCTTTAATCGGGACCGTGAGTTCGAATCTCACCGCCTCCGCAGAAATTGACAATATAGGTTATTAAATGTAGTCTTTAGAAAATATGTAAATTCTAAAAAATTAAATAAATGACAAAGAAAATTATTCTAACAGGTTTTAAACCTTTTGGTTTTTATCATTACAACCCTACAGAGGAATGTGTGAATTACTTTGGTTTTAAAATATCAATACCACAGATCGAAATAATACCACTAGTCCTACCCTGCTCATATTTTGGAGCATTTGATTTATTGTCTAAAACAATAGACACAGAAAAGCCGGATGCTATTATAAGTATGGGTTTATCCTCAAGTGTTCCTTGTATTCGGATAGAGACGGTGTTTCGAAATCTTATGAAAGGAAAATATCCAGATTCAAACCATTATGCTCCTTTTGGTGTAAAAATAAATGAAAAAGGAAATGCTCGTGAATTTTTATCACCACAAGCCAATCATTTATTTTTAGCAAACAAATTACATTTAGAAGATATTCCTATTGAGTTGTCAGCAAATGCTGATACTTTTATTTGTAATTCACTTGGATACCTAACTACAAAAAAGATTTTAGAAGAAAATCTTCCGATTCACAATATGTTCATACATATACCGTTTACGGATGATTATAAAGAAAAGGTCGAGTTAGAACCATCTAAAATTTTTCTTGAAAAAGAAAAATTTTATAAAGCTATAAAGCTTTTAATTAAAAACATTTGTTAAATAAAAAACCGACATCCTATTTTTTATAAAATAGGATGTTTTTGTATATAGAAAGTATTTTCTGCTATAATATAAAAATATGGAAAAAATAAAGAAAATTAAAAAAATAAGAGGTCTTAGTGGTTTTAAAGATTTCTTGAAAAATCAAGGAATTGTAACCCTTGCTATCGGTTTTATACTAGGAGGTGCTATATCCAAATTCGTATCATCACTTGTTATAGATATTATAAACCCAATACTAAACGCAGCTCTTGGTGGAGTAGACGACCTCGGATCAAAATTTTTCAAAATGGGTAATGTTTCTGTTCATTATGGTACATTTTTAAATAATGGTATAGATTTTATTGTACTTGCTCTTGTGATATATGCTGTAGTTCGCCTATTTAAACTAGACCAAGAACAATTAGGTAAGATGGATGTAGGAAAGATAAACTCTTTAAATGGAGTATTAAAAAAATAATAAAAGAGTATAATAAAATATATGGAAGAAATAGAAAAGCTAAAAAATGAGAATGAGCAATTAAAAAGAATGAATGAAAATAAGTCTGATATAATTTCCATAACCACACACCAGCTTCGTACTTCTTTTTCCGCACTCAAATGGATTCTAAAAATGTTCATAGAGGGAGATGTGGGTAATCTTACAGATGAACAAAATGAATTGATCCAAAAAGCATATGTAAGTAATGAGAGAATGCTCAGATTAGTAAATGATCTTCTTATATTGAATCATTCAGAAGATATTTCAATATCATACAATTTCAAAAAAGTAGATATTATAAAATTGATAGAGCAAATCATTTTTGAATTCTATGGTGAGTCAGTAAAAAAAGAGATAGGTTTGATATTCCTAAAACCAGAACCAGAAATTCAAGAAATTAATTGTGATGAGGAGATGACAAGAGTGGTACTTCAAAATCTTATAGAGAATTCTATAAAATATAGCAACAAAAATGGAAAAGTATTTGTTTCTGTTAAAGAAGAAGATGGTTTTATAAAAATATCAGTTCACGATGCAGGGATAGGAATAAAAGAAGAAGACAAAGATAATATTTTCAAAAAATTCTTTAGAGCACACAATGCTATCGAGAAAGATATTGTAGGATCAGGACTTGGACTATTTACAACTAAAAATATAGTAGAAAAACATAACGGCAAAATATGGTTTGAAAACCAAAAAGAAGGTGGTACGACTTTTTTTGTAAGTTTGCCTATTAAATAAAATATAGTATAATAAAAATGTATGAAAAAAATACTTATAATAGAAGATGATAGTTTTTTACAAGGACTCGAAGCTGGAAAGCTCGAAAAAGAAGGCTATAATGTCATAACTGCTTCAAGCGGACAAGAAGCTATGAAGAAGATAAATGAGCCGGATATAGATATAATTCTTCAAGATTTAGTTTTACCTGATTTTGATGGTTTTGAAATACTTAAAAAAATAAAAGAAACAGATAAACTTAAAAATGTACCTGTTATTGTATTCTCAAATCTATCTGAGCCAAAAGAAGTTAAGCAAGCTAAGGACTTGGGAGCTACTGACTTTATGGTTAAATCCAACTTTACACTAGATGAACTCGTCCAAAAGATAAAAAGTATCCTAAAATAGTTTCTCTTTAAATAATAATTTGCCTTATTTTATATGCATCTAGACGATGAGATTACATCACAATTCAGATTGGATATAAATCAAAAAAAGGCACTCGAAAAACTTGGAATAAAAAAAATCCAGGATCTTTTATATTACTTTCCAAATAGATATACAGACATAAGTGAGTTTCGGCATATAAATACACTAGAGGACGGAGAACAAGCGACCATAGTAGGAGTGATATCAAACTTAAAAACAAAAAAGGGATTCAAAAGTAATATACCGATGGGAGAAGCTACTATCACAGATATAACTGGAAAAATAAATATTGTGTGGTTCCACCAACCGTATTTAGCCAAAATGCTGAGAGATGGTTCTACTGTCCGAGTTACTGGAAAAATATCAAATAATAAAACTTATGGCTTAACACTTACAAACCCAGAGATAAACAAAGAAGATATACTACCCATAGATCTTCATGATTCATTATTCCAAAATAATGATACAAATAATAATAAATATGGCTTCCCTATTTATCCTGAATCAAGAGGTATCACTTCCAAGTGGATATATCATTCTATACAAAAAATATTAAAAAATGATTGTATAAAAAATATAGAAGATTATTTAGATAAAGATATACTGGATAAATATAAATTACCCTCTTTACATACAGCCCTCATCTGGATCCACTCACCGCAAAAAAGTGAGCATGCTGAGATTGCTCGCAAAAGATTTGCTTTTGAAGAAGTCTTTTTCATCCATCTTGCTCGTCATCAAGAACGCAAGAGATACGAGGAATTATTCTCCTACAAACTCAATGTCAAAGACAGTGATATAAAAGACTTCATATCTAGATTCCCTTTTAAGCCGACAAATGCCCAGACAAATACAATAAATACAATACTAGAAGATTTTAAAAGAGATAAGCCGATGTCTCGACTTGTCGAAGGTGATGTGGGTTCTGGTAAGACGTTTGTCGCTGCGACTGTCGCCTATGCTGTGATAAAGAATCGTCCAGTGGGGCAGAATTTTGGAAATATACAAGTTGCCTATATGGCCCCTACTGAAGTGCTCGCTGTGCAACTATACGAGAGTTTTGTTAAATATTTTGATCATACAGGTATATCTATCGGTCTTATGACTTCATCGGGGTGCCGTAAATTCCCTAGTAAATCTGCTCGTTTTGAAAATGGAAAACAGATAAGGACTTGGACAAATATATCAAAAAACCAACTTCTCAAATGGATTAAAAATGGTGAAATACCAATAGTTATAGGGACACATTCACTTATATCAAAAAAGGTTGAATTTGAAGATTTGGGGCTAGTGGTGATAGATGAACAACATAGATTTGGAACAAACCAAAGAATGAAACTTGCAAAAAAAGAAGGTCACTCCCCTCACTATCTTTCTATGACTGCCACCCCTATACCTCGCACACTTGCACTTACTATATATGGAGATTTAGATCTATCTATCATAGATGAAATGCCAGCTGGACGTAAAAAAGTAATAACAGAGATTATCCCTGAGAACAAAAGAGAGATTGCATATGAAGAAATCAAAAAAGAGTTGGAAGCTGGAAGACAACTTTATGTTATTTGCCCAAAAATAGAAGAAGCGGAGGTTGAGGTTGATGTTTCGGGGAGACTTGCGAGCGCGACGGCGCGAGTACGAGGAATTTTTCAGCAGAAAAATATCCGTGCTCCCAGAAATATTAACCTCGACCTCCGTAATGTCACCGACGAAGCAAAAAGATTGAAGAAAGATATCTTTCCAAAATACAATATAGAAATAATGCATAGCAAGATGACAAAAGATAAAAAAGAAAAAGTTATGTCTGATTTCTATGAGCATAAGATAGACATACTCGTCTCTACTTCTGTTATTGAAGTTGGGGTAAATGTCCCAAATGCTACAGTGATAATAATTGAGGGAGCAGAAAGATTTGGTCTTGCACAGCTTCACCAACTTCGTGGACGAGTTATACGCTCTACACACCAATCATATTGTTATTTATTTGCTGATGCAAAAACTGACAAGACGATGGACAGACTAAAGGCTCTCACAAAAGCTACCAATGGATTCGAGCTTGCAGAACTTGACCTCTCTCTGCGTGGAGCAGGACTCCTAGGTGGTGACAAGCAATGGGGTATCACAGACCTTGGTATGGAAGCTATGAAGAATATTAAAATGGTAGAAGCTGCCCGCAATGAAGCAATAAAAATAATTCAAAATGATGTGGACCTAAAATCCTATCCCCTACTCTCAGAAACACTCAAGAATAAAAATATAAAATTGCATTTCGAATAAAAAAATACCCCTATTATAGGGGTATTTTTTTATTCAATTAATTTTAAATATTTCTTATTTTTTACTTTTCTTCTTTGGAGTTGTTTTTCTTTCTAAAATTTTTAAACCTTGCTTCTTGTATATCTCTAAACCTTTTATTAATTTTGATGCATCGGTAATTTTTATATTTTTATCACCAGCCATTTCAAACTTAATACCAAGTAAACCAATAGAGCGTTTAAATAAATTAAAATCATCACTCTTTATCCATGACATTGCATTTATCGTTCTATTAATAACATTTTCAAGCTGATCTACTAGTATTTTTACTTTTTCTTTATCTTTATAATTAACACCCTCTGAAAGTGCTTGCCAATCAACCTTTCTAACTTCATCATCAAATGCACTAAATCCCTTGTCCCATTGTTCAACAGGAGATAATCCATCTTTAATAGCCTTTTCTGCTCTACGAGAAGAAGTAAACAAACGAGAAACTCTTGCTCCAGCAAAATCTATTGCCTTTTTATTTTTAGCACCAATACGAGCTGCTTTTATTGCCTTACCTAAATCAACATCTTCAGCTAAAGTAGAATCACTAGAATAACCATTTATGGCAGCATACATACCGGAACGAAATGCAAAATTTGCTCCAGATGATGGAATATTTTTATGGCGTATTTGCATATCAACATATTGGAATAATCTTGTACCTATATGAACAAGTGGATTTCTAATATATGATTCTGGATCCCAATCAAGCTGACCCATATATGAATCAACATTTGGATTTTTTTCAAATTTATTAATAAAATTCTTTATATATTCAGTAGAAACACCTTTATTATCAGCATCATTACTTAAGATAATATGATTTAAAGAATCATCTCCTCTATCTAAATTTCTCTTCAAAACAGCATCATTTAATAATTTCCTTACATAACCAATTTTGGCTTTTTCAAATGGAATAACTTTTTGCATTAAGGTTACTTTAATTTCAGGATGATCTTTCATAAAACGCTTAATTTCTGGAATTGTTCCATCAGGAACAATAATATTACCTTTATCATCCTTATCTGGATGATTAACCAATAAAACTATTTCAAAATCATTTTTATTAGCAGTTTGATTTAAATAATTTTCCAATGTTTGATAAATAACTTTTTCTTCTTGATGCCCAGCAACAGGAATACAAACAGAAAGCTTACAATCATTACTCATAGGACCAGCTTCCTTTGCTAATTTTTCTATATCTTTAAAATGTTCTTTATTTTGTTTCTCTAAATATGCACGAATTTCTTCTTTTTCATTTAAAGTAAGATCTGGGTTATTTTTTAATTTTTCAGACATTCTATTCTCATAATCCTCTCTTTTAATTTCAGAAAATCCAGCATAAAAATAATCATTTGTATCAATAACTTCTTCATCTTTTTTCTCTTTCAATTTTTCAAGTGGTCTACGAGAACTAAGTGGAATAAAATATGGTGGTTCTGTATCTACAGGTATATCAAGATTTGTGGTTGGTATGTCTTCATGAGAAGATACTACATCTTTTATTTCATCAAGACCTTCACCTACAAGAGTTCCGAGTGGCCTGATATGTTCAACACCATTTTCATCGGTTCCCATCCTTTCAGCAATTTCTAAAAATTTACCATGAAATTGCATTTGCCCGTTTTCATCTTGGCTAAATAATTGTTGCATTATTGGGTTATTATGGTCAAAAATAATATTTCCATCAGGACCTATTGGTACTGGTATACCATCCCCTTGAGTTGATTCATCTAGGTAGATAATTGCTGTTAGTGTTCCTTTTTGTATTGCTTCTTGAGCATCTACAGATAGACCATTTTGAAATGAACCATCTGCTGTCATTTTAGAAATATTTAAAATAGCATCACCATTTTCATTTACACCAGAACCATTTAACCCACCCCAATGAGTCCTTAATTCATTTAAATCAGACCCTAAGGTTTTACCTGTTTCTGGGTCAGTATAATTTGGTGTATCATTTCCAAACCATAAATCACGCTGAACTTTTATAGTCTCAGATTTATGGTTCTCTATCCATCCACGAGCATCATTTGTGACTTCTTTTGTACTATCAACTATCTGGTGCGTTGTATTTCCAAGAACACCATCTTCACCTAAACGAGAAATTGAATCATCATCCAAATTCCCATTTGAATCAAAATCTAATTTTATATTATCTGAGATAACCTGATCACCTTTTAAAATATCATAAGTACCATCAGAATTTGGTACGATACTTGTCCCTTCTGGTAGTCTAAAATTGTTACCGTTTACTTCGGACTCAATTGCATTATTCATACCCATATGAGTAGTATCTCCAGTAATCCAACTACGTAAATTATCAAGTGGTGTCTGTGTAGTAACACCTCCATTTGTATGCCCAAGCATTCCTTCAAACATACCTTGCACATCATCTTTAAAGAAAGCCACCCCCTCTTGAACCGTTGCACCCAATACAAGACCCACAGTGGCTGTCATAGCTACCTTTTTAGCAACTTCTTTTGTTTTAAATTTTCTAAATTCTTTATCTAATGTATCTATACCTTTTTCTGCCCCAACTCCACGGAGTAAAGAATTTTGTAAAACTTCTGTTTGTTTTGCTAAATAAGAATCAAAAGAATCACCGTCTGGTATACCATCTTTAAAATCACTTTCGATTTTATTTCTTAATTCTTTTTTTGCTTTTGCAACTAGTAGAATAAGATCTGTGCTTTCTTTCTCAACATTTCCAATACCAGAATATGATATAAGATCTATATTCTTTTCACTATTTAGAGATCTTCGTGCATCTATACTTACTATACTTGCAAATATTTTTTCTAAATCTTCTTCTTTTATATCTTTCAAAACTTCTTTTCCATCTTTATCTTTTTCATACATCAAACCCCTTAAATTAAAAGAGAGATCTTGTGAACTTTCCATTTTGTATTGATATTTCTCCATAAGTTCTCTTCTTTTACTACCTTCTTCAAAAGAACTTCCCTCTGCCATCTCAACTGCATGCTGAGCTCTCTCAGCAGAAAGACGCTGACTTTCATTCATACCAGCAAGTGCACTTGAAACTGCAACAGCCGCACCAAAAGTACCATATGCTGCCGCCTTACTTCTTAATACTTTTGTACCAAGTCCAACAGATAAAGAATAAGCAAGACCTATACTAGCAGAAAGAGCTGTAGGACTTATGAATTGACCAACTTTTGTCTTTTTTAATTTATCTACAATTTTATCTACATTATTAAAATGTGCCTCTGTTTTAAGACTACTTTTTGCTTTTCCTAAAATAACATTTGTATCTAAATCTAATTCCTCCATTTTAGCACCATGCTCTACTGCTGTACGAGCATTTTTTGCTATCTCAAATAGATTATCAGCATAGCTAGATTTATTTTTAGAGTTATCTTTATTTAAACTATTTAAAATTCTATTCTTTGCTTCCTTAAAAGATCTTTCATCTAAAGATCCTTTGGCATATTCTGTAACTAAATTTTTAATATCATTTTTAGTTTTTAAAGATTCTGGATCTTTCTCATCAAGATTTTTCTTTTCTTCATCATCACTCAAAGTTCCCTCATACTCAGAACTAAAACGCTCAGCGATAGCCTGCATTGTATTCTCATGAGCAACTTTATTATCATTTTTTAACCTACCCGTATAAATATTTCCAGTATTTTTTATTTCTTCTCTAACTCTATTTATCTCCCTTTGTCTATAATACCCTTCCATAAAAGTATGCTTCCAAAATTTTTTAAAAAAATTGGACTTACCTTTATCTTCAGTCATATAAGCATCTGCAGCTTTACGAGCTTCAGCATCTGCTATCTCATCGATATTCACAATAGTAGCTTTCTGATTCTTGAGACTTTCCAGTGCTTTATTTTTAGCATTTTGTTTTATTTGTTCTTCATTCAATTCATCTATATTATTTTTTTTAGGAGTTATATCCATTTTAGTAGTTTAAATTAATAAATAATAATTATGAAAGATATGAATTCTTTAAAACAATGAGTTCTGTTGCTATTAATTGTGGTAAGTCTGGTATATTTTCTGTACAAAATTTTTGCATTTCTTCATCTGTAATATTTTTATCTAACATACCACTAAATTCTTCTAATTTCTCTGGGGCTAAATTTGCAATCATAACTGCATTTATACGATCTTCTACTTTACTTAAAAGGTCAGCTTTTATCTGATCTATTACTTCTTTTTCTAAATCTTCTGGAAATTTCTTTTCTTCAATAAGGCGATCAACAAACATGTTTAAATCTAAATTTTTATTATTTTCGTTCATATATATGAAAATATTTATTTTATAATTAAACTAATTATATAACTTATACTTAAAATTATATAACAATATTTATATTATATCATACTATATATAAAAAGTCAAACAAAAAAACATCCTTACATATCTCTATATAAGGATGTTAATTAATTTTTAGAAAACTATTAGCAAGTTATTTCTTATTCTTCATAAAAATGGGCTGTTTTTTCTTCACGATTTTATATATTTGTCAATAGATATTTAATCCCCCTATTTTATTGCATTTAAGCCAATTTTTAGGTAAGATAAAAGAGTAAAATTTATTTATTTTATATTAACCAATATTTATTATTAGCTGTTTTGGTTAGGCGAAAAGTAAGTATTGTAATAAAATTAAATAGTTACATTAACCAATATCCGTCCTTAGCTCAGTTGGTTAGAGCACAGAGCTTATACCTCTGGGGTCCTAGGTTCGAATCCTAGAGGACGGACAAATATAAAAATCACACATTAGTGTGATTTTTATATTTGTCCGTCCTAGCAAGCAAACTGCTTTGCTTGTGTCTAGAATTCGAAAGACTTTTCCTTACCGAAGGTGGAAAAGTACCAGCGACCGTAGAGTGAGAATCCTCTTTTACTCTTCCCTCTTCTTCGGCATTATTCCATTTGCAATTATAAGTTCGTTATATTCTGCATGTTCTAAGGTCTCCACTTCTACTAATTTACTTGCGATAATATCAAGGGTTACCCTTTTATCAGAAAGGATGCTTTTTGCTTTTGCGAATGCATCATTCATTATCTTGGAGACTTCACTATCGATAAGAGCACTGACTCTCTCTGAATACTCTTTATCATTTACACCTTGTCCAAACATTGTGCGTCCATCATCACTCTCAAGTGCTATAGGACCTATCTCATCTGACATACCCCAGCGTGTGACCATCGCACGAGCGAGATTCGTAGCGACTTGCAAATCATTTGATGGGCCTGTTGTAATATCTCCAAAGACCATTTGCTCTGCTACATATCCACCGAGTGACATTGCTATATCATCGAGGAATTCTTTTTTGCTTTGTAGCCTTCTCTCTTCGAGTGGAAGCTTGAGTGTATATCCTCCTGCACGTCCACGAGATACGATGGAAACTTTATGTACTGGATCAGCATATGGGAGCATTGAGGATACAAGTGCGTGACCTGCTTCGTGATATGCAGTGATCTCTTTTTCTTTCTTTGAGAGCAAGTGACTCTTCCTCTCTGGTCCCATCATAACTTTTTCAATAGAACGAATAAGATCAAATTGCGAAATCTTTTTCCTATCTTCCCTTGCTGCAAGTATCGCACCTTCATTCATAATAGAGAAAAGATCTGCACCAGAGAATCCTGGAGTTCTCTCTGCAATTACTTTCAAATTCACATCTTCAGCAAAAGGCTTTTTACGAGAATGAATTGTGAGTATTTCTTCTCTATCTGCCCTGTCTGGTAGATCAAGTATTACTCTCCTATCAAATCTACCTGGGCGAAGAAGCGCTGGGTCAAGAACATCACCTCTGTTTGTCGCAGCCATAACTATCACTTTTTCATTTGGTTCAAAACCATCCATTTCTACTAGTATTTGATTAAGTGTCTGCTCTCTTTCATCATTCCCCCCACCGACACCAGTACCACGCACGCGCCCTACTGCATCTATCTCATCAATAAATACTATAGATGGAGCAGCTTTTTTAGCCATCTTAAATAAATCACGGACTCTTGATGCTCCAACTCCGACAAACATTTCTACGAATTCAGATCCTGATAAATGGAAAAATGGAACTTCTGCTTCCCCTGCTACTGCTCTTGCAAGCAAAGTCTTTCCTGTACCTGGCTGGCCTGTAAGAAGTACTCCTTTTGGAATCCTTGCTCCTATTTCTAAAAACTTTTTAGGATTCTTTAAAAAGTCCACAATCTCCTTCAATTCTTCTTTTGCTTCCTTAGCTCCGGCGACATCTTTAAAAGTTACCTTACTATTCTTATCATTTGGATCTGTAATACGAGCTTTTGATTGACCAAATGTAAATGCTTGCATACCCTGACCCTTAGCTTGGCGAGTAAGCATCCAAATAAAAAATATAACTATTACAAAAGGAAGAAGAAAAGGTAACACACTTAAAATCCAATATCCAAAACCTGACTCTTTCTTTATCTCAATCGGTGTAGATAAAATCTGCTCTGATGTAACTCCGTAATTAGAAAGTGTTTCAGAAAAAGAAGATTCTATTTCTTTTTTTGCTTTTCCTTTTGTCCCATCTTTAAAAGATACATTTATATCTTCACCTTCTACTTCTATCTTTTCAATACTTCCACTTGTGACACTCTTTGCTACATCTGAAATAGTAAGACTCTTTATTTCTACTGTTTTTTTAGAAACAAAAGTATAAATCATGGTTATACTTATAAATATAAAAATAGCAATAATTATCTGATTAAATATATTGGGTGTTTTTTGTGGTAATTGTGGTTTATTTTTTATGTTTGGGTTTATTTTCATAGTTATCAAATTATACACTATATTATATAAAAATAAAGTTATAATTTTGATATTATTTCATAAAATTGATACGATAAAGATATGGCAGTTTATATAGACAATAGAAAAGCACATTTTAACTATAGTATAGAAGATACTTTTGAAGCAGGTATTGAGCTTTTTGGTTTTGAGGTAAAATCTATCAAAAATAGCTCTGGAAATATCAACAGTGCTTTTTGTATTGTGCGTGGCGGTGAGGCATATATTATAAATATGAATATTCCTCCATATCAACCCAAAAATACTAGTGATGGTTATAACCCAGAAAGACCCCGAAGACTACTCCTCTCAAAAAAGGAAATAAAAAAGTTATCTGAAAAAGATGACATAAAAGGATTGACTCTTGTCCCCATCTCATTGTATAGTAAGGGTCCTTATATAAAAGTATCTATTGCTGTCGCTCGTGGTAAAAAAGTTTTTGATAAAAGAGAAACTATCAAAAAACGAGAGTCAGATATAGAGATAAGGAGAGAGTATAAAGTTCGTTAAAAAAAATGGGGATGATCGGCTTCGACAAGAAGAATCATCTTATATATGCATGTAAAGTACCCAGGAATCTTTTAAAACTTCTTGGAAAAGACTAAGTGCAAACAAAGTCGCTTCAGTGAAGTCTCCATATTTTGGAAACTTCGCTCTTGCTTTCGCCTAAATTTAGGTCAGGCAAGTGTCTTCCCTTTTGACATCCGATGTAGAGGGAGGGCATAATTTATCGGGTTACGATTTTACGACAGCTTGCCGTAATTTCCGACAATTTAAAGCTCGTTATTTATCTTTTTTGTATGTCCTCTAGGATAAATAGTTAAACCCAATGGATATACTAAACATGTAGACTTCTGTAAGATTTCTTTTTGCACGCGGGTTCGATTCCCGCCATCTCCACATATTAAAAAACCTCACTTGTTGAGGTTTTTTAATATGTGGAGATGAGCGAAACACCTGCGTGTTTCGCGTGCGGGAAGCGAAAGGCTTTTCCTTATTTTGATTTTAATCAAAATGGAAAAGCACCCGCGACCGTAGGACGAGATTCCCGCCATCATTTTTCAGCAGAAAAATACTTGTGACCGATGAATCCTGTGTCTGTACACTCTTGCGTGCGGGAAGCGAAAGGCTTTTCCTTATTTTGATTTTAATCAAAATGGAAAAGCACCCGCGACCGTAGGACGAGATTCCCGCCATCATACCCCATTTGCATTTTTATTTAAATATGTTATAATATAATAAACAAATTTAAAATAATATATTATGAATGGAAATTTTTTATTCTCTCTTGGATTATTTTTTCTAGCAATTTCTGGTATTTTTTGTAAATTAAGTACTCAAGAAATGAGGCTTTCTGTGTCAATAATTTGTATCGTATCTTTTTTATTGGGAGTAATTACAATAATTTATTCCGAAAAAGATCGACATTCTAGTATTAAAGAAAACTTGGTAATATTGTTTATAGCAATAATGATTCCGGTTATCTTTTATTTTTCAACTGAAATTATAATAATGTAAAAAATGGAAACAAAAAATTCTAAAGAAAATTTTCTTCAAGGAAGTAATGAAGAAATTGTTTCTTTTTGTGAAAAAAATCCAAAAGAAGACTTACTGGTTCTAGCCTTCGAAAAAATTTCAAAAGAAAATGATTATAAAGTCAGATTCCATTTTCACAAAAAAATTTTATTCTGCTTCGAGGAGCAGAGTGAAACGTACCTTAGGTTAGTACATGAGTCAGTACGTATGTGCCAATAAAAACAAAGAAATCCCTTGTTGTACCGAAAATACAACAAGGGATTTTTTAATTCATTTTTTTGTGATAAAATAGAAATATGAACAAAGAACCCAAACTTACAGTCTCAGGATACAGAGGTATCTGGGGAGAAAGTCTTACAAATGAAATTGTAGAAAAATACACAAAAGCTTTTATTTTATTTGTAAAAGAAAATATTAACAAGAATCCAACCATTTTAATAGGAAGAGACGGAAGAGAAAGTGGACCTAAAATAAGACAAGTTATAATAGAAATTTTTAAAAGAGAAAATATTGATTTTATCGATGGAGATATACTCCCCACCCCTACCGTACTATTTTCAGTCAGAAAACACAAGTATGATGGAGCTATTATAATAACAGCAAGTCATAACCCGAGAGAATACAATGGATTAAAATTTGTTACCGATAAAGCACTTTTTACTAATGAAAAAGAAGTAGAGGAAATAAAAAAATATTATGACCATTCCTAATTTTAAAAAAGAACATGTAGACCATATTCTACAAAATATAAATGTTGAGAAAATTCGTTCAAAGAAATGGAAGGTAGCAGTAGATATGATAAATGCTTCAGCATGCGTCCTCGACCCATATTTATTTGAACAAATCGGTGTAGAACTTGTACCACTCAACAATACACCAAATGGTATTTTTGGTCATAAACCTGAACCACTCAGAGAGAATCTAGAAGATATAGGAAACCTTGTGAGAAAAGAAAATTGTAATCTTGGTTTTGCTCATGACCCAGACGCAGACAGGCTCGTAGTTATAAATGAGAAAGGTATTGTAATATCTGAAGAATACACACTTGCTCTCGGAGTAGAAGCGATCCTTTCAAAAAATCCAAATAATAAAGTTGTAGTAAATATGTCCACTTCGCAAATGAATAAAGATATAGCAGAAAAATACGGTGGAGTATGCATTCGGACAAAAGTCGGAGAAGCCAATGTTGTAAAAGGAATAGAAGATAATAATGCAATAATCGGAGGTGAAGGTGGAGGAGGTATCATATATCCTAATATAAATATGGCTCGTGATAGCTTTGTAAGTATAGCTCTAATTCTCGAATTACTTTCAGAAAGAAATCAAAATATCACAGAATGTATAGAAACACTTCCAAAATATGAGATGCGTAAAGATAAGATATCTATGAATGGAGATTTAAAAGATATATATATTAAAATAAAAAATCATTTCAGTGTTACAGAAGTAAATGAAATAGATGGACTTCGACTCGACTTTTCTGATAATTCCTGGATTCACCTTCGTCCATCAAACACTGAGCCAATAATACGCCTGATAGGTGAAGCAAAAACAAAAGAAAGAATTGAAGAGCTTTTTGAAGAAGTAAAAAAATTAATATAATTTTTTATATTAAGCGTATGTTTGAATAGTCTCATAAAAGGGACTTCGAAAGCGTGACGGCGCGAGACGGAGCAAAATTTCAGCAGAAATTTATGCGTGCCCTTTTAGGAGAGCTATTCAAATAGGAGCTTTCAAGAGTTTAATTATAAAAATATAATATTGAAAATTTATTCGTTTATCCCTCTCCGCTTCACTTCGTTACGCTGCGGCGCGCCCACACCTACTTATAAATTTTCAATATTATATTTTTATACTATACTCCCCTACTTTCGTACGCACAATATTAAGAGCAAGTGCTGGTACTCCAAGCTTTTTTCCTATATCATTTGCAATCCCTCTCACATAGACTCCACTACCACAAGATATTTTTAATCTGATTATTTTATATTTTTCTTCTTTTTTATCTTTCAATACATCTTCCCATAAAATAACAATTTCTTTCTGACGAAAATCACCGCTTACCTTTCCTATATCATTTTTAATTTTTTCTAAAAGTGCCTCACCATTTATAAAATCCTCATTTATAATTTCTATATTTTCAACAAAAACATCATGAGTCGGGATATCTATCTCATCTAGCTTACCACTACGAGCCAATTTAAAAAGTGGAACACCCCCTACGGTCCTTGAAGAATATGCTGGGTAACTCTGTTTTATTTTTCCAATAAATTGTGGGAGGGTATTTTGAATTTTAGAAGCGAAGTCGGGTGAACTATTTGAAATGGTCTGGCCGAGCTTCCAAAAGAATTTGGCGAGGAAATCCGAGGACCTTTCAAATAGTTTACCCGATGAAGCGATACCATTAATAACCTTTCCCATCAGATCATAAGTATCTGTACTAAAACCAAATAACACATCTACCTCATATTCTTTAGATAAATTCAAATATTCATCTTTCTTGTGGCACATATCACCAATAAGTATGATCAAAACCCCTTCTGCGAGAGGATCGAGTCTACCAGCATAAGTCATAGGTAAATAAAGAAGATTATTATCCTCTTTTTTAAGCTCATTTATACAATCAAGAGGGGTCTCCCCTTTTTCCTTGTAGACAATTCGAATATTCTCTTCCATATTGCTATATTATCACATATATGATAATATTTGGTTCAGGTAGGTAATCTATTATTTTCTATCGGAAACAAAATTGAGAGAAAGAATAAACAACCAAATAAGAGCAACAGAGGTTCGTGTAATCTCAAACGAAGGAGTTAATCTTGGCGTTTTGAATATTAAAGAAGCTCTATCCCAAGCTATGGCATTGGGACTTGATTTGATTGAAATTTCCCCCAATACAAACCCTCCAATAGTAAAAATAGTAGAATACGGTAAGTACAAATACGAACAAAATAAGAAGCTAAAGAAAGCTAAAGCCGGGTCAAAAGCAACAGAAACCAAATCTATTCAAATAAAAATTGGTACTGGAGACAATGATCTAGTTCTAAAGGCAAGAAGAGCTTCCGAATGGCTAAAAGAAGGTCATCGTATAAAAGTAGAGTTGTTTTTATCAGGAAGATCTAAATATATGCCAGATCCATTCCTAAGAGAAAGACTTGATCGTGTACTTCACCTTATAACAGAAAATTATAAAGTAGCAGAAGATTATAAAAAGGGTCCTAAAGGTCCAACTATTACAATAGAAAAAGACAAAGGAGTAATAACTCCCAAGCCTTAAAATAAAGAAAAATATATGTCTATAAAAACAAATAAATCTTTAACAAAACGTTTGAAGGTTACTAAAAAAGGAAAAATATTATCTCGTGCTCCAGGATTCAACCATTTTAATGCAAAACAATCAAGAACAAAACAGTTATCGGGTCGCAAAATGAATGAAAAGTTATTTACAAATAAGACAAAAAGAACTTATTTGCCAAATGCATAATTTAATTAAAAATTAAGAATTAAGAATATATGACAAGAGTAAAAAGAGGAACAATTAAACACAAAAAGAAAAAGAATATACTAGCCCGCGCAAAAGGTTTTCGTTTTGGACGCAGTACAAAAGTAGCTCAAGCTAAAGATGCATTAAGACACTCAGGTAATTATTCATTTGCTCACAGAAAAGACAAAAAAGCTGATGCGAGAAGTCTTTGGACAACCCAAATCAATGCTGCTGTTCGCCCACTTGGTATCTCATACAGCAAATTCATGGATGGATTAAAAAAGAAGAATATCTTAATTGATCGCAAAATCCTTTCTACAATAGCAAACAAAAATCCTGAGACATTTGAAAGAATAGTAAAAAGTATATAAATAATAAAACGCATTACAAAATCCCCCGCAAACTTCGTTTGCGGGGGATTTAAATTTTTAATTAAAAAACTTATACAAATAACTCAATATCATCAATACAATAGCAACAAAAATTATAATACGATAATCTTTTTTAAAATTATTTTTTTCTAAAATACTCATTTTTGTAATTTTACTTACTCGTGATTTTTTATCAATTAAAAGTTTAATAATTGTTACAAAACAAATGATACTTCCAGCGAAATAAACAGCTGAAAATTTATTTAAACCATTCAGAATAAATTCATTATATCCATAAATAAAAAATATTGATCCAGCAATAAACATAAATATTTCACCAACATAATATTTCTCTACCTTAATAGATTTTTGATTTAGTTCTTCCGGAGTAGCATCATAATCTTTTTTAAATGATGACAAAAGATTTAAATTCATTAAAAATCTAGCAATAAGAACAGTGATAACTCCTGCTATCATTAATAAATACGCAGTATTTCCTGATGATTTTTCTGCAAGATGAATACAAATAGAAAACAATGCAATTGAAACAATAACTATAATAAAAATATTTCTTAAAAATTTCATACAGTTATTATATCACCCCCCCAATTAAAGACAATAAAAAATCTACTAGGTTTTACTAGTAGATTTTTTGTTTATATTATTATTTTCTTGATTCAATAATACTTGTAGCGACACTTTGTGGAACTATATCATAACGTATGAATTCCATTGTGAAGCCTGCTCTTCCCTCTGTCATGGAACGTAGGGATGTCATGTAACCAAACATTTCAGAAAGTGGAACAACAGCTTTTATAGCTTGATTCATACCACGAGACTCCATACCTTCGATAAGACCACGCTTTGATGATAAAGATCCTGTAACATCTCCCATAAATTTATCTGGAGTTACTACCTCAACATTCATCATAGGCTCAAGGATCACAGGGTGAGCCATCTTACATGCGTCTTGTATTGCCATAGAAGCTGCGATCTTGAACGCCATCTCATTGGAGTCCACATCATGGAATGATCCATCGTAAAGCTCTACAGAGACATTCTCAAGCTTAAATCCTGCAAGCACTCCACGATCCAATCCTTCTTTGAATCCTTTTTCACAAGCTGGAATATATTCTTGTGGAATAGCTCCTCCTTTGATTGTATTGATGAATTCAAATCCTTTTTCTCTTTTTACATTCTTTGGAAGATCTTCAGCTTTAACACTCTGATCCATAGGCTTGATTCTAATCTTCACGTGACCATAGTTACCACGCCCACCTGACTGCTTGATATATTTACCTTCGACAGATGCTTCACCTGTAATAGTCTCTCTGTATGCAACTTGTGGTTTACCTACATTTGTCTCAACAGAGAATTCTCTCTTCATACGATCTACGATGATCTCAAGGTGAAGTTCTCCCATACCTGCTATGATAGTCTCATTTGTCTCTGCATCTGTAGTCACACGGAAAGTAGGATCTTCTTGAGCAAGTCTTGAAAGTGCCATACCCATCTTCTCTTGGTCTGCTTTTGTCTTTGGTTCAACACGAAGTTGAATAACTGGCTCTGGGAATATAATACGATAAAGTTCTATTGGATGTTCTTCATCACAAAGAGTATCTGAAGTAATAGTATCCTTGAGTCCGACTGCAGCTGCGATCTCCCCTGCGTAAACCTTCTTTACTTCTTCACGATCGTTTGCGTGCATTCGAAGTATACGTCCGATTCTTTCTTTATTTCTTGTGCGTGGGTTATAGACATAACTTCCTGCTGAAAGACTACCTGAGTAAACACGGAAGAAAATAATTTGTCCTACGAATGGGTCTGTAGCTACTTTGAAAGCAAGAGCTGAAAATGGTTCAGCGTCGGAAGCTTTTCTGTCCATATCCTCTTCTGTGTCTGGATTGATTCCTGTAATAGCTGGAATATCAAGTGGTGAAGGAAGATAGTCTACAACAGCATCAAGAACAAGCTGTACTCCTTTGTTTTTAAGAGCACTACCTGCAAAAACTGGGAAAATCTCATTTGCAATAACTCCCTTTCTCATAAGCTTCTTTAATGTTGCAAGGTCAGGAACTTTACCTTCAAGGTAATCATTCATAACTGCGTCGTCTTGCTCAACTATCTTCTCTATAAGTTCTGCGTGATACTTTTCTGCATCTGTTTTTAGATTCTCTGGAATTTCTTTTTCTATAACTTGATTACCCATTTCACCTTCAAAGTAAAATGCTTTCATCTTGAGAAGATCTATAACTCCTTCATGGTTCTCTTCTAGACCAATAGGAATTTGCATTCTTATAGCTTTCTTTGTAAGACGATCAAGAATAGTAGAGTATGAATGTTCAAATGATGCACCTGTTCTATCTAGTTTGTTTACAAAACAAATTCGTGGAACACTAGCTTCATCAGCATAGCGCCAGTTAGTTTCAGATTGTGGTTCAACACCAGCAACTCCATCAAAAACAACAACAGCTCCATCGAGCACGCGAAGTGAACGCTTCACCTCAACAGTGAAGTCGATGTGCCCTGGTGTATCAATAATATTGAAACGGTGTTTCTTTGTCTTATCGGTAAGAGCATATGTTGGTGTCCAAAAACAAGTAACAGCAGCAGAAGTAATAGTTATACCTCTTTCTCTTTCTTGTTCCATCCAATCTGTTGTAGTCTCTCCATCGTGAACTTCACCTATCTTGTGTGATACTCCTGTATAAAAAAGCACACGCTCGGTAGTGGTAGTCTTACCAGCATCGATGTGGGCGATAATACCTATATTTCTAACTTTCTCTAGTGGATAATCTCTTTCCATATATATAAATTATGTTGATAAAAAATAAAATACCTGATATTACAGGTAGACATTCAAGTCTTTTATTATTTGAATATACAATAATATACCTTTTTTTGCAAATAAATTCACATAGAAAAACACCCTATATTTTAGGGTGTTTTTCTTTAAATATTTATTACCAAGCAAAGTGGGCAAATGCTTTATTACTCTCTGCCATCTTGTGTGTATCTTCTTTCTTCTTAACTGCAATACCTTCATTCTTTGAAGCAAGGATAAGTTCTTCAGCAAGCTTTTCAGAGATTGGGGCTCCTTTTTTACCACGTGCTGCAAGGATAATCCATTTCATTGCAAGGGCTGTACGCCTCTCTGGACGAACTTCACGAGGGACTTGGTAGTTTGCCCCACCTATACGGCGAGAACGAACTTCTACGAGTGGTCCTGCATTCTTAATAGCTGTATCAAAAACTTCTAGAGGATTTGGATTTCCTGTTTTTTCTTTTATTATTTCAAAAGCTTTGTAGACAGATTTACGAGCAGTCTCCTTCTTTCCGTGAAGCATGATATTGTTTATAAACTTCCCAAGCTTTTGAGAATTATACATTATATCTGGTTCAACTATATTTCTGTTTTTTATTTTTCTTCGCATATTTTAATTCTTAATTACTTTTTAACTGCTGCTTTGGGTGTCTTTGTACCATATAAACTTCTTGACTGTCTGCGCTTCTCTACCCCTGTAGTATCGAGACGTCCACGAACAATGTGATAACGAACTCCGATAAGGTCTTTAACACGACCACCACGAATCATAACAACTGAGTGTTCTTGTAAGTTGTGTCCTTCACCTGGAATATATGCAGTAACTTCCATACCATTTGTAAGACGAACTCTGGCAATCTTTCGGAGAGCTGAGTTAGGCTTCTTTGGTGTAGTTGTAGAAACTTTTGTACAAACTCCACGCTTAAATGGAGCAGGATAAAAAACTGACTTATTTTTAATACTATTAAAACCACGAGCAAGAGCTACGGCTTTAGACTTTCTTTTTATTGTTTTACGGTTCTTTCGAACCAATTGATTTATTGTAGGCATAATTTAAAACTAAAAATAGTCACAAAAGACTAGTAGAACCACTTTACTATAAACTCCCTAAAAAAGCAAGCACTCACGCTATTTTATAGCGTGAGTGCTTTAACTTTCCTATATCTCAAACTTATTATTAATATAACCGTCTTTAACTTCGATAGGTTCTGATGTATGAACAAGAGTATAACTTTCATCCTCATTTTTCTTTTCTATCTTTGTGTAATATTTACCATTTGGAATCAAACAATAATATTTACCTGTCTTATCTGCAACTTTGTGTATAACTTCTGTATCACCTTCTACAAAAAATACACGCAATATAGCAAACGATAATGGATTTCTTGTTTCTTTATGTTTAATATTACCAAATGCTCTTGGTTTCAAAATAGTTCTCTTTAATAAGAATAAGATTATATACATAACCAAAATAGCAATGTTATAAGATACTGGTATTGCTATTACTGATACCAAAGTAATTATGAAACCAAATATAAATAAGATATCTGAAATACGAGCAATTATTAGATCCCTCTTTGAGAAGAATTTCATCAAATGTTGATCTTTCTTTGCAAATTCATTCCAATCGAATTTAAGTGGATCCATTGGTATATTCTTTGCAATAACATCTCCTTCTTTTATTTCAATAATGTCAGAGAAATATAATTCTTGGTATAACTCATCACTTGCCTTACCCGCCAACTTCTTTGATGGGAATTCATAGTTTGTCTTATTTGCTATCATTCTGTATTTACCTGGTGGTACAAGGAAACCATATCTACCATCTAGGTCAGTGATAGAAGTAGCTACTTCTTTACCATCTAGGTCTTGCAATACTACATAAGCAGGATCAAGTGGTTGCTTTGTGATACTATCATATACAGTACCCCATGGACGATTCTTTTTCTTAATACCAAATGCAACCAAAAGTAAACTCCATAGTCTAAATGGTATCATAAATAATTCTGAAAATGAGAGTGGGTTTGCAAACAATGCAGTAGCTACACTTATAGAAGCTCCAGATACTGCTCCTGCGGTAGTAACAACTTTTTGAGTTACATTACCTGCTGGAGTCTCTAGGATCTCTTGTGTTTTCTTTTCAACCTTTGCTACAGCAATAACTGTAGTCTTTACTGTATCACCAACTGATTTTGTTATTTCACCCAATGCTATTTGTGTTTCTGTTCTAGTTCCACTATTACTATTGGATTTAGAATTATCTCCTCTACCAAAAATAGAATCAATAATATCAGACACTGTATTGTTTACACTATCAGCAATATTTTCTATAGTATCAGTTATATTATCTACTGTATCTACAATAGCTTGTTCAACTTCTGGAGTTAATACTGTAGGCTCTGTTATTATATCCAATATTGGTGTATCTGGTGTTGGTTCTGGAGTAGGAGTAGGTGTGGGAGTTAGGGTTGGTTCTGGAGTTGGAGTTGGTATGGGAGTTGGAGTTGGTTCTGGAGTAGGAGTAGGTGTGGGAGTTAGGGTTGGTTCTGGAGTAGGAGTAGGTGTGGGAGTTAGGGTTGGTTCTGGAGTTGGAGTAGGTGTTGTGGGGGTTAGAGTTGGGGTTGTACCCCCTCCTCCGCTTCCACCACCAGATGATCGAGAACTAAGTGGCCTCCAATCAGTTTTTACACAAGCGTTTGTAACTGCACAATCAAACTTAATCCATCCATAATTCTGGGCCCAAGCATATCCGACAAATTCTCCAGATGCATTTATGCTTACACCACCTTGAGTAGGAGCAAAATTGATCCAACCAGAAGCCTCACCCCAAGCATAACCACCGAGAGTACCAGAAGATGTATTGGTCACACCACTTGTAGTTGTATCAAAATTGATCCAACCAAAAGTCTCTGACCATGCATTTCCAGCTATACCACTATCTGTAATGGTTATAGGTGTACCATTTGTAGTTTTAAAATTTATTATTGTGGAAGTTGTACAAGCATCATTTGTACAAAGAAGTGCTTTATTATAAGTAGAATCTATAGTTCCATTTGTCTCTGAAGCAAGAGCATTAAACGAAGACATCACCATACCAAAAACAAAAACAAAAACAAAAACAAATTTTAATGACTTTTTTAACATTTTATTTAGAAAATTAATTTATAATATTTATAATTACTTATATATAATTATATAATACTTTTTTCAAAAAAGATATATATAAATAAATTTTATAACTTTAAAAATATATACCGGTAATGAGAGAAAAAAGTATGTATATAATAGGAGAAACCTTGCCCCAGACAAATATTATAAAGAATAGAAGTATAAACATTCCCCACTTTTCAAGGAATTCTTCTATATATCTGTATTTGATGGGTAAAAAAGAGAATAGTATCTTTGAACCATCAAGTGGTGGAATAGGAATAATATTGAATAAGGCAAGAACTAGATTCATCATTACTATAATAGTAGTAATCTTATAGAAAGGACTATCTATAGGTATACCGAGTATTGGACCAAATCGTATCAAAAGTCCAAAGATAATAGCAATACCTAGGTTTGCTATTATACCGGCGATAGCTACAAAAAAAGTCCCCTTCCTCTCATCTCTTAGATTGGCTGGGTTGTAAGGGACTGGCTTTGCCCAGCCGATAAGGAAACTCCCTGCTGTAGATAGATATAAAAGTAAAGGTAATATAACAGAACCAAAAGGATCTAGGTGTTTGAGTGGATTTAGGGTGAGTCTACCTTGTAAACGTGCAGTATCATCACCAAAAATATGTGCTGCATATCCATGAGCAACTTCGTGTATAACGATAGACATAATCAGAATAGAAATATAAAAAATAGCATCAATTGCTTCCATATAGTATAAAGGGATTGCATTCCCTTAAAATATATGATAGCATACCTTTATCTATGGCGAAAGTTTGTGATATAACAAAAAAGGGATCAATAATGGCAGGAGGATACTCCAACGTTGTTCGTGCTACCAAATTCAACCCTACTGGTATGGTTCGTAAATATGTAAACCTTCAAAAGAAGCGTATATATGTTCCTGAGCTCAAGAAATACTTCCCTCTCACACTTTCCACAAAAGCAATCAAGACTATCAATAAACACGGTGCCTACGCAGTTCTCAAAAAAGCTGGAATCATAAAATAAAATCCTCACAATTGTGAGGATTTTATTTTTATTCCATCACTTTTAAAAATTATATTTCCTTCTTCGGCTGTATTTAAATATGGTATCTTTAAAATAGAAAGTCTATCTAGAACTTCTTTGTTTGGGTGTCCATATCTATTGTTCTTTCCAGCAGAGATAATAGCAATATCTGGGCTCACTTTTTCGAGCCATAAGATAGATGAAGAAGTCTTGGCTCCGTGGTGCCCAAGTTTTAAAATATCTGCATTTAGAGTTTCATCTTTTTCGTTCCATTCCATTTGATTCTCTGTATAAAGACTTGCATCTCCCGTAAACATAAAAGAAGACTCTCCATATACTAGCTTCCCTACTATAGAAGCATCATTGCTCTCAATATTATCTATATCTTTATCTGGGGACAAAATATCTATATAAATATTTTTCTCATCATCAAGTACAATCCGCATACCTCTGTGTGCAATAATTTTATTTATTTTATTTTTAGTAATTTCTTCTTCTAAAGTAAAGTAGATCTCTGTGTCTGATATTGATCCATTTTCAATAATGCTTTTTATTTCATAATTATCCATAAGCACAGGGATGCCACCTATATGATCCATATCAGGATGTGTAGCGATGACCATATCGAGCGATCGATCAGCAAAAGGCATAACAGATGACAGACTAGCTAGTAATCCTGCATCAGGTCCACCGTCGATAAGGACTTGCTTACCGTTTGGGGCTTCTATATATATAGCATCTCCTTGTCCAACATCTAAAAATACAACTTTTAAATATTTATTATTTAAAATATCTTGTGAATCTAAATACCAAAGTAAAATACCTGTAAAAAATAAGGAGAATATTAAAATATATGGTAAATATCTTTTAAAATATTTCATGCTATACTTTGTATATTAACATTAATTCAAAAAATTATGGAAATATTTACAACAAAAAAATTTAATATACCAAAATTGGAAGGTATCAGCGAGAAGACTATTGAGGAACACTTAAAACTATACAAT
>Ga0172367_10002496_pt1 | contig 25154 bp, 13 predicted proteins | sample Lak10m_FD_114542 | JGI IMG/M metagenome (GOLD analysis project Ga0172367, IMG submission 114542) | Freshwater microbial communities from Kabuno Bay, South-Kivu, Congo - kab_022012_10m | ecosystem: Environmental > Aquatic > Freshwater > Lake | place: Democratic Republic of the Congo: South-Kivu...
GCCAGGTAGCTCAGTTGGTAGAGCAACGGACTGAAAATCCGTGTGTCGGCAGTTCGATTCTGCCCCTGGCCACCAGTATCACCAGAGCCCCGATTGGTTTCCCGCCGGTTGGGGCTTTGTCTTCTCCCTCATATTCCTCCTATGGCGACGCGCATGACGCGCAAAACAGGCGTAATGCGCTTGTTTTCGGCGTAGACACCCCGGCCGCTCCTAGAGCCAGTCGTGGCGCGGCGTTCGCGACGCCATCAAAGCCGGTTCTGCATTTTGGTTTCATCAGATGCGCAAGTCGGTCACGTATTGACTTTATTGCGCGTATCATGCACAATTCAGTCTTATGAAAGCCATTTCGTTCATAGGACGCACGCCCAATATGCAGGGCGTAGACAATTCCCCCGCGCCAGCCGATGGTGCGGGGGATGTCGCGTTTTTTGAGCATGGCATCGATGCTACAAAGCTGCCGGTCAAGGTCGACTTCAGTGAATTCCTTAGCGGCGCCGAAAAAACTGTGACGGAGTCGTTGGTTCGGCTTTACCTGGCAAATCTGTGGGGGATGGAATCGAACGCAACTTCATCGATTCGTGCCGCTTATTACGCACTTCGCCCCGTGATTGCCTTCCTGAAATTGCCACCTTGGGAATGGACCCAGAATCACATTAGCCAGTTCTTGGCCAACCGCAGGGCGGAAAAAGATATTGGTCATTCTCGCCAGTATCAGTTTTTTGTCTATCTGCGCGGTTTCCAGACTTGGGTAATGGGTGATCTTCCAATCTGTGCAGAAATACTCCGGAGATTTGGCAGCCAGTTCCAAGAATTTATCACCACCGAAAACTCCATCCCGATCAAACGCAAAGGAAAAACTCGCAAGCACCCGATACTGCCTCTGTCTCCTCAAGAGATTGCCAAGATCGGTGACGAATTCGACAACCAAATTACGATTGCAGCTCAGACTGGTTCGAAGTCTCTGTTACCGTTGTGCAGGGACAAGGTGATCTTTTGGCTTTTGTATAACTTCGGGTTCCGAATCGCGGAGGTACTCAGCCTGACGATGTCCAGTTTTCAGGAAGACCGGAACTATCCTGAATTTGGGCGCTACGCCATTTTTGCGGTCATTGGAAAAGGTAGCAAGGATCGCTATCCGCATGCGCTTGATCCGTCGATCCGTGCCTTAATGGACTGGTACATTGAAACAGTTCGTGTTCAATTTCTTCTCCGTGAAGGCTTTAATCCGGCCAATCGTAACCTCCTGTTCTTTTCGGAACGAGGATGCAAACTCGACGATGATCAGTTCCGCCGCAGCTTGAAGAAGATGGCCATCTTGGCGGGAATAAACCGTCGGATGCATCCGCACCTTCTTCGGCACACCAATACGGTCGAACTCATGCCTCTTCTTGGCCCCGCCGGAACACAAGCCCATCTGGGACACGAAAATTTGAGCACAACGTTTGGGTATTACCATGAAAATCCAGACAAAATCGGGGCTCACATTCAAGATGCCATTGAAGGTATTTCCGAAGGCATCAATCTGCGCAATAGCGATAAGGGAAGCACATGAAAGTCACTCTTTCAAATCGAATGACCATACTGATGGCCGAACGGAAGGTCCGTACCGCCACCCATCTGGCGAAAATGATCACCGATCACGGCTATCCGATTTCAACGTCCCAAACCAACAGGTACTTAAAAGACAATCCGCCTGCCATGACCATGGCGTTCATTCAAGCGGTCTGCTCGGCATTGAGTTGTACCCCGAATGAATTATTCGCCATTTCCATCGTTCTGGACAAAGGGGAATCGCTCGATCAACGAATCAAACTTTCTTCGAACACGGAAATTTCCTATGGTGACGGAAATGAGAATCGAGGAAATCAGCTCGCATCGCCGCCACCACAGCAAGCGACGAACCAACCAGAGCCTAAGGCGCAAGTCATCACCCCCTGGTCTGGAACTCATCCAGTAGCAGGGCCAAAAATGGCGCCGATCCCGTCGATACCTAAGAAGTAGCCGGGTAGGCATTCATGCGTACTTGTACCGCATGTGGAGAGGTTGTTCTGCCAACTCGACCCGGAGAGCAACGCAAATTGACTTGTGTGACGACCCCCGATCACGCAAGGGTTGTCAAGCCGCCGACTTGCTGGGAAATTCGATTCCCTAAATATGGTCGTTCACTCTTGGGGACAATCAAGGCGGTGGAGCCGCGTAATGCCTTTCATCGCCTTTCGATGATCACTTACAAGGAGATGGTTGAGGCGATAGCAACAGTGGCAGAGACACGTGAAATCAGTCCGGACGATGTGCTGGATTGGTCAGGTCAATATGGACGCTGGAGGTTGCTTCGCCTTGTTCGGGCGCTCGATGCTGCCCACCCCATTCGCGAAACTCTGGAACAGCACATAAACGCAGAGCGTTCGCGAGAGTCGCTTAGTCACCAAACCAAATCCTCAAAGAAAGTTGCCGCCGAAGAAAAGGCGACAGCACTACAAAACCTTCCCGAAGATTTCAAGAAGGCACTGGAGGCATTTCGACACTCACGCCTAGTGATCGAACGGGTAAAAATCGAGCGCGGGGTCAAGGTGTCGTCCTACACCAACGAACGTCTTCTGCGCGAAGCGGAAAAGATATGCTTATTTTTCGCAGAAATCGGTTTGAGAAATTGGGAGGAAATGGCCCCGCGCCACTACTCCCTTTTCCGCCTGAAATACGGGATGGGGGCAGCCTGTAGCGCCTACCTGTTTCTGAAATTCGTCAAAAAAATGTTCCCCAGGGTGACGGCGAATATTTCGCGTCCAAAAGTGGATGTCGACGTCATCACGAATCGGCTTGCCGAAGAAAATGAGGCAAAACGATCCATACAGGCGTCAATAGACGCCGGTGAGGATTCAACAGCATTGTTGTTCTGCCTTGTTGGAATCTATGCCCAGACCATTGTTGCCTGCACGCGACTAACTATTGGCAATTTCCGCCGGGGTCAGGGCCAAATTGAAGCAATGTTTGCCGAAATTTGGTTGCCGCTGGATACGGTAACTGCGGAGTTGCTGCGACGGCACTTGGTGGCTTCCGGATTCGGCAACGAAGCCATTGATGATCAGGATATTGGCGATCTCAGTCTCTTTCAGCAATCCTACAATCAATTACGTCAGCTCATGAAGTCGAAAACTAAGGAGTCCGCTCATAAGCTTCGGCTCAGAGCCATTGCAAACGTATTGGCGCGAGGTTTTACAGATCGCAACGGACTTCATCGATCATTTGGCATGTCCTACCCCGCAATCAGAGACGTGGAGAAGATATTTGGTTGGCAGCTCCAAGCGACCGTCTCGAAGGAAGCCCGTCAACACAGACGAGATTTACTGAATGGAAAACTCCAGCAGCATTGAGGAGCCATGGTATCTCTACGTCATCGAGTGTGACGACGGGCGTCTTTACACCGGCATCAGCAACGATGTCGAAAAGCGGTTCAAAAAGCATGCAAGTGGAAAGGGCGCTATCTTCACCCGCATGAATCGTCCAGTGCGCATACTGGCAAAACAGAAATACCCCAACAAGCGGTTTGCTGCGAAAGCCGAGGCGCAACTGAAAAAGTTTGATCGGGCTACGAAACTAGCCTGGGTCGACTATCATCAAGGGCGGAGCGAACTAGCTACGAATAGTGAATCGCCGCGTGAATTCGAGACGGCGCATCAGCGTCATTGATATTGATGACGGTAATCCCCTGCGCCATACGAGAAATTGGGGAGTCCGGCTTCCATGTCGAGTCTGTCAAGACGATTGAAGTTGTTTGCGTGAGAAAACCAACCTCCACGGCTTTCTGAAGATTTGAGATTGCGGCTTTCAATCCTTGCTTTGCTTTGATCGCACCGTTGGCGCTTCTGACAATCCAAAAACCGGCTGTTTTTCCGGTGACGAGCGCGGCGTCGAGCGATATGGTGACAAACTCGTCACCCTTTTCTATATCAATTTCGATGCTTTCCCAGAAATCCTGCCGATAAGACACCTCGGCACAGTGGAAGACAAACTCCAGTCGTTCGAAAAACAGGTCATCAGGGTTGGCGGGCACATCCCCGATCAAGCGGTCGAACAGTTCGTCCATTGCTTTGTCAGGTGACATTCCTTCTTCCATTGAAACGGAACCTTGGCCTCCTGATACAAAATGCAGATCTCTTTCAGACAGGCGAGTCATCTCCAGTTCCAGGGACCGGCCCGCTCGCCCTTCGACTGCCGTCACCGCGTCAAGGTAATGAATCCACTCCGGCCAGATTGACGACTGATCACGCGACAACCCGGCAATTGAGCAAAATGGGAGGCGGTCCACGGAACCGTCTGACGCAAGGCCGATGGCACGCAAATAGCCCTTGCCTTGACAGGTGCCAATCAGCGCGACGTTCCGTCCTTCATTGCGAAACGGATCGCTGACGTATTGGATGAGGTAATACTCCAGGCTCATAAAAATGCCGAATGCCGCGTACGCACTATCGTTTCATTCGCTTGAATGATCGATAAAAGCCGGCGCTTCCTGCCATTCAATGCAGCAGCCAGCCGGTCCTGCACCCAGGCAGGAACTCCTCGGAATGGTTTTTGATAAACGCAGCATTCAGAAATCATGACATCCTGCACGTCTGCAATCCTCTGGCACCAAGACCTTAACGCGATGGAATCGACCAAGCCGTAGAAAGGGTGATGTTCTGCGATCAGCGCATCTGATTCCAAAATGGCGACTGACTTTTCGACGGCATCGAGATCGATGTTCAGCAAAGCATGACTGTGGTCAAAGGCTCGAAATAATCGAAGCTGATCGTTGACCAAACTGACTTTCATATTGCGATAACGATCCGAATTTCCGATGAATATGTCAAATGCAACAACTGCTGCGACCTCGGACTGGTACTTTGCGGCTATTTTTGGCAGAGAGCGATAGTGAATGTCTGGTAAACGCTCGCCGGGGGAACTGACCTCCAGACTTACAAACGCAGGGCCGTCTGTGCCGGTGGTCAGTACGCCATCGGCGACGGGAATATGTAGCGTCTGCGCAAGGCGACAACATACTTGCTCGTTGTACACACAGTGAGGCGACTCAGGACCATCGAATTTGAGAATGCCATCGATGGAACAGGCAGATGGGGCCGTAGCCCCAAATGTTCGCTTGCTCCGAATGCTTCTAATTTTGTAGGTTGGGTTCAGCACCGCTATTCCTCCTGAGGCCAAATTTTAGGTGCCAAAAGAAAGTGATGGTAGGGCATCAACCGGAGCGGCCTGAATCCGTCCTTCGACGATACTCAAGATCGCCACCTTCCTTGGCGCGAAATTCGGTATGTGCAGCGCTCCATCGTAGCGTTTGAATTCAAGGGTAATGCCAGCATTTGCATCACTCGCTAGTTTAAATTGGCAATTTGATTTAGGATTCGAGTCTTTTGTCGCATCTCATAACTATCATGTAATGGCTCAAATATGACTGATTCCATGTCCGAAACGATGTGGCGAAACTTCGCAAAAGGGCTTCTGAAGTCCGAGATGAAGCGGCGTGACATGACGTACCGGGATTTGGCGGAAAAGCTGAGGATGATCGGTGTTGACGATACGGAATCGAACTTGATGACAAAGATCAATCGAGGGCGATTTTCGGCGTCATTCTTCCTTCAAGCGCTCGACGCTATCGGTTGTCGAGTGATACGACTTTCTGATGACTGACCGGCATTCAAAGTGGCCTGGGAAGGGTCATGTGTTGAGCCTGACTTGCGCGATGATCGGCGAGAAGACTGTCTCGACAATTCAGTCAGTCGCACCTAAGGGAGATTGAATTTTGGGTCTTGAATTGCAGAGTAAGGGGCTTCCGGTCGGCCACAAACACCAGGCTGCCACAATGCCATCACCCGGTGCTCGGGTCGTCATCCGCGACGCGGAGTGGATTGTTCGTCGTGTCGACAACGCCTCTGATGGCGGCTGGCAGCTGACATGTGACGGCGTGTCGGAGGTCGTGCGCGGTCGGACTGGAATGTTCCTGACGCAGTTGGACAAAGATATCCAGGTTCTGGATCCTGCTGCGACTGAACTGATTCCGGATGTCTCACCACGCTTTTCATCGGCACTACTTCATATTGAAAGCCATCTGCGTTCGCGAGTACCCAACGATGGTCGAATCTATATCGGCCATCGCGGCGCAATGGACGTGGTGCCCTATCAGCTTGACCCGGCCTTGCAGGCGCTGAAGCAACATCGCCAGCGCATCTTGATTGCCGATGCTGTTGGTCTCGGCAAGACGCTTGAAGCGGGAATCCTGGTCTCCGAACTGATCCAGCGTGGTCGCGGCGCTCGCATTCTTGTGGTCACCCAGAAGAGCATGCTGACGCAATTTCAGAAGGAATTCTGGAACCGCTTCACCATTCCCCTCGTCCGGTTGGACTCGGTTGGGCTGGCCCGAGTCAGACGCGACATCCCGTCCAATCACAACCCGTTTTACTTCTACGACAAGACGATCATCTCCATCGACACGCTCAAGGGTGATCTGGAATATCGGAATTACCTTGAGAACGCCTGGTGGGACGTAATCATCATCGACGAGACGCACAACGTTGCTGATCGCGGTACCAATTCCCAGCGTTCCCGTCTTGCGAAGTTGTTGGCCACTCGTTCGGACACCCTGATTCTTCTCAGTGCCACACCTCATGACGGCAGGGCAAGGAGCTTCGCCAGCCTGGTCAATATGCTGGATCCGACAGCAATTTCCGACCCGGACAGTTATACCGCCGATGACTTCCGCGACAAGGGGCTGGTCATCCGGCGGTTCAAGAAGGACATTCAGTCACAGGTCAAATCGGCCTTCAAGGAACGTGAGGTTCGCTGCGAGCGGCATGATGCATCCACGCAGGAAGAGCTTGCCTATGAAGCGCTACTCTCCATCCCTTTCACCACGGGCGGAAAACACGAGGGCGGTAAGCGCGGGGAACTGGTCAGGATCGGACTCCAGAAATCTGTTTTCTCGTCACCGGCCGCAGCGCTCGCTTCAGCCGCCAATCGAATCGGCGTCCTCCAGTCAGCCGGGGATGTCACACCGGATGTGGTGAGGGAAATTGAGGGTTTGCAGCAGTTCATGCAGTGCCTTGAGGCGATTACCCCCAAGTCCTATGGCAAGTATCAGAAGCTGCTCAAGCTGCTGGGCGATGCCCAGTTCGGGTGGTCGAAGTCAGATACCAATGACCGACTGGTGATCTTCAGCGAGCGGATCGAGACGCTGAAATTCCTGTACGCGCAGATGATCGAGGATTTGCGGTTGCCAGAATCCGCCATCGCGCTGCTGCATGGCGGGTTGTCCGATACCGAACAGCAGGGCTTGGTCGAGGAGTTCGGGAAATCGGAATCGAAACTGCGCGTGCTGCTTTGCTCCGACGTGGCATCCGAAGGTCTGAACCTTCATTACCTCTCGCATCGCTTGATCCACTTCGATATGCCGTGGTCGCTGATGGTATTCCAGCAGCGCAATGGTCGCGTGGATCGCTACGGTCAATCGCAGACGCCGATGATCGTTTATCTGATTACCGAGAGCCAGAACGCCAAGATTCGCGGCGACATGCGCATCCTTGAAATCCTTCAGACCAAGGATCAGCAGGCATACGAAAACATCGGTGACCCATCCGTGTTCATGAACGTCTATGACTCGGCATTGGAGGAGCAACTGACCGAAGCCGCCATGGCTGAGGGCATGAGTGCCGACCAGTTCGACGCCACGTATCAGCCAAAGACCGATGAGGGCGAAGACTTCCTGAGCATGTTCATGAATGCCGGGGAGGAGACGCAGGGAGAGGACGCCGCCAAGTCGAGTCTCGATTCCATCGCGTCGGTACCGAGCCTGTATTCCAGCGACTACGATTTCGCCAAAACTGCCCTGTCGGTGCTATCCAACGGTGGCGGCGAGATCCAGTGGCAACCCAACGACACCTCTCAGCGCATCATCCTGACCGCGCCGCTCGATCTCAAGGTGCGCATGCGCCAGTTGCCGCGCGAGTTGCGTCCGGAAAATGATCAGTTTGTCCTGTGTTCAGATCCTATCCAGATCCAGTCTGAGGTCGTGCGCTGCCGGCAGGATGAAAACGCATGGCCGAAAGTCCACTACCTGTGGCCGCAGCATGTCGTGATGGAATGGATGGCAGATCGCCTGCGCTCGTCGTATCGACGCCATTCCGCTCCGGTCATCCGAGTAAGCAACCAGGATGCAGGGCAAATGACCTTCCTCGTTGCAGGAACAATCCCTAACCGCAAGGGGCAGCCGCTGGTCATCCATTGGCTGGCAGGTACCTTCCAGAACGGAAAGATGATTCAGGTTGAGGAGATCGGTGACTACATCGGTCGCATTGGGCTCGGCAAAACGCCGCTCGCCAATACGGGCGAAGCGTTCGACACGACTCCCATGCAGAAGCTGCTGCCGACGGCCATCGAAGCGGTACGGAACGAAGTCATTGCCCGTCGGGATGCGTTCGACAAGCAGATCAAGGCGCAACTGGATCACCAGATTGCGGAGTTGAAGCGTCTGCGCGGTCGGCAGTTCGAGCAATTGAACATCAAGCTGGAAAAGAGCGAGCAGATTCAGTCGATCAAGGAACGCCGTCGCGCCGAACGCACCACGGAGATCAACACCATCTTCGACGATTACCAGAAGTGGATCGAGGACACGCTGACCACTGAACGTGATCCCTATCTTCAGGTCATCGCGGTCGTCGCAGGGAGCAAGGCATGAACGCCCCAATGGAAGCCGTCGCCGCCTTCGTCGGCATCAGCAACGAAAACGAGTTTTTCAGTCACCACTACCTGTCCGAAGTCTTCAAGGGTGACATTCAGGAGACCTTGCTGCGCTGGCAGGCGGCCGAAGATGCCGACCAGGGTGAGCACGCCCAGAAAGCGCCATTCAATGCCCTGAAGGCGTTGTCACGTGAATGGTTCTCGGCACGCGAGAAGATTTCACGCGAACGTTCGGAAGCGCCTCGCCTGGCCATCGAACGTGCGTTGTTCAGTAAGCTCTTCAACGCGCTTGGCTACTCGCTGCAACCGAACCGCCTTCCGCTCGGGGATGTCACCATCCCGGTACTCGGTGCCTACGGTAAGGCTAACGAACCGCCCCGGTTGATCATCATTCACGCGTGGGATGCCGCAGCGGAGGATGAAGATCTCCTGACTCAGTCGCCGCACAAGCTGCTCTGGGATGGTGAGGTCATGCCTCATGCCCTTCACGGGCGCACTTGGCAGGACGTTCTGTCCGACAACATCTTCGGTGCCGATCATCCGCCCCGCTTCGTCCTGCTGGCGGGAGCGACCCAAGCATTGCTGATCGACCGTGCCAAGTGGCCGCAGAACCGTCTGATCCGCTTCGAGTGGAACGAGATCCTGAGCCGTCGCGACGACATGACGCTCAAAGCAACGGCTGCGCTGCTGGCCCGCGAATGCCTTATTCCGGACGAAGGCGATGTGCTGGTTGATACCCTCGATGAGAACTCGCACAAGCATGCCTTCTCGGTTTCCAACGACCTGAAGTACGCCATCCGTGAAGCTGTCGAGATGATCGGCAACGAGGCGACGCGGCAACTCATCGAGTTGGCCAAGGAGAAAGGCAAGGGCATCTATTCCGGCGCAAACATGCTCGATGAGGGCAAGCTCACCCTCGAATGCCTGCGCACCATGTACCGCCTGCTGTTCCTGTTCTACATCGAAGCGCGTCCTGACCTGGGATACGTCCCGATTAGAACTTCCGATGTCTATCAGCGCGGCTACAGCCTGGAGATGCTGCGTGATCTGGAGATGACGCCGCTCGTTAATGATGAAGCCAGGAACGGGACATTCTTCGACGAGTCGATCCGGCAGCTTTTCCGGCTGATCCATGAAGGCTATGAAGGTGTGCCCCAGGCAAGGCTGGACGGTGGCATTCACCACAGCTTCTCGATTGCCCCGCTCGACTCCCACCTGTTCGACCCGGCGAGCACGCCGCTCCTGAACAAAGTGCGTTTCCCGAATCACATCTGGCAGCGCGTGATTCAGTTGATGTCTCTGTCGAAGGAAGGCTTCCGTCGTCGTCGTGGCCGGGTCTCCTACGCACAACTCGGCATCAACCAGTTGGGCGCGGTCTATGAGGCGCTGCTGTCGTATCGCGGATTCTTTGCCAAGACAGACCTCTATGAGGTTAAGCGAGCGGACCAGGACAATCCCGATCCGCTGGAGGCCGCCCACTTCGTTCAGGTGACAGATCTCGACCAGTACAAGGAGGAGGAGCGGGTCTACGACAAGGACGAAAACGGTCACAAGAAACTGCGTCTCTACCCGAAGGGATCCTTCATCTACCGGCTGGCCGGACGCGACCGCGAGAAGAGCGCTTCCTTCTACACGCCGGAAGTCCTGACGAAGTGCCTCGTCAAATATGCACTCAAGGAATTGCTGAAGGATAAGACGGCAGATGAGATTCTGGGCCTGACGGTTTGTGAGCCTGCCATGGGCAGCGCCGCGTTCTTGAACGAGGGCGTGAATCAGCTGGCAGCGGCTTACCTCGAACGGAAGCAAGTCGAACTGGGCAAGCGCATTCCGCACGACCAGTACGCCGAGGAACTCCAGAAAGCCAAGATGTATATCGCCGACCGGAACGTATTCGGCGTCGACTTGAATCCGGTCGCGGTGCAACTTGCCGAAGTGTCGCTCTGGCTCAACGCCATTTCCGGCTCTGACCGGGTGCCATGGTTTGGCTACCAGTTGTTCTGCGGCAATTCCCTCGTTGGCGCTCGCCGGCAGGTGTTCAATGTGGCGGCGCTGAAGCGCGGTGCTGATCCGGCATGGCACGAGACGGAACCGCGTCGTCTGCCGCCGAAGTCACCTGACCGCAAATCCCACGAGATCTACCACTTCCTGCTGCCCGATCCGGGCATGGCGAACTACACCGACAAGGTGGCCAAGGAGCGTTACCCGGACGCCTTCAAGAAGCTTAGGGATTGGCGTAAGGCATTTTGCAAGCCACTAGATCAGGACGAGATCGCGGTACTGCAAGAGCTTTCGGCTTGCGTCGATGAACTATGGGAAATCCACGCGAAGGAATTGGCGCGGGATAGGGAAAAAACCGAGGACTGGTTGCCGGTCTGGGGGCAGCAAGCGCCGCAAGGCGAATATCGCACGAGCACCCAGGACAAGGATCTGGTTCGAGCCAACGGCATCTTCAACGAAGGCTCCAGCGTTGCCTCTGCCTACCGTCGCATCAAGATGGTCATGGACTACTGGTGCTCGCTCTGGTTCTGGCCGCTCGATCAGGTGGAGTTGCTGCCCAGCCGCGAGACATTCCTGTTTGAGATTGGGCTGGTTCTGCGCGGGAATGTGGTTGATACCCGCGCCCAATCCGAACTGGATCTTGTGACGAACACAACGCCTGAGCCGCTGGCACCCATGCCGCAGGGGGCGCTTCCCGGCATGGAGGTGCAACTTCAGTTGAGTTCTCAGCCGTCGACCCGCGACATTACGGATCGGTTCGGGCAGTTGAATATCGAGAAGTTGTTTGATGTGTTCCCCCGCCTGAAGATGGTTGATGGCATTGCCAGGCAGCATCACTTCTTCCACTGGGAATTGACATTCTCTGACATCTTTTCAATGAATGGTGGTTTTGATCTTATTTTGGGAAATCCGCCGTGGATCGCCCTTGAATGGTCAGAGTCTGGCGTACTCGGGGAATTTAATCCTTTGCTTGCAATTCGCCCCAACTCTGCGTCAGATCTCGCTGCAATTCGAAATGCAGTATTTGAGCGCTATTCTGAATTAGATAAGGCTTGGAGAAACGAGTTTGAGGATATTTCCGCACAGCAGAGTTTTCTAAGCGCGTTACAGAACTATTCATTGCTCTCTGGACAGAAGACAAATTTGTATAAGTCCTTTGTCATTCTGTGTTGGTCATTAAATAGCGAAGGCGGAATTGCTGGGCTACTGCATCAAGAAGGATTTTACGAAGCCGCTCGGGCAGGTGCAGTAAGGCAAGCTGTTTATCAGCGGCTTCACTGTCACTTTCATTTCATTAACGAGATGCGCCTATTTAACGACGTTCATCACAATACGGCCTTTAGCATAAACATTTATGGGCCTGAAAAGAGCACGATTGATTTTTTGAACATCTCATCACTTTTTCATCCGAAAACTATCGATGAGTGTTTTAACGAATCCACAGAAGGCAAGATCGAAGGGATTAAAGACGAGAGCGGAAACTGGAACATCAATGGATGTATTGATCGCAAAGTGCATGTAACTGATGGTCGTTTGAAATTGTTTTCCTCTGTTTTTGATGCGCAATCACAAGGCGTTGATACTCGACTACCGACGGTGCACTCCGCCTCACTTATAACGGCTCTTGAAAAACTTGAATCGTTTAGCGAAAAACTTCAAGACCATGACGGGAGTTTCGATATCAAGCAGCTATTCGACGAAAATGTCTATCAACAGAGAGGTCTCCTTCGCAAAGATGTTGGGTTTCGCAAGCTTGGTGATTTGACGGTGTTATCGGGGCCAAATATGTTTATTGGAAACCCGTACTTCAAAGCGCCATACGACGATTATCAAAATTCTAATCACTATAGAAACATAAGCTTGGTCGATGTCCAACAAGTTGCACGAAAGACCGTTTTTTCTGTTGCGTCAAAAGATCAGTTACTCGCTGATGTTCCGCCGTTGACGTATGACCAAACGCGTCGTTTCCATGAAACGTATAGGGTAGCGTTTCGCGAGATGGTTGGAGATACATCCGAGCGAACTCTAATGTCTTGCTTAATTGCTCCTGGTGATCTCCACATCAACACAATTGTGTCTATTGCGATGAATTCAGAGGACGCGCTCATTGGTTTCTCTGGTATGTGCTCATCGCTTCCGGTTGACTACTTGGTCAAGAGCACTGGTACTGGTCATATTAAGTCGTGGCTTTTGCGCAAATTACCTATTGTTGGTAAAGGGCACCCATTGTTCCCGTTGCTGGCATCACGTGTTCTATTGCTGAACTCAATTTCAGGGGCGTATTCTGACCTTTGGAATCGATGCAGGTCGATGGCATCAAAATCAGACAGATGGATGAAAAATGACCATCGCCTTGATGATCAGGCGTTTTCTGCCCTTTTCAACGAATGGTGCATATCATCGGCTCTTCGAACTGATTATCAAAGGCGACAAGCTCTAATCGAATTGGACGTGATTTCAGCGCAAATCTTGGGCCTAACTAAGTCTGAATTACTAGCTATCTATAAGATTCAGTTTCCGGTTTTGCAGGGATATGAAAAAGACACTTGGTTCGATCAACAAGGTCGTGTTGTGTTTACCATCAACAGAGGCCAACCAGATATCGGGCTGCCAAGAAGGGAGAAGAAGAATGCTTCCCCAGGAAAAATAATTGGGCCGAATGGTGAAATGACAGTGCGACCGGTCGGATGGGAAGATGTTCAGAAGCTTGGTCACGGGTGGATGGCTGCGCACAGTGTTTCAGATGACACTCAACCTGGAGGAAAGGTCGTTCGTGAAATTACTTATAGCGCACCGTTTGACCTCTGCGACAGGGAACTTGACTATGACGTAGTCTGGGAAGAACTTGCGCGGCGTACAACGTCATGATCCCAAGTCTCGTCGCCCAGGAAATCAAGGAAGGCATACGGCAGTTCCTCGTCACCGGATTCGAGCCGACGAACGCGACGTTCAGCGGCATCGTCAAGCGCTTTGTCGATGATCCCGGCAACGTCAGCAAGGGGCCATACCTGTCGCTCGGTCTTCCCTTCCGCAAGGGAAGTGCCGGACGAGACTTTTTTTCCGGATTCAAAACCGAGCATCCCCCGTTCCTGCATCAGGAACTGGCATGGAATCGACTGCGTAGCAACGGCAAGCCGCAGTCGACCCTCGTTGCGACCGGCACCGGTTCCGGCAAGACGGAGTGCTTCGAATTTCCCGCGTTCGACCACTGCTTGCGAGAGAAGCAGGCAGGCAGAACCAACGGTATCAAGGTACTGGTCATCTACCCGATGAACGCGTTGGGCACCGACCAGGCGCGACGCTTTGCCGAAGCGATTCACGACTCACCTGATCTGAATGGTAAGTTGCGCGTCGGCCTGTTCGTCGGCGACGGGGAAGGAGGGAGCGCCGGTCCCGACCAGATGTCAGCCGATAGCGTGATCACCTCGAAAGAGGCGATGCGCCGCGACCCGCCGGACATCCTGCTGACCAACTACAAGATGCTCGACTACCTGCTGATCCGACCGAAGGATCAGTCATTGTGGCGCTTCAATGGTCCGGAAACGCTGCGGTATGTGGTGGTCGATGAACTCCACACATTCGACGGAGCGCAGGGAACCGATCTCGCCCTACTGATCCGCCGCATCAAGGCTCGACTCAAGACTCCACCCAGCTACCTGATCTGCGCTGGCACGTCAGCAACACTTGGGGATGGCGCTCAGGCAGCCGGGTTGCTTTCCTACGCCACGGAGATTTTCGCGGAGCCATTCGACGGCAGTTCGGTGGTCACCGAAGACCGCCTGTCCATGACTGAGTTTCTGGCTGGGGCGATCATCGAGTATCAGTTCTCACCGCCGGCTAATCTGGCAGAGATCCTCGATCCCCGCCGCTATGTGTCCATGGACGATGCCGTGGTGGCGTGGCATCAACTCTTCTTTCCCGAAGATGCGCCGGCCAATCCAAGCGATCCGGCATGGCGGGCCGAGTTGGGTCGCAAGCTCAAGGGGCAGCTTCAGTTCAACAACCTGCTGCGCTTGCTCAACCACCAGCTTCGTCCCTACGAGGAACTGGTTCATGAATTTCCGCGCTTCCTTCCGGCCGGAGCCAAGGAACACGCGGAGCAGATTCTCGATGCGCTTCTGACCCTCGTGGCTTGGGCACGCGACCCGGAGAAACCCGCGCTGCCCTTTGTCCAGTTGAAGCTCCAACTCTGGATGCGCGAGCAACGCCGGATGGTGGTCAGGCTGACGAACGAGCAGGACAACCGGATTCTTCTGTCTGCCGATGACCCGCAGATCGACAAATCGAAGGTCTATCTGCCGCTGGTTCAGTGCAGCGATTGCCTCTCCTCTGCCTGGCTGACCCGCATTCAGTCCGGCGAACAGCGGGTTGGTCGCGATCTGCGCACAATCTACGACTCGTTCTTCTCCCATCGCGAAGACATGGCTTTGCTCTATCCGCAGGGCGATGTGGGGGAAAACCTCCTGCGTGGGGAACGTTCCCATGTCTGCGGCTCCTGTGGCCAGATCCAGTCGTCCAGTGAGCGATGCCTGTCATGCGGTGCTGAAGACATGGTGGCAGTATTCCGGCCACTGACAGCCCGTCAGGTCACCCGTCGCGAAGTCGTCCGGGTCGAATCCGAACACGTCTGCCCCGTTTGTGGCTCGGAGGAGTCGTTGCGCCTGTTCGGTGCCCGTTCCACCTCCCTGTCATCTGTGATCATCGAGCACCTCTGGGGATCATCGGCCAACGATCACCGCAAGCTCATCGCGTTCTCTGACTCGGTGCAGGACTCGGCTCACCGTGCTGGATTCTTTTCGGCACGCACGTACTCGAACAATGTTCGTGCCGCGATCACGCAGTCGATACATGCCTGGCCGACCAAGCCCGTGCCGTGGCGGGCTTACCTTGAAGGGCTACCCGCCTTCTGGCTGGATCCGGCAATCAACCCGGATGCCATGTCGAAGCAGCAATTCGTGGTCGAGTTCATCGGTCCGAACATGACCTGGTTCAAGGACTACGAGGAACTGTGCAAGACAGGCTCGCTTGGCACCGAATGGCTCGTCCATGCCGTAGGCCAGCGTCTCCAATGGGAAGCGTTCTCCGAGTTCTCGTATCTGTCCCGTCGCAATCGCTCCGTCGAGGATGTCGGTGCTGCCGCACTCGGTATTGACCCGGTAACAGTCGCACAAGCTTTGCCAGACATTGAACAGCGCTTGCGTGAAGAAATCGGGATAGCCAATCTCAATAGTGCCAACCTTCAGCGCTTCGTGTGGGGCTTCCTCTTCCACCTCAAGCATCGAGGGGCGGTAGAAAACGATGCGCTGGGCGAATACATCAAATCCAATGGCCGCTCCTATCTGCTGAATCGATCCCGCGCATTGCCGAACTTCGGGCCACACAGCACACGTCCGCTGCTGCTATGCCTTGGGGCAAAGCATCCAGAGTTCGACACCATTGAAAGCACGAGCAGGGTAACGTGGTATCAGAAGTGGATTCGCAAGGCACTGGTTCCCGACGATCTGCTCAAGGGCGGAATCGACCGCGACATCTACAGCACAGTGTGTAATCAGCTGGCCAAGGCCGGCGTCCTCAAGGAATACGACTCCGACTATGGTTTGCTGATTGCGCTTGCAGCAGACGCCTTGTTTGTCGAACCAACCATTGAGCGAATGATTACCAGCGACGGTGGATCAGAAGTCGTCGTTCCTCGTTCGCTGGCTGAGTTGTTTGTCGGCATGCCATCACTCGACATGGCTGTGCCTGGTGCTTATGAACACACCGAAAACGACGAACACTGGAAGGCCCATCTCTACAAGACCGCCAAGATTCGTCGTGTCATCGCAGCTGAACATACCGGACTGCTGGAACGCGACGAACGGGAAGCGCTGGAGCGACGCTTCAAGTCGGATGGCGACGAGCCGTGGAACGAGAACCTGCTTTCCGCAACCCCGACCTTGGAGATGGGTGTCGATATCGGCAGCCTGTCTTCCGTCCTCCTCTGCTCGGTGCCTCCCAGTCAGGCGAATTACCTGCAACGGATTGGCCGTCCCGGTCGCCGTGACGGGAATGCGCTGGCGCTGACAGTGGCAGCCGGTCGTCCCCACGACCTGTACTTCTATGCCCGCCCGGAGGAAATGATGTCCGGGCCGGTGCAACCGCCAGGCGTCTTCCTCAATGCATCGGCCGTCCTGTTCCGCCAGATGACTTCGTTCTGTCTCGATGGATGGGTGGCGACAGGCATTGACCAAAGCGCGATGCCGGTGAAGCTGAGCCCGGTAATCGATGCCGTCGAGAAGTATTCGCCGGACAAGTTCCCCTACAACTTCATCGCCTACGTCGAAGCGAATGCCGCTGCCTTGCTGGAATCGTTCTGCAAGATGCTGGAGGGCTCGATCACCGACCGGACCAAAAAGGTGCTCGAAGACTTCATGTTCGGCACGATGGAGGATGACGGGCTGCGTGTGCGCCTGATCAAGCGGATCGAAGCGCTGGTCAAGGAGCGTGCGTCCCTCACCAATCGTGCCAAGGTGCTGAAGAACGAGATCGACAAGCTCAAGAAGGGGCCGATGGATGAAGCTACCCAGGCCCGCATTGAGGAAGCTAAGCGTGAGCGAGATGCGATTCTTGAGATCAACCGCAATACCAATGCGCGGGATCTCCTGAACTTCCTGACGGACGAGGGCTTGATCCCGAACTACGCTTTCCCCGAGGAGGGGGTAACACTTCGATCTGTCCTGTGGCGTCGACGGCAGGAAGTCGTTGAGGGTGAGTCACCCTACGAGAACTGGGTAGTCGAATATCAGCGACCAGCCGCAGCAGCGCTTACCGAACTGGCTCCGCTCAACTGTTTCTTTGCAGGCAAGCGGCGTGTCCAGGTTGATCAGGTTGATCTGAGCCTGTCGCCAATTGAAAGCTGGCGTCTGTGCCCCTCGTGCAGTCATGCCGAAAACCTCGCGCACGGTGACCACAGTCCGACGTGCCCTCGTTGCGGGGATGTTCAATGGCAGGACGTAGGACAGAAATTCAATCTGGTTCGACTTCGCCACGTCCTTGCCAATACAGAAGACCGCAAGAGCCGGATTGATGACGGATCCGATGACCGGGATCTTCAGTTTTACAGCCGTCAATTGATGCCGGACTTTGTACGTGCTGATGTCCAGTTTGCCTATCGACTCTCCTCTGACGCCGTGCCATTTGGCTTCGAGTTCATCAGGCGGGTCGCCTTCCGTGACTTCAACTTCGGCAAAGTCAGCACCAACGGCAACACCACGACCATCGGGGGAAGGGAGGCCGTTCGAAACGGCTTCAGACTATGCAAGCACTGCGGCAAGGTTCAGTCCGGGGCTGGGCAACGACGCGAAGACGGCGAGGAGAAGCAAATTCACGCCTACGACTGCGCCATGAAAGATCGCAACGATCCTGGCGCTATCGTCGAATGCCTGAGCTTGTATCGCGAGTTTAATTCGGAAGCCCTGCGGATTCTTCTTCCGGTCACCCAGACAGAGACTGACCCAACGGCAGTATCGTCATTGACGGCAGCAATACGCCTTGGGCTGAAGTTGCGCTTTGGCGGCAAGGTCGACCACCTCCAGATTATCAACTACGACGAGCCGGATGCCGCCAACCATGTCAGCAGGCATTACCTGATGGTCTATGACTCGGTGCCAGGCGGCACTGGCTATCTGCATGAACTGCTGCGGGAACCTGCAAGGCTGTTTGAGGTATTTGATCTGGCCCGCAACCACATGATGGCTTGCTCCTGCAATCACGATCAGGAGTTGGACGGGTGCTATCGCTGCCTGTTTGCCTACCGGCAGAGCCAGTCCATGCACGTTACGTCGAGAAATTCGGCGGTGCGGCTACTGACCGAGATCATCGATTCCAAGGAGCGGCTGGAGTCAGTCGAAACCCTGTCGGACATCCTCATCAATCCGAATTTCGAGTCGGCACTGGAAGCCCGCGTCATCGAGGCATTCAAGCGTGCATCGGTGAAGGATGCCACGGTGCGAATCCAGCAGGATGTAGTCGGTGGGAAGCTGGGATATCGCCTGCGTGTTGGCGACAACGAATACACCATCCACGCTCAGGAGAATGTGGGGGCTACAGACGGCGTTGCCGTGGCGTCCAAGCCGGATTTCGTCATTCGCCCCGCGCTATCGAAGCTGCGCTGCCGGCCGATTGCGATCTTTGCTGACGGGTTTGAGTATCACAAGCAATCCATCACCGATGACAGCCTGAAGCGCATGGCGCTGATCCAGAGCGGGCGCTTCTGGGTATGGACTTTGACCTGGCAGGACATTCAGGACGCGCTGGAGAACAGCGCCGAGAAATTGCAACCGATGCCGCCGGGGCCGCAGGCTGCCAACGCTGCAAAGATTTCGACCGCGCTCGGTTGCGATTCCATCACCTTCGGCCTCAAGGAATCGCCGTTTGCCCAGTTGCTCAACTGGCTCAGGCAACCCGATGAAGCGCTCTGGCGCGGGGCGGTGTTTTCACGGGCGATGTCATGGGCGCAGCCGGGCGTGGATACCCCTCACGCCAAGGACACCAGGGACTGGTACGACAAGATCGCGCCAACACCATTGCGTGAGGCAATCCTGTGGGAAGGCGTGACTCTTTCGGGAAAGGTAGGGAGCAGCACAAGCGATGCGGATCCGGATATCCGTTGGCTGACACCGGGTGCTTCCCTCAAGCCGGTTCAGCCGGAATTGATGGCCATGCTCCTATGCCTGAATGCTGCCTTGTACCCCGATGAAAAGGATCTCCGGGCCGCATGGAGGTGGTTTTGGTCGATGGGCAATCTGGTTCAGTTTCTGCCCAGAATGGCACTGGTCACACCTGACGGTGTGGCGAATGGCATCTACGAGCAAGTTGGCTGGAAGCACCTTGATGGCAAGGAACAGCCGCCGGCAGCGGCAGGACACGGCGCGGAGCATGGCGAGTGGATGGCCGTCATTGACGATGCTGTGCCGGAAGCGAGAGATGGGCTGACAACCTTGGCCTCAGCCGAAGTGCCTACGCCGCAAGTGGGATACGAGTTGCAGGCCGAAAAGGGAGCCATTGTCGCTGAGGCCGAGTTGGCTTGGCCTTCAAACAAGCTCGTCGTTCTACGCGAGGATCAGGGTGAATTCGCCGACCACTGGCAACAAGCCGGGTGGTCAGTAATAAGCATCGGTGGAGCTTGGCACGATGCAGTGATGAAGGTATTGAAAGGGGTTTGATGATGTCTCAGATTGCCAGGGTTGCCATATCAAGTGAGTTTCTAGGTGCCTTTGCGGCAATCCCGCAAACCGCCCAAGGGAAGGTCTCGAAGTTCCTGACGAACTTCCAGCGCAACCCGATGGCGCCGGGGATCAACTACGAGAAGATTCACGCTGCTCGCGATCCCAATATGCGCTCGGTACGAATCGACGAGGCATGGCGCGGAATCGTGTTGAAGCCAGAGAAAGGAAACATCTTCCTGCTCCTCTGGGTCGACCGTCACGATGATGCGTACGCATGGGCATCCAGGCATCGCTGTGCGGTCAACGAGGCAACCGGCGCCATTCAGGTGTTCGAGGCGGTGCCGGCGACAGAAGAAGTGCCAGTAGCACCAGTTCCCGTGGTTGCTGCTCCACAGGCTGCGCTCTTTGCTGAAGTTTCCGACAAGGACTTGGTATTGCTGGGCGTCCCCGGCGAAATGATCACTCGGGTTCGGGCTGTTGCCTCCGAAGACGACCTCGATGCCATTCAGAAGGCACTTCCTTCAGAAGCCTACGAGGCTCTATTCCTTCTGGCCGCCGGAGATTCAGTTAGCCGAATTCTTCAGGAGCGGGAGACCCGCGTCGATCTGAAGGTCGATACCCAAGACTTTGAAACGGCGTTGCAGCGCGTCGAGAGCCTGTCACGGTTCGTAGTCGTTGATAACGAATCCGAACTGGCAGCGGTGCTGAATGCGTCACTGACCCAGTGGCGCATCTTCCTGCACCCATCGCAGCAGCGACTGGTCCATGGTGATCGTTCTGGCCCGGTTAGGATTCTGGGTGGTGCGGGAACCGGCAAAACGGTGGTGGCAATGCATCGCGCCAAGGTGCTTGCCGAGATGGCGGAGAAGTCGAGTGGAAAGATTCTATTCACGACCTTCACGCGCAACCTGGCTACTGATATTCAAGCCAACCTCAAGGAGCTTTGCTCGCCGAACGTGATGGCGAAGATCGAGGTGGCCAATCTTGATGCGTGGGTGCAACGTTTCCTGAACCTCAGGAAGTACGAATACAGCATTGCCTACGACTCGGACAAGGAACGCGAGCAGATATGGGACTTGTCGATGACGCTCAAGCCGTCAGACGTGAACGTTCCCGACACCTTTTATCGTGAGGAATGGGCTCGTGTCATTCAGCCACAGGGAATCGAGACACTAGACGACTACAAGAAGGCATCTCGGGTTGGCAGAGGCACAACTCTGAGCCGGTCGGATCGATCAAAGGTCTGGCCGGTGTTCGAGGAGTACCGAAGCCGATTGCTTGGCCGGAAAATGAAGGAAGTCGAAGATGCCTATCGTGATGCTGCAAGCCTGATCACCATTGATCGCAGCGGTCTCGCTTATTCGACGGTAATTGTGGATGAGGCGCAGGACATGGGACCACAAGCGTTCCGGCTCATCCGTGCATTAGTGGAACCGGGCCGCAACGACCTGTTCATCGTCGGCGATGGGCACCAGCGTATCTACGGCAGAAACAAGGTGGTGCTGTCGAAGTGCGGAATCGATATTCGGGGTCGTTCGCGGAAGCTGCGAGTGAACTACCGGACAACCGAGGAAATCCGCAAGGCAGCCGTTGCCATTCTGGAAGGCTGCGACATTGATGATCTCGATGGTGGTCAGGACAACCAGAAGGGCTACAAGTCCCTGACCCACGGCGAGTCACCCAGGGTATCCAAGTTCAATACAGCCGAAGATCAGGCCAAAACAATTGCATCTCTGATCTCGGAAAGGATAGCCGGCGGGCTGCGTGCATCCTCCATTTGTGTCGTTGCCAGAACAAACAACGAGGTCGATGACATTGGGCATCGCTTGGGGCGGGCGGGCGTCAAGACCAGGAAGATCCGCGTCGACGAGTCAGACGGTAGTGACGCTGATGCAGTCAGGATCGCGACGATGCATCGCGTAAAGGGTCTGGAATTTGACCTCGTCGTTGTTTCCAGCGTGAATGACGGGCTGGTGCCATTGGGTGGATTCAGGGAGACCGAAGATCCGGTTGAGCGTCAGACAACTGAAATTGAGGAGCGGGCGTTGCTCTATGTCGCGCTGACAAGAGCGCGTAAGGAGGCGGCGATATTCAGCTACGGAGCGACCAGCATATTCTTAAGTAAATGCATCGGGTCGCCTTGAGGCATAACAAATGAGTGACGAAGCCAAAAAGTCTGTAAATCCGCATCTGATATTTCTCGGATTGCCAGAACATTGGGAGGCTAATCCGCCATTGGCAAGTTCGCTTCAGCATCTTGAATCAGCACTTTTTTTGATTGCGTTAGAACGCTACCCACACGCATTGGTTTCCTGTGTGGCCGCCATTGAAAGCGCGATCAAGGCCAAGTTTAAGATTCCGCCAGATGCTGAGGAAAAGTTAGTGGATCTTCTAAAGAGAACAAAAGGCAGGTTCCCTCAGCATGTCGGGTTTAGCGATGATCAAGTCGCGCAGATGCGGAGAAAGCGAAATGAAATATCGCATTATGGCTTCAGTCCAAACGACGACGAGGTGTCAGCTCGCTTGCTCTTGAATGTCGCTTTTAACTTCGCAGATCAATGCTACAGAAGTTTTTTCCGGTATCACGCGATTCGCCACGCCAGTGAAAGTCTTGGGCACTTATGTCCCGATGTTCCGTTATTGCTAGGCTATACGCTCCAAACTTGGAAGCGCAATAAGAGCCCGAAGGGAGATCTGGTGGCTCGCTCATATCTGAAGGTTCTAGGGCATGCTGTTCGGTGGTCTACCCAGCATTGGTCTCTGTCCATTGCACAGCAAGAAATCTTGGATAAGGCGGCAAATTCATGGGGAGAGTTTGATGCTGTTAGGAGTGTCGTTGAGCGGATAAAGCGTGACCTTAGCGACCCCATCGGAAACTTCGATTGCCCTGTTTGCGGCAATCCAGACTGCTTGTGGTGTGAGCTAGATGGCGGCGATTGTTTCGATCTTGGGGAACTCAAATCGAATCGGAGTGTTTGTGCACATTGTGGTTTGTTTGTTCCCGGTGAGGCTGGGCCATTGATTGATGCGCTGCTAAGCAAGCAATATGTGGAACATAGAGAATCCATTTGCAAGGAATACGGAGTCATTTTGAAGACCTGACAGGTATCCGCAGAGCTTGTTACACTATAATTGTTTTGTAATAAGTCATCGCAATTTCGTCACGTAAACGCTTGTCGCACCGTGACCAACCGTACCGACGCCGATGACTGTAATGTAACAAGTTGAGCGGAGCGTCTATGGAACAACGTGATTATCTGAATGAGAAGGAAGTCGAAAGACTTTTGAGTGCGGCCAAGGAGTTCCCTCGACATGGACACCGAAATTACCTTCTCGCGTTGTTGGCCTACAGGCACGCCTTGAGAATCTCCGAAGTCGTCGACCTCCGCGTTGGCGACATCGACTTGGATGCAGGACGAATTTACTGCCGGCGCCTCAAAGGGTCAGTAACAAATACGCACCCCATGGAGGGTGACGAAATTAGGGCAATAAGGAAGTGGCTACGCGACCGCCCCCAAACATCATTGGATTTTCTATTCGTGTCAGAGCGTGGTTCGCCTTTAACGCGTCAAGCCGCGTGGAGAATTCTTAAAGAGTCAGGACAAATGGCTGGCCTCGCCATCCAGGTTCATCCGCACATGCTCAAGCATTCGTGCGGCTATTTTCTGGCGAACCGTGGCTTGGATACTCGTCTCATTCAAGACTACATGGGCCACAAGCAAATCCAGAACACTGTGCGCTACACCGCCACGAACGCAAAGCGATTCGAGGGATTGTGGCGATGACGAACTCCCAGCGGCTACCGATTACCGAAGCTGGCAAGAAGCCCATCTAACCTGCGAGTGTCATGGCAACCCTGATCTCGCTAATTCCCGACGTGGATGTCCTCCTCGCGATGCCTTGCGAGGAGCTGGCCTTCGTCGTTCTTCGTCTTGCCGACGAACACAAGCAGAATGGGCATATTCATCCGCAGGCACTCGTGCAACATATTCATGGCGTACCTGGACAGACCGAAGGATACCCACAGCAACGAAAGGATGAGGCCAGGCTGGCATTCGCCGAGGCTTGGAACTGGCTGACTGTCCAAGGATTATTGATTTCCGATAACGACGTTAACGGTAACAATGGCCACAAAAGCTTTTCACGACGCGCCCGGTCATTGCTTGAGCGAGGCGCGTTCGACAGCTACGCAAAGAGCGTTGCCTTCCCGAAAACCTTGCTGCACCCCGCTATCGCCGACCTGGTCTGGGTTGATCTCGCCCGAGGAGATTTCGGTACGGCGGTCTTCAAAGCTTTTCGAGCGGTGGAGATCGCGGTGCGTGAAGCCGGCGGCTTTGACGCCAACGACATCGGGATGCCATTGATGAGAAAAGCCTTCGACAAGGTAAATGGACCGTTATCTGATAAAAATCAGCCAGAAGGGGAGCGCGAGTCACTGGCGCACCTGTTCTCAGGGGCAATTGGCTCATACAAAAATCCCCACTCACACCGAACGGTCGAGATTACGGACCCTACCGAGGCTCAGGAGATGGTCGTACTCGCCAGTCACCTACTTCGGATCGTAGAGAGCCGCACACCATAAGTGAGGCCGGCGCAACAAGACAGGAAAGTCGGTCGCATCTGATATGGAGTCCAGCGCCAATTACGCGACCACTACTGGAGGCTCATCTGTAAAGAAATGCGCCGCCTCTTGGGGGGCTTCGCCCCCCGCCGGCTCGAACCCGGTCCCTTCGGGACCGCCCCGCCCGGCATCCCCCCAGCCGTGCCATCCTCAACAGTCTCAGCACAAAATTGCGCCGTTAAAACCAACGGAATTTGATACCCACTTACCCCTTTTCAGTAGCAGAATGCGAAATTAGATGGTGAGGGCTGCTGGATAACTCGCCTGCCCACAGCTCGCCTTCGGCGAACTGATGGACAGTCCCTTCGGGATACGCGAGTTACCCACAGCCTTCCGTCCTACGCTGATGGACAACCCTACGGGTTGCCCACAGCGCCCGGACGGTCAATCGTTTTTTTTATAGGGGGAAAGGCGAAAACCCAACCCCCACCCCGGAGCGGAGGTGAATATGCAGGAAAACTCCGGGAATATGCGGGTAAACCGGTATTTTAGACACCAATAGTTACAGACGACAGCCTTCAGATGTGCTATCGTAAAGCACATCTGTTATTCGATAGCTCATGGCAAAAGCACCCAAGGAAATCCTGCTCGAACAGGAACGCTTTGAA
>Ga0172367_10002497_pt1 | contig 25153 bp, 20 predicted proteins | sample Lak10m_FD_114542 | JGI IMG/M metagenome (GOLD analysis project Ga0172367, IMG submission 114542) | Freshwater microbial communities from Kabuno Bay, South-Kivu, Congo - kab_022012_10m | ecosystem: Environmental > Aquatic > Freshwater > Lake | place: Democratic Republic of the Congo: South-Kivu...
AAGGAGATGAAGAATGGCATCAAAGAATGATATAACAGGTGATAAGATACAAAGCCGAGTGAGCAATAAGCAATTCGACGACAACTTCGACGCTATATTCAGAAAGAAAGAAACTCTGTGCGACGTATGCGGTAAGAGTTTATCCGCTACCAAAGAATGTGCGTGGACAAGTTGCCCACTTAACTGGGACGAAGCGCGTGCAGATATTATAGGGCAGAACGGTAATATAGGATATGGAGAAACAGAATGAATTTAAGAACATATATAGTTAAAGCGTTGTACCCACTATGCAGTGATGAGGTACAGATATTTATTGACCAAATGAAAACACATCCTGATAAGTTTATAGATATATTTAAGGAAAGGCTGTATTCGAATAGTTCAAACCCGTGGGCTGCAGCAATCCATTCAGGTGGGTTTGAGTTGATTGACCGCATAGTTGTTAAGCAACAAATAAAATTACTGCAAAATGTGCATGCTAAACAGCTAATACTGGAAGGTCTACTTCAAGCTAAGGAATACGCTAAGAACCGAGAAGCTAATCTAAATATGTTTGACTCAATTCTTAAAACTGCAGAGACGTCGTCACAGTCATCAAAAATCGTTATGTCAAAACACCAACTTGATGCTGCAACGTTACTCATAGAAAAAGAAACAGCGAAACAAAAACTGAAAGCTAACCTACAAAAAGCCGCGAGAAAATAATGAAGATACTCACGTTAGACTTTGAGACGTACTATGACCGAGAGTACAGTCTGTCTAAGATTACTATGGAAGATTACATCCGTAATGATTTGTTTGAAACCATCGGTGTTGGTATAAAGGAGAACGATAATGAAGCCGTTTGGTTTACAGGAACTCACTATGAGATTAAAGAATTCTTACATAAGTACGATTGGGAGAGCGGTGTGCTTGTTGCTCATAACGCTAGTTTTGATGCCGCTATACTTAATTGGCATTTTGGGATTAGCCCTTTCGGTGTCTGGGATACGCTTAGTATGGCTAGGGCTATTGATGGGGTCGAAGTTGGGAATAGCTTGGCTAAACTTGCCGACCGATATAATCTCGGTGTTAAAGGGAAGGAAGTCTTAGATGCTCTAGGTAAACGGCGTGGAGACTTTACCTCTCGTGACTTAGCTCAGTATGGTGAGTATTGTAAGAACGACGTAGAACTTACGTACAAGTTGCTGCATGAATTCTTGCCGAAAGTATCTCCGAGTGAGCTTAAGATTATGGATATCACGACAAGGATGTTCTCTGAGCCCGTGTTAGAACTAGATATGTTGTTGCTTGAACAGCATCTAAGCGAAGTCAAAGAACGTAAAACGCAGTTGCTCGAAGCGGCTAATGCGCACAAAGATATCTTGATGAGCAACCCTAAGTTTGCTGACTTGCTACTTACTATGGGGGTAAACCCGCCGACTAAACTTAGCCCTGCTAACGGCAAGGAAACGTGGGCGTTCGCTAAGTCTGACGCGGAGTTCAAAGAACTGCTTGAACATCCCGATGAACGAGTACAGGCATTAGTTGCAGCACGACTAGGCACTAAGTCTACATTGGAAGAGACTCGGACTGAGCGGTTTATTAACATAGCAAAGCGCGGTAACCTACCGGTACCCTTGCGGTATTACGCTGCCCATACCGGGCGCTGGGGTGGGGATGATAAGTTAAACTTACAGAACCTACCAGCACGTGGTACGAACGCACTGAAGAACTCAATACTTGCCCCGGAAGGTCACGTTATTATTGACGCTGACTCATCACAGATTGAAGCCCGAGTACTTGCGTGGCTGGCAGGACAAGATGATTTGGTCGAGGCGTTTGCTAAAGGCGAAGACGTTTATAAGATTATGGCGAGTAGTATCTACAGTAAACCAATCAACGAAATCAACAAGCAAGAACGCTTTGTGGGTAAGACTACAATTCTAGGTAGTGGGTACGGTATGGGGGCTGAGAAGTTTCAAGCGCAACTCCGTGGGTTTAATACCGAAGTACCCTTAGCCGAATGTACGCGCATCATAGATGTTTATCGCAAGACTTATCCGATGATACCGCAACTGTGGAAGCAAGCAGGTCGATGCTTAGATGCGATGATACGTGGGGTAGTTAATCCAATCGGGGTTCAACCGCAAGCCTTGAGTATGGATAGCGAGAACGGGTTTGTGCTACCTAACGGATACTTCCTAACATACCGTGACTTACGTAAGAACGGAACTGAGTATGTATACAAAGCAAGGACGGGATATACGCGCATCTACGGTGGTAAGGCTGTGGAGAACTTGTGTCAAGCAGTAGCTCGCTGTGTAATTGGCGAACAGATGATACGCATGAGTCAGAAATACCGTGTAGTATTAACGGTTCACGATGCGGTAGCGTGCGTCGTGCGGGAAGCTGAAGCAGAACAAGCCCAGCGGTATATAGAAGAATGCATGCGTTGGACTCCGGAGTGGGCCACTGGCCTACCTCTTAACTGCGAGTCTGGCATTGGTAAAAATTATGGAGAATGTTAATGGCACAACATAAATGGCACAAAGAGATTAAAGCGTGGGCTGATGGGGCAGAAATTGAAGGGCAGACAAATTACCCTGGATATTCAAAAAAATGGGTGACGTACAAAGAACCATCGTGGTCTTCTGAATTCGGAATGAAATACCGCATTAAAAAACAACCTGAAGAGCCAAAGTATTTGTATGTATATGCAAGGAATGGCGAAATTAATTATATGTACGAAGACCCTAGAGGATGGGAAGGGGAGTATATAGGTAGAATTAAAATGGAGAACGATAATGGCAACTAAACTAGAGAAGCCCGTCACACGGGAAACGGCTGTCATTGAAAAAATGGTACCGCTAATAGTCACACTTAGACCTAACCAAACGATGGGATTTAAGTTAAAATTTAAGCAAGAAGAAATCATCGTAGATATAGAAACCTTATATCGGTTCGCAAAGCAACAAGCAATAACAGGAAACGCAAGAGTGATATAATGAAGTATTACCCAGCTAGTATTGAACGATATTTATTGTACATAAATAAGCATAGTGGACGGATGGAAGACGCAGGATATTATCATTTTGCAACTAACTATGACTTTGATTTAGAACATAATTTAGTAGAACAATGCGAAGCTGGAGACTTTATTCATGCAGCTGAGAGCCCTATAAGAGATACCGAATGATAAATTACACGTGGTCTTACTCGTCGATGTCGACGTTTCAACAGTGCCCTAGGAAATATTATAGATTAAAAGTAGTTAAGGATATTAAAGAACCTGAAGCGGAACATCTGATATACGGTACCGAAGTACACAAGGCTGCCGAAGAATACGTACGAGACGGCAAAGTAATACCGGAAAAGTACGCGTACATTAAACCGCAAGTAGATGCGTTGTTGCAGATTGAAGGTGACAAGCATTGTGAAATAAAAATGGGGCTAACCAAAGAGCTAGATGCATGTGAGTTCTTTGACCCGAAAGTATGGTGGCGTGGGGTAGCTGACCTACTTATTATCAATGGGAGTGATGGGTTTCTTATTGATTACAAAACAGGGAAGTCTGCGCAGTATGCAGATACAAAGCAGTTGGAGTTGTTATCGCTAGCTGCATTTAGACACTTCCCCGAAGTAAAACGTATTAAGGCTGGGTTACTATTCGTTGTATCTAAAGAGTTTGTACAGTCAGAATATGCACTAGATGGACAGAGAGATGGTTGGACGTATTGGGTTGGTGAGACTGGTCGCCTAGAGTCATGTTATGAGAATGACACGTGGAACCCGAAACCTAACTTTACCTGCCGTAAGTTTTGTCCGGTAACTGACTGTGAACACAATGGAAAAAGTGGGAGATAGATATGCCATACGTAAACAAAAAACGGCCGTATAAACATGAGTGGGAAATGCAGCAACAACGTGAAGAAAAACCATTACGTGCTGCAAGAGAACGCGCTCGGTACACGATGGATAAGACAGGGGTAGACAAAAACAAGAACGGTAAGGCAGATAAGCGGGAAGGTAAAGATATAGACCACATCGTTCCGTTATCTAAAGGAGGCTCTAATGCTACGAAGAACCTTCGGATTAAAAGTGCTAGTAGCAACCGGTCGTATAGCCGAAACTCTGACCATACGGTTAAGGTAAACAAACCAAAGAAAAAATAAAAATGGATATAATCGATAATAAATATCTAGTAGTAAAAACGAGAACACCAGAACGAATAATAGAAACAATAGATGGAAGCGAAGTATTAGGCGAAAATGATGGCGTACATGCAGTATTAGTTAAATGGACATTGGAAGATGCACAGAAGCTTAAACGCCTAAAATTTAAGAACGTACCTTCGCCCATCACACGTGACTATACGTGGCCTGGAGTCTACCCCCCGATGGAACATCAACGGGATACGGCCTCGTTTCTTACAATAGCAAAGCGCTCATTCTGTTTTAACGAGCAAGGTACAGGCAAGACTGCAGCTGCTATATGGGCTTCGGACTACTTACTTAGTCAAGGCAAAGTCAAGCGGGTCTTGATTGTGTGCCCACTGTCTATTATGCAGTCGGCGTGGCAAGCTGACCTATTCAAGTTTGCTACTCATCGTAAGGTCGGTATTGCACACGGTATACGTGAGAAACGTAAAGAGGTTATTCAAGGTGCGTACGAATACGTTGTCATAAACTACGACGGCATTGAGATTATCCAAAAAGAAATCAAAGCTGGTAACTTCGATTTAATTATTATAGACGAAGCCAACGCGTACAAGAACGTAGGCACCAACCGCTGGAAAGCTATGCAGTCACTACTCGGCCCGAATACGTGGTTGTGGATGATGACTGGTACCCCTGCAGCCCAGTCGCCAGTTGATGCTTACGGCCTTGCAAAACTATGTGTACCTGAGAATACCCCACGGCACTTCGGACAATACAGAGACGCTGTGCTACAACAAATTACACGGTTTAAGTGGGTTCCAAAACCGAATTCATCTGCTGTTGTGCATAACCTATTGCAGCCAGCTATTCGGTATACCAAAGAAGAATGCTTAGACTTACCGGATGTAGTATTCGTAGAAAGACAAGCGCCACTATCTGCCCAGCAACTTAAATACTACAAGCATATTAAAGAACAGTTTGCTATGACTGCTAGCGGGGAAGAAGTATCAGCGGTAAACGCAGCTGCCCAATTAACTAAGCTACTGCAGATATCATGTGGTGCCGTGTACAGTGATAGTGGGGCAGTCGTTGAGTTTGACGTGTCTAATCGGTTACATGTAATAGAAGAAGTAATTAACGAAGCTAGCCATAAGGTACTTGTATTCGTTCCGTTCAAACACGCGATTAACTTACTGCATGACCACCTTAAAAAAGCAAGGATAAGCTGCGATGTAATATCTGGCGATGTTTCAGTAACGCGTCGTACGGACATATTCCGTAGGTTTCAAGAAGCTCCGGACCCACAAGTACTTATTATTCAACCACAATCAGCAGCTCACGGGGTTACGCTAACCGCAGCTAACGTAGTTATTTGGTACTCTCCAGTTACATCTATCGAGACATACCTGCAAGCCAATGCGCGTATCAACCGCAAAGGGCAGAAGAACTCAATGACTGTGGTTCACATAGAGGGTAGTAGCGTAGAGCGCAAACTATACCGAATGCTTACACAAAAACTAGACGTACATAATCAGCTAATTGATTTATATAATAGTGAAATAAATACTTGACACAGTATACTTACTGTAGTCTAATTAGAAAACGGCCGTAGAGCCGTATTATTAACCAACCAAAATGAGGTACTACAAATGGATGCAGATGCAGAAGCACTGGTCTCCGCGTATATCAACATACGTGACGAGCGAGACCGAATAATAAATCAACAGAAACAAGTTCTTAAAGAGCTTGAGGTTCAACTAGAAACCGTCAGTAAAGCCTTGCTAGAAATATGCAAAGAGAATAAACTAGATGGTTTCCGCACAGACTTTGGCACCGTTTCACAAATCACTAAGACAGAATACTGGACTAATGATTGGAATTCTTTATATCAATTTATTAAAGAAAACGATGCATTTCACTTACTTCATAAACGGGTTAATCAATCTGGCATGAAGGAGTTTTTAGAAGAACACCCTGATTTACATCCAGCAGGTTTAAATGTAGACCAAGAGTATTCTATTCGCGTAACCCGCCCACGTGGCGCATAAGGAGCAATACAAATGAGTGATTTAACAATCTTTCAAAACAATTCTGTCCCCGATTACCTTCGTGAAGTTGGGGTATCCGACTTAACCAAATCATTAATGAGCAACGCTGGTGGCGGTGGTAGCAAACGTATCTCACTTCGTGGTAAAAAGTTCCGCTTAGTAGTTGATGGCGAAGAGTTGTCTACGCTTAAAGCGGAGTCATTAGACGTAGTAATTGTGAACGCTACAAAAGATATCTCACGTACGTTCTATTCAAAAGCATACGACCCCAAAGCTGATGCTGTACCACCTGATTGCTGGTCTAAAGATGGCGTAGCGCCGGATGCAGCTGCAGCTGCACCTCAAGCTAGTAAGTGCGACAGCTGCCCACAAAACATCAAAGGCTCAGGTCAAGGCAATAGCCGTGCATGCCGGTTCTCAAAACGTTTAGCGATTGCGCTTGCGGATGACTTAGCTAGCGGTGTGTACCAACTAACTTTACCGTCTGCTTCTATATTCGGTGATGGTGAGAAAAATCAAATGCCGTTTAATAAGTATGTTAAGTACGTTGGCTCTCAAGGGTACAGCATTGACACACTTATAACGACTATGTCATTTGACGAAGATAGTGATTCACCACGAGTGTACTTCGATGCTAAGCGCTTCTTGCATAAAGAAGAGTACGAAGCTACCACTAAGCTAGGCAAATCACAAGAAGCTATCAACGCAGTTACTATGACAGTCGCACAGTCAGACCACGTAGCAACCCCTGCTTTATCCGCTCCGAAACCGAAAGCATTACCGGTAGAAGAGGTTGAAGCTACAGAAGAACCAACCGTTCGTAAGGCAGCTAAGTCAGAAGATAAGCCAGTATCTAAACCTGATTTAGGTGACATCCTTAACAAGTTTGCTAAAGTAAGTTCGCCCGTAGACGATGAATAACGATAATCGGGGCTACAGTAGCCGTATCGTAAGTGCCAATTCACTTGCGAGTACTGAAAGCCTCGGTGTTCTTCTAGGTAGATACTGCATCACCAAAGACATATCCGCTAGTGATATTTCCGAGGCGATGTCGGTATCGAAAATGACTGTATATAAGTGGTTTACTGGCAAAACAATTCCACGCAAGTCACAAGAGGAACGTATCCGAGAAATCATAGCAGACTTAATACTAACATAAACATCGAACGGAATTCTTATGGCAACTACAGACCTATTAGGGCAAGTACTAGATGGGCAGGGATGGTACTGCATCGTCGGCTTAAAGGCTGGTACTCCGAAGCAGGAGTTTGTTGCTACATTGGAAGAGGCATCTGATTCTATAGAGATACTACTCAAACAGAATTATGATGTTTATTTTGCTTGCGCCAAATACGAAACCGAAGGTAAACGCACTCAGGATAATGTCAAGTCCCTGAAAGCATTTTGGTTGGATATTGATTGTGGTGTAGGCAAACCGTACGCAAATCAGTCCGAAGGCATCGCGGCTTTATATAAGTTTTGCGACGAAGTGTCATTGCCAATTCCTACCATAGTCGATTCAGGTAGGGGAGTCCACGTATACTGGGCTTTACAAGAGGCAGTAGACAAAGCCACGTGGAAACCTGTTGCTGAAAAACTTAAGCAACTTTGTATATCTCATAAATTTGAGGCTGACCCTGCGGTCACGTCTGACGTAGCACGGATACTTCGTGTACCAGAGACGTTCAATTATAAGGGCAATCCACCGCTCCCAGTTAGTATTGTCTATACATCAACTAGTATTACTTACGACGAGTTCAAACATGCTGTCGGCGCGTTGCTTGTGCCCACTGGAGATTTTCAGTTTGCACGTAAGCCTAACGCATTGACTATGTCATTGATGGGCAACAAAGAGTCTAGGTTTTTTACTATTATTGAACGCACTATGAAAGGAGATGGGTGTAATCAAATAGCACATGTGATACAGAACGCAGCAACAATTAGCGAACCATTATGGCGAGCAGGATTGTCAGTTGCTAAGTTTTGTAATGATGGCGAACAAGCTATTCACATCGTGTCTGATGGGCATCCTGATTATACAAAAGAAGCAACAGAAGCAAAGGCTGCGGTTATTCAAGGGCCCTACAAATGTGATAAGTTTGACGCACTAAACCCGGGAGTATGCAGTGGCTGCAAATATAACGGTAAGATTAAATCGCCTATTGTTTTAGGCAATGAGATAGTGGCATCTGATGATACACACGTAGTGGCCTCTGACAAATCTGGCGCAGTAACTGTGTATGACATCCCTCCAATTCCAGACCCATACTTTCGGGGTAAGGTTGGCGGAATATATAAGATGCCATTCGATGTAGATGAAGAGGCAATCCTAGTCTACGCCCACGATTTATTCGTGGTAAAACGACTTAACGATGAATTCAAAGCTGGGGAATGCTTGCTCATAAGGCTGCATCTACCTAGAGATGAAGTACGCGAGTTTACAATGCCCGCATCAGAGATTGGGTCAAAAGAGAAACTGAGAGAACGATTGGCATACTATGGTGTTATCACAATGCCTAAGCATATGGACCACATTATGGCATACGTGATTGACTGTGCTAATGAATTACAACATAAATATGAGGCAGAAATTATGAGAAATCAATTTGGATGGGCTGACGATGACAGCAAAATTATCTTAGGCACAAAAGAAATAAGCGCCGATGCAGTTCGGTATAGTCCTCCATCAACCGCTACTGAAAAGTTAGCTAAGTGGATGGAGCCTAAAGGCTCTCTAGAAGAGTGGAAAAAAATAGTTAACGTGTACAACATGCCTGGGTTTGAGCCGCAAGCATTTGGCTTCTTTACAGGGTTCGGTGCGTTATTTATGAAGCACATCAACTTACGTGGGGCTATCATTAACTTGATTAACAACGAGTCTGGTACCGGTAAGTCTACTGTATTAAAAATGTGCAATAGCATTATTGGGCACCCCGACGAGTTAATGTCACAGTGGAAAGATACACACAATCACAAGATGTTCCGACTAGGTCTATTTAATAACTTTGCGTTTACTTGCGACGAAGTTACTAAGATGACTGGCGATGAATTCTCTACGTTCGCATATGCTATCTCACAAGGTCACGGTAATAACCGAATGAAAGCTGCTGAGAATGAGGAACGTAAGAATGACACAACGTGGTCGACTATCGGTCTATGCAGTTCTAATGCATCTTTCTACGACAAGTTGATGTCACTCAAATCTACTCCAGATGGTGAGATGATGCGTCTTATTGAGTACAAGGTAGACCGAACTAACAACCTAACAAAAACCGAGGCTGATGATATATTCGGCGGGTTGTATCAAAACTACGGATGGGCAGGGCCGATATTCAGTCAATGGGTAGTAGGTAACTTGTCATCTGCGTTAGAAGTATTGGACGGTGTGCAAAAGCAAATTGATGAAGCTGCAGGATTATCTAGTCGTGAACGGTTTTACTCTGGTACTATCGCTGCCATTATCACAGGTGGTTTGATTGCTAAGCATATTGGCTTGATTGATATTGACGTAGCACGAGTTCGTGATTGGGCTATCAATATGATTAAGAACATTCAGAACAATACTAAAGCGCCAAGTATTACTGGCGACGGTACACTGGGTGAGTTCATAAATGAGAATTGGTTCAATGTGCTAGTAATTAATAACGATGTGGACAAACGCACTGGTATGCATGCACTTCCTATCCTAGAACCGCGAAGGGAACTGGTCATAAGAATTGAGCCGGATACCAAAAAAACTTACATCACGTCAAGGAACCTACGCGCATTTTGCACAGCTAACCAAGTTTCGTTTAGTGATATGATTGACCAGCTTAAAAAGTCAGGTGCATGCGAAGGTGAACGTAAGAAACGTATGTCAAAAGGCACTCCGATTGATTCGAGCCCAGTTAACGTGCATATCTTTAACGAGAAGTTGATTAACCCAGATGCTTTTGTTTCGGCACTGATTATTAAGAACGATGCTACTCCAGTCGAAGACACTCGAGATTGAGTGGACGAAGTTTAAACCTTACTCATCATTCTTTATACCGTGCTTAAACGTCAAAGACATGAAGCGACAGATAAAAGCAGAGTGTAAACGAATGCGGTTTAAGGTACTTATAAAAGTAGTTACAGAAAACCGAATCCGTGGTGTACGTGTTTGGAGGGTATTGGACGCTGTTGACACTCGTTGAACAATGTTGATATACTTCTGTAGTCCGAAAGGACTTCATTTTGGTAATCTCATTTTAACCCCTGCTTCGGCAGGGGCTTTTTTATTCCTCGTCTTCGTCTTCCGCGTATCCTGTTTGCTCTTCCGCTAGGTCTCGGAAGTTTTTATTTATGTTTAACCCACCGAACTCATCTGCCATAGCTTTAGCTTTTGCTCGTTTTTTTAATGATGAACGAATAGTTGACCCCTTAATTACAGCCCAATCGTTCGCATCGTTGAATTCATCAATCTTTGCCAATACCTTTGCCTCAGCGTCAGCGTCATCGCGTTCTATAGCCATCGCCAAGAAGTTTAGTAGGTCCTGCCTGCGTTGTAGCACTGCTTGCTCATAAGATTTAGCTTCTATGTTAGCAGATTGCCTTTGCGCAAGCTTTTCGGGGGTAAAACCTAACATTTGCTTGAATGCTTCTGGTCCGGATATGTCTTCTATCAAGGTATCACCCTTCATAGTCAGTGCACCTTCTTTAGCTAGGCGAGAACCAGCCAATATATTTTTAAACGCAGCAGGTGCTAGTGCTTCGGCAGCACGTTCTACGTGTCCGTCATTAAATCGTTGTATCGCTTCTGGTATTTTCATACCAATACCAACTGTTGGGCCGAGCAAACTAATTATCATATTCTGCGCGTAAGCTACTTCGTCTTGATTTTGCTTAACGTCACGGAACCACATATCAGTTAAGTTAGTACTCATACGGTCGGATAATGAAATGCCAGTTAGCTGAGGTATAAACCCACGCGAAATAGAGTCGCCGGCAAACCCACCAAACACTTCGTTCATTTTATTTTTGAATTCGTTGTTTACATCATATGGTATTTCGTCATCTCCGAATACTGCATTAAACGCATTTGCCATACCTTCGTACATCCACCACATAGGTAGACCTGCCGCACCAGCAAATAGAAAAGTCATTCCCATCATCATCATAAACGCTTTTCTAGCTTCGGCTCGCATTGCGTTAGTATCTTCTATGTATTTCTTAACCGCTTCTTCCCCCCTATCCTTATAGGCGGCCCGTAAGTTTGCAATTTCGGCATCAGATACTTTTTGCGTTGCTTCAAATCCAGTACGTAGTAATAGATACGTAAAGTGTTGTGGATATTGCTTAAATGCAAAGATTAACTTAGACAAGTTGCCTTGCATAAGTCTAGGCTTATTAAACGTAGCATAGTCAAACATTGTTTTATATGTTAAGTCAGATGCTTCATTTACTGCTTCATCAAAATTACCGCCGTTCTTTTCGTAGGCAAGTTCAAACGCCGCCATATAGGTAATCTCACGGTTGAATCGCTCTGCTTTATGAAATGGGAACGTAGCAATTTCCATAATCCTACCCCAACGACCGGTATAATTTAAGCTAGGATTTTCTGAAAAGTTAGCTGCATCATGTGCTAATGATTGCTCAAACAGACCAGCAGACGCACTTTCATATGCTCTCTTTTGTAACGAAGATAATTTAGAAGAACGAATGATTGATGGCGTATCAAACTCTCCGGTATCTAGCGTCTTCCATCCTGCACTAGCTAATAATTTAACGTACTTGCCTAATGTTTTAGCACTTTTTGTAGTCCCGTACTTACCGCTCATTACAGGTAGCGCAATAGAAGGTACAGCTAACATGTTAACAATAGCTGATGCCGGTGCAGTCAAGAACCACATAAAGTTTAAGTTAGACGCAACATTAAGCCATTTAGGTGAATCAGCCGGTGTGATTATGTTTTCTTTATGTTTAAGATTAATTGCATCTAAGTAATCTTCTAGTATAGCCCCATCATCAGCATTAGTTTTTTTAAGTGAAGCTATGGTACTTTTTGCTGCAGATAGCTCTTCATCCAATTTAGGCGCGTACTTAAAGCGAGCATGTTGATAGGCCATATGCATAGCTGCATGTTGGAAACTACGGATTAAGTCAGCACTAGCACCAGATATATTTTGACGATGCAAGAACATACGCTGAATACTTTGTAATGGCAGGGTAGTTGTGTACAGCTCACCTAATTGGTCGACCATTAGTTTACGTAGTTCTTCTACGTCTGTAATATCTTTACCCCCGGTATCAACAATACTTATTACTTCATCAAACACTTTTCTACTAGAGAACAAATCGTTTGCTAAGTCAGGAAGGTTGTTACCCATATTGATGTATTTATTACCTTCTAGTGCACTTTCTATTTGTTCGTCAGTAGCTCCTTGACGTTTAAGGTTGTTTGCAAGTTTATTACGTTCTTTTTTTATGTAGTCGGCTTGTGCTTTCGCATCTTCAAACTGCATGTATATCTTATTATCGCCGGACCCAACGCGTACCCAAAACCTACCAAACCGTTTTAGTGGGAAATACGGTGTAATTTTATCTGAGAATTTTGTATCAATTGCGGCTTTAGCGCTTTTACGAATATCATCCTCATTAACTGTCTCACCTGCCTTTTTACTTTGAGAGATGCCTTCGGCTAGTTGACGATTAAACTCGCGCTCATATGCTACTGCTTTAAATTCATCTAGTCGAGTAGAAAAGAAATCACGCATTTCTTTGTACAGTTTTTGTGCCTGCGCCCCATCTTTCATTCTTCCAAGGTTATCCCACATTAATTTTGCTGATGGGTACGCGTCTATTTGCGCTTGTTCTTTCTTAGTTGGAGCATTAGGGTCAACTGGTTTAGGCGCGTTACCAGCAGGGTCAACCTCGTTTACTGTAGCAAACTGAATTATTTCATTAAGCTTGTCAATAGTAGGTTTATTTTTACGCTGTATTAACTCTAACTTTCTAGTAATAGCAGTGTGCATCTCTAGCACCTTACTACGTTCCGCGCCCATCTTCTCTACCTTACGAAGATACCTAGATATTTGGGGTACTCTAGACAAATATCTAAACTTACCCTTTTCATCTAAACCAAACTCACTGCCTAACATCTCGTTCATTTGGCGTAGAGTAAGAGCACCTAACCACGTTTTACGGGTTTGTGTGTTCATTGTAGTTAGTGCTTCTGCAAGGTTGCCCTTAATATCCGAAAACGTTTTAGTGTTTTTTACTAGGTCAGTTAGTATGGCAAACGGTTTACTACGCTCCGCACTGTTGCTTTCAAACATACCCTTATTGCGCTTAGCGAATAAAGGCGGCGGGTTGTCAAACGTAGCACCGTTGTCTGGCGCATCAAATAACTCATTTACGTTAGCAATCGTGCTTGATAACACATTGTCGTAACCAAACATTTCTAGGCAGTATTGTACAAATTTATCCCATAAGGACATGTTGCTTTGCCTATACTTAATGCCTTTAAGGAATTCTTGAAACTTGCGGTCGGTAAACGCTTCAGCAATAAATTCATTTAGGTTTGTAAGCCCATAGTAGTACTTACCGTCTGCACGTAACTTAGCTATTTCATATAGGTTAGTAAGTTCTTTTACTGCTTCTTGCTGTTTACTTGAATACAACTTAGGGTTATTTACTATACGTGCTGTACCAGCATGCATTATTTCATGCAGTATAACGGGAACATTTAATCCTTGTTTGGAGTCGAGTGAAATTGAATCCGATATTGGGAAGTACACTCCAGCAGCTGTGTACCCCTCTAATACACCATTAATATTCTCCTCTGCATCTTTAATTGCATCGTTTAATGCACTAGATTCAATTTTGTTATCTTTTGCCGCTCGTTTAACTGCTTCTACAATAGCTTTAGCCATTTTAAAGCGTACTTGCATATCTTGATTGGGTTTGTCCCAAATCTCTAACCCCAGCTCCCTAGCTGTGCCTTCATCAGATATAAACTCATCTGGCATCAATACATCAGCCATACCTAGAATCTTACCTAGATATTTGCGAGTTTGAACTGTGTAGTCTTCTGCAAGTACATCTACTTTATCTACACCAACTGTAGTTTTTAGTTGTAATTGTGCTAACCTATTAGCTAGTCTACGCTGGAACGGGCCTTGTGCTGTAGACTCAATAACGATTAACGCTTTTTGCAGGTCGTTATTCCGTATGTGTTTCACAACTAATGGGTGGACAGGTAACGCTCGTTTTGCTCCCTCGCTGCGTTTAGGGCCCGCATTAGATGCAATGTAATCTGCGACGGTTTCGGCTTCAGACTCTTTAGTTGTTTGTATTTCTTGAAACGCTTTATATCCTTCATATTGTTTTTTGTATGCATGAAGGTATTTTTCGAATTGATTTGTAACTTTAGCTGGAGCATTATTTTTTAGCCACTCGCCAAACTGTAAACCTGCTTCTTTACCTTGTCCCCTGAATAGTTGGTTCCGAGGAGTATTGACAGCAACATCAAACGCGGCTGAACGTAAGGCTAAGTCTAGCCCATACATATCAAAGTAGGAGTACGCAGCTCGCTCAGATTCGTCGTATGTAGATTGTGGTTTTTTGCGTAAGTTACGCACAACACTGTCAGCTTGACGGTACGCACTTGATGCTTTAGTAATACCTAACCCAGCTAATTCTGCTTCGGCTATGTGGTCATCAAATGCATCGGATAGTTTCTTAACGCCTTCATACGTAGTTAAGTCCGGTAGACGCGTGTAGTCTTTAAGGACTCGGTTCTGGTCTTCGGCGGATAAGTTGTTTATGTTCTTTAAAGCAGCTTTCTTGCTGGGGCGTTCTACCCCCGCATATTTGTCAAAGAATGAATCAATAACACCTTTGTAATATTGTTGTTGTTCAGGCGTAGTATCTTCGTATAGTTCAGATATTTTATCTAATAGCCCGCTGGTCTTGACTTTACCAGACTCATCTCGAATTCCGAATAGTGCTGCTTGCTGCTTATCTCGTTCCACTTCGCTAGTAGAACGCGGTTTAAACCGAGATAGAAATTTTAACAACGGCTCAGCAGAAGTCTCAGTAGTAAAGCCAAACTTAGGCGCTTTTACTTCTGGTGGGGTGTACTTACCTTGTTGCTCTTGTGTGAAGTCTAAGCCCTGCTGCCCAATCCTAGGTGGTGTTACTGCAGCTTGACCTTCTGGCGCTACAGGCATTTCTTGAGTAAAGTCTAAGCCTTGTTGCTGAGCAAACAACGGACGCTGGTACCCTTCAAACTCGATACCTTCTTTTGCTTTATCTAGGTTGCTAGATGCTAGCATGTACCTATCCATTGCGGCATCAGCTTTTTTAGCTTCATCTGAGTAAAACCAGAAGTCAGGGGAATACGCCTTTACTCTATCTAAAGCACGACTTGCTTGCCTATATGCATTACCTGCGCGACGGTACTCATCTTCTATTTGCTCAATTCCAGGAAGTTTCTTAGCATCTCGCTCTGCATAATACGCTTTTAGCCTAGCTATTGTTGCTTTATTTTCTTCTAGTTGAGCTTTAAATGCTTCATAGTCAAACGGAGCCTCTTCCTCGACTTCTTTTTTACCAGCAAACAACGGTGCTTGATAGCCGGGCTGAATTGTTTGTGCTTTTTCCCTAGCAATCTTAAGTTCTTCTAGCGCTTTCTCGTAGCCAGCTTCGTCGTTATTACGTATTGCCTCGTTAACTTTTGCTTGTGCAATACGTAGGGGGTCTACTTTAGCTTCATCTCCAGGACGAAGTGGAGCTGGTTCCTGGCTTTTTGCTATACCTAGTTGGCGAATATAGTTTAAGTTCTTATTGTTATCTGCACGGTACTGATTTGCTTCTTGATAGGTTGGGAAGAACGCTAGATTTCCGTGAACACCAGATTGTACTGCGAATTTAGCTCCTTCTGGGAACGAGTCGGGCGCGTCTTCTTTACCGATTACAATAGCTAAATAATCATCTTGCCACTTACCTTCAGGTATAGATGCGTAATGTTCTGGACTTCCTTGTTTTACTTCTTCATCCTCACGCCGTGCAAACAACGGTGAACTACTATCCCCCAAAATTTTACTTTTTATTTGTTCTAGGTACTCTAGTTCTGTTGGGCTTAAGTATTGCTGTAAAGCCGCTAGTTTCGCTTGTTCTTTTGCTAGACGTTCTTTTTCCGAAGCATACTGGAGCTCTAGCGTGTCTGCTAGTTCATTTTTTCCTTTGTTTCTGGCGTATGCAATATCAGAGTCATCTGTAGCAACATTTTTTGAAATTGTATTTATTTTTCCAACAATTTTATGTATTGCGTCTCGCCGTGCAATCTCAGTACTTAAATCATTGTTAGCTAGGTATTTGTCATCTTGTACTAGCGTAGCCCAATCCTGTCCTGCCTTTTCAGCACGTGGCGCAAACAACGGGAAGCCAGTCTCCTCGTCAATCATTGTGTCGCCGTACGGATGCTCTGCTTCTCGTTTAGCTTCGGCTTCTTGTGCAGTTAGTGTTTGAGCTGGTTGTTTCGGTTGTACTGGTTCTTCTAGCGCAGTGGTATTGAACGAAGTATCTACTGGGGGCTGTGTAGTAGCTTGTGCAGCGGCTTCGTCATCCGCGTCTTGCTCTTGAAACATACTGTTATCAGTTTTAATTTCTGGTTTGGTTTCTGCAAGTGCGGCTCTATTTTTCTGTTCTTGAACTCTAGCGTTAGCAGCTATTTGAGACGCCCCAGCTGCACCGCCACCCATAACAAGTGCGGACATAACACCCATAGCTCCAGCTTCAGCAACACCCTCATCCCACGGTTTGCCCGTAGCAACGTTCTGAGAAATCTGTTCTTGCATTGATTGATGAAGTTCTTCAAACAGAGACTCAGAGATAGCGCCTTTTACAGCTGCTTTTACTATAGATTGCTTCTCTATGTTTTTAGCAAAGTCGTCTAGCCCACCAACCATTAACCTGTCAATATCACCTACTTTAAAGTAATCAGCAACTTTGCCGCCGAATATACCTAGACCACCAGTAAGTGCACCACTCACACCAGATATCGCCGCTTGCCCCGGAGTGATTAAACCTGATTCTTCTTGTTGGCGGATAGATTCGGCTGTGGAACCTGCACTCATTGCGCCTTCACCAGCAGCTGCGGCACCCAATGTTTTCTTCGCTAGGGATGGAAATGCTTTTATCGCAGTACGGGCTAACCCAGCTCCAGTAGCTACAGATGGAAGTGACTCCGCTACTGACCCAGCTATAGTGGACGGGTTCTCAAGCATAGCACCTGCAGTCGGGAAGAACCCTTTAACATCGGCTACTTTTTGTTGTGCTAGTTTAGCTTCGGGGGATTTTAGTGATTCTAAGTAGGCTTGTAAATCTTTAGACGTACCGCCAAACACAGCCTTCTCGGCAATCTCAGCGCCACGACCTGCGTGGCCCATAGTTGGGATATCGGCAAGACCGAGTAGCCCTTCGCCTGCGCCTACAATACCTTGAGCTGTACTAAGGCCTACGTCACCTAAACGACGCATAAAGCTAGAAGGTTCGGCAGGTTCAGGTTCAGTTGGTTTAGTTTTATACGCTTCTAATTTAGCGAGTAACTCTGCTTTAGTAGTACCTTCAGGAACATTGGTAACTATGGTGCCATCAGGCATCCTTACGTCCATATTATTTCCTTAGCCTAAACTGTTAAAATCTACTATGTTGCCTGCAGCTGCTGCTTTTGACCCTCTAGGTCCGTATAAATCTAACTGATGTTGTCTATATGTATCTTTATACGCATTAGCTGCGGCTAGTCCTGTTTTACCAGTATATCCTAATTCTTTAAGTTGGTCTTTATTGTTATTAGCAATAGCGTTGTACAACTTACCTAACGGAGTACTGCGGTCCTTAAACATATCGTCTACACCTCTACCGATACTTGCTTGTAAAGTGTACCCTTCTGACCCAGAAGCATGTCTCTTTGACATCTCTATAAGTTTTTCCGCGCGTTGCATTTTAGTTTTTAGCGTAGAGTCTGAATTTACTGCTTCAAGCATTACGCTAAACGCATCTGGTTTTTCAAGTTGAAGTCGTTGTAGCTCCCGAGATTGCGCGGCATTAAAGTTGCTTGAATCTAATTTTATTTTCTCAAGCTCTACATTAAGGGCTAGTTTTTTACCCTCGTTTTCTATGTTGGTGTTAGCAACTTGTAAGTTTTGTTGCGCAGTCTCATATTTATCTTTAGATGACCGTACCCGAGATAGGTTAGCATCTGTTCTATTTTGCATGTACTGATTTTGTGCAAGTATGTATGATTGCTCTTTATCGTCTAACTGGTCTCTACGAGTATCTAATTTATCTTTAGCAGCGGTCAAATCTGCTAAGCCTACACCAGCACCCTCAGCAATATTCTGCAATGCATATTGTGATTTACCCCCTGCCATAGCAAAACCAGCTTTAGCTAATGCTAACCAAGGTGCCTGCTCTTCACTTTTCGCAAGTTTCTCACGTCTATCAAGTATGCTTTTTAGCCCTGCTTCATAGGGCTTATCAGTTACCCCAGCACGAGCGTATGCATCTGCCTGTTCTCTCTCTACCTCAGTCATAGTTTCTTGCTTAGGTAAATACTTATTAGGGTCAATTGATGTTAGCCCAAAGTTACTACTTACTTTTGACCCAATAGTTGGCGCCATCTGGTTAGTTATATTTTGTGGTTGGCGTTGACCTATAAGTTGAGCATCAGATGCTGCAGCGGCAGCTGGTTCAGCTACGACGTCTGCTTTTTTATTTGGGTCGATGACCGGCTGAGCTGCTAGTGGTTTTTGTACTTGTGGTGCTACAGCTTCTGGAAGTAACTGCGGTTTTTCTGCAGTCGGTGCACCTGCTGGATTTATAAATCCCCTGCTAGCAAGTAGATTTTTTTCATCTTTCGTAAGTGATAACCCTGCTTTAGCTTTTGCTAAGGTTTGTTTAACCGCACCTTGTAATGCTTGTTCTACTTGTGCGTTAATATCAGGGTATCCAATAGGCGCGTTAAACCCCATACCCCCACCAAACGAAGGATACTTAGTAACTTCACCTTGCGATGCATACCCAGGAACATCCCCACCATCATCAAACGCAACAATACCGCCACCGGCGTAGGAACCACCATCAAACATGCCTTCGGCTACGGGAAGAGCAGCAATACCAGGTTCAACTTGTGCTGCTTTCTGGTCTATTACCGTTTGTGTTGGGGCTTGAGCTGGAGCACTGGGTGCTTGACTTTGTGGCATGTCTTTAATCATTGCTGCCGCTAGTTTCTGCTCAGGGGTACCGGTTAACAAGTACGCATTGATATACTGAGGGTTAGTCTTAGCAAGAGGCAGCATTGCCTCAAACACACTGTTTAAGTCAGGCTTTGTAATGGGGCGCATATTTTGTTGCATGTCTTGTCCTTATTTCAGAGCGTTAGCTAAACCTAATGCACCTAAACCTAAACCACCGATTTGAGAGCCGATGCTTGGTGGAGCTTGGTATGTTTGTTGTGTCGAAGCTAATTGTACAGGCAAACCACGAAGGATGTTACTGTAGAAGCCCAATTGTTCTTGTGGGTAGTCACGTTGACGTAAGAAGTCTTGGTATGCAGTATCAAGTTGTGTTTGTTGTAGAGCCTGTTGTTGAGCAGCTGTTTGGCTTTGCGCTTGTAATCGAGCTAAATCAGATTGTTGTTCTTGTGCACCTAGCGCACCTAATCCTGTAGCCGCCTGCTGTGCGCCTGTTAATCCCGCACCAAATAACTGTTGGCCTAAACCTGCTGCATATTGTTGAGCTTGTTGTTGTCTAGCTTGGTCGGCATTAAATTGTTGCTGTGCATTTAAGTAACCTTGTTGACTACCTTGTGTTTGGATATCAGCAAGTTGTTGGTTTAACCCACGGTTTTGCTCAGCTTGTAATAATGCTTGTCGTGCACCACCAAAAGTACCGCGACCAATAGCCCCCATAGCCCCAGCGGATTTATCTATGGCACCTTTTTGCATCGCTTCACGTAATGCAATATTAGTTACGTTTTGTTGGTATGGGCTCATATATGCAGATGCTTGTGGCGCACCAAATGATTGTGCAGAGAACGGACTATATGATAATGCCTGCCCTAGCCCAGTTGCAGCGGCGCCCATTCCTAACCCACCTACTCCCTGCATGCCCCTAGTAGCCTGCCCAAATTGACCAGGAGTTTGTAGCCCTGCGTATTCTTGCTGGATGTTTTGTTGCTCTGGAGTAAAGCCAGCTACTCTTGCCCCGCCATACGGTTGGTATCCTTGATACGATTGCGCCTGAGTGCGGTTTAATAGGTTCTCAAAATACGGACGTGCGTATTCCGGCAAATTAGTTTGCGTAACTGTTTGGCTTGTTGGGGCTGGAGCACTTCCTCCCTTGCCGTATAGTTTTACAGTTTTACCAACTTTTTGGAATGCCTCTTCAGGCAACATTTCTAGGTGGTTATATCTCATGCTTATTTCCTCGTAGGCAATTCATAAAACATGAACCGCTTTTTAAATCCGTCATTTTCAAAAACTTTACCCCAACCTTCTCGTCCGTAAGACTCGATAACATTGCAGTCATTATCATTTGCGAACCGCTGAAGCACATTCAGCATATCCGGTTTCCACTTATTCAATTCTACCCCACCAGTAAAATGCATAACTAACGCTTTCATCTGTGGGTATACTAATACTTCTGTAACTACTGCACCTAGTATAGTATCGTCTGCTTCAAAGGCTATCCACAACTGCTGTGGCTTAGTTTCAATCCCATACTTAATATCTTCTACTTTAAACCTACCGTATGTGTACTTAGCGGCTCCGTCTAAATAGCCTTCTATTTGTGGCCATACTACTTCTAAGTACTCTAGTGGTACATAGGATATTTGCATTATGCGGTCATGTACTGGCTAGGGTTAATTTTCTTCCCTTGTTTTTTAGTGCCTGTACGGGCTTTACGTACCTTATCCATCATTGCATATAACTTCTTAGCCCCACCGCTACGCTTAACTTGCTCTGGTGGGATGTATGCTTCACCGTCTGCAACTCGTGCAGGTTGTCTACCGTCTATTGTAGTCTTAATTGAGTCTGACATGCCGTCACCAGCCCCACGAATAGGTTGTGCACCGTGACGTTTTTGTAATGCAGCTAAGCCTGCATCTGTACTACCATTGCCTAAGTGGCTAACAACGTCTGCTGGAACTACAAACCCACCGTCTTTAAGTCCACCGCCAGCTGCTTTTAGGGTAGGCTGTTGGGGGTTGATGTTACTAAATTGTGCTTGTTCTATTGTACCGGGCATTGTGCCTGTCATTACTGAAGCATCTGGGTTATATGTTCGTTGTGCAGCTGCTATGTAATCTTGCATAGTAGGGGCAGTGGCTTGCGTACCGCCAGTAGGTCTACCCATTGGGTCTGTAATTACATTGCCTAATAAAGTACTTAGCCCTGTTGGTGTACTTGCACCTGCACCAGTATTGGGTATGGCAGCTACTTGAGATAAATCTGTTGGGGCTATGCCGTATGACGGACTACCTACCGATGCTACATACCCACCTGCATCAAAGCCAGCCATTTTCGCGTTACCTTGTGAAGCGGCAGCCGATAAGTTATTTAGTCGGCCTAAACCGTATCCTTCATTTAGCGTGTTTTGTGCGGCTGTACCGTCTGGGCTACCGTATAAGTCAGCAACACCCCCCATAGTCATACCACCCTGTGCATACCCCGGCGCTTTGTTAAACCCTGGATAAGGATTAGATACACCGAAGTAAGAGTATTCTGGAGAACCTGCCTCTGCTAACTGTGTCATTTCGGCTGGGGTTGGGGTTCTAGGGCTACGGTCTTGTGCAGTGTATGGCCCTTCATATTTCATTTGATAACTGGTATCTTCTGGTGCTTTTGGTACTTCTGGTTGTATAGCCATTAGTGGAGACGCTAGCGTAACGGCATCCATCATTGTGCCCGGACCGGTTTTACCAAAGAAATCCATTGGGTGTTGAATTGCTTTTGAAGCGCCTTGCCCTATCGTATTTATCTTGTCGCCAAATGAAGCTACTTTTGGAATGCTTGTGCTTGCAGTTTCTAAAGCGGCACTAGTCGGAGCTGCGCCGACAACATTAGCTGGGACAAAGCCCATATCTGCACCTAAAGCGCCTGTTGCGCCTGAATATCCACTATAAGGAATAGTGCCAGCCATAGTACTTCCAGCCCCTTCAGTAAGCATACCCACACCTGTAGTACCTGGAACTGAGGATGCGTTCGCAAGTCCTGATGTACCTACTTCTTTAATAAGAGGGGTTTCTGCTACGTTAGCCGCTAAACTTTCACCTAAACCTGCACCACCAAAACCACCAAGGCCGGCCATTAATCCTTTGCCTAAGTTACCACCTGATAGCGCAAAGCCAGCTAAGCCCGTAGTCATACCAGCACCTAAAGCACTCATGCCTAATCCCGCTGGGCCTAATAGTGTACCCAAAGCAATAGGCGCAACTGCGCCTAAGATATCACCGAACCAACCTGCTTCTGGTAGACCTGTTTCAGGGTTAATTGTTAGTGAACCACCACCTTGCATAGCAAGAGCCTGAAGACCCGCCACTTCCCGTGGCTGCATGTGCACAAGCATTGACTCGCCGTTTCGTCCTAGGCTTGCTACCCCTTGTGCTAATTCACGTCCTGACATACTATATCCTTAAGTAACTATCTTTAAAGTGCCGGCATCGTTCCATACACTTCCAACGGGCAAACCTGTTGCGCTGGTTGGCAAATCATTTAGTGTAATACTATCAACAACTATGGGCGTTGTCGAGCCTACTTGCCTAAAATATGTGTTTAATGAACGCACTAGCTGGTTTAAATACTGCGCTGAATACTCATCAGGTGGTAAGGGTAAATTAGGAGGAGCAAATAATTTTAACGCCATAATTAACTCCTTGTTCCGTCTGGTCGTGCATCTACTCTAGGCATACCTAACTGCCACTGCACACCCAAATCACTTGATTCGATTCTAAAATTCATTTGTCGTCCACGAGCCCTAATAAACACTTGATTCGTATATTGATTTATTGTGGCTGATGAAGTTGTTATTGGTCTAGCGGTAGATACACCAGATGCATTAGTTGACGCACTGGCAGCGCCAGGGAAGTTACGCACCCCTACAGTTATATTAGCTTCTGGGTTTAATGGCTCGCCTGTTACGCTATCTACGGTATCAGAATTGGTAAAGTTAACATCAGGTATTACGCGACGAATAAGCATGTACTTATCTCCGTCTTCAATATCAACATCGGCAGATTGGATAAATGCATTTATTGGAAGCGGTGCAGCGCCTAAAGGTTGGCCATCATCGTGCCCTAATTCATGTGCATAAACCCAAGTATCCCCAGCAGCTAGTGGGTACTCGTAAATCCCTGCATCAACCCAAGCGGTACGACTTATATTGCCGAAATACCAAAGGTTGTCAGAATAATTATAGATAACATAGCTATCAATCTCAGTAGCAGTAGCAGAGCAGTAGAACCATATTACCTCGTTAAACTGATTGTTTGTCCCTGCAAAGAATACTTGCCCTAGATTGCGATTGATGTTCCCAAAAATGTATTGCCTTAGGGTGCAAGGAAGCGTATCTACCCGACCGTTGTAGATATAAAACTTATCATTACCCATCCAGTATATGACGTTATTTGCGGATGCAATTGCGTTGCGCCCTATGATGGATATCCCATTAGCAATCTCTTGAATGCCAAATACTTCTTGAGTGCCTAAAAATTGCAATGCGCTTAAGGATATATCAGTCCAAACTAACGTTTCTTGCTTAGAGTGAAACGCAGTCATAATCATCGTGCCAGATTGCAAATATAAGAATCCAGCAGTGTTAGTTAATTCCGGTTTCCAATTTGTAGGGTCCGGTCCTGTATCAGCAGAAACATTTGCCCAGCGAATTAGTAGTTGATTATGTGCGCCAGCATAGTCTGGAGGGGTAGCTGCTGGGTCGTATTCAGTACAGCTAAAAGACAATAAATGCCCAGATGGAGCAAACAGAATTATATCGTTCTCTTGCGGAACCGCAATGGCTCCTGCTAGTGACGACATCAAAACCGCACGAGTTGAAAATGTAGCGTCGTACGTCCAATAGTATATGCTGCTATCAACAATATTAAATATTAAATCGTCATTAAAGTTATCGGCAAAGATAAGTCTAGCCTGGTCATAAATCGGCACGGCTGTACTAGACCCCCAAGTACCTCGACCCCAAGTACCCGCACCCCAACCGTAACCCACTACGCCTGTTGCATTACCTATACTGATTTGAAATTCGGCATCGATAGCCGTGCCCCCACCCGCCGCCACAGTTGATGTAGCTGCATTAGCAACAGTTATTTCAAAGGTGTTTGTAGTGACATTACTTATTTTAAACTCTGTGTTTAGGTCTGCAGCTATTACACCCCCTACAGCTACGGCTCCACTAAATGTAACGTAGTCCCCTTCCCCACCACCGTGAGCTGCAATCGTAACTAATACTGTAGTAGACCCATCAGTTGTACCAAAGCAATTATCCGTATCCGGAGTAGAAAACGTATCCCGCAAGGGAGTTATATCGTATAGTTCAGTACCTGTAGTAACGTATATTTTTTCACTAGTAGCTACGCATAGCAATGAGCCGCCTGATGTAAGCCCCCAAGGAAATAATAGCCGTGCAGCTCCTACATACGGTTCAAATGTTTCAACTTGCCAACCGCCAATCTTTTCTGGGTAGCCTGAACGAAAGCGAACCTTGTCCATATCATACCAACCACCTTCAGAAGCGTAGTTAGTCTGGTCTCTATTAACACCCGGTTTAAATACTAGTTTGGATAAAGGCATGTTACTTACCTAATTCTTCGTTGTTTTCATACCAGTCAATCAATGCATTTAGCTGGTCGCGTATTTGTTTTGCCTGCTCAAAGTTCTCTATGACGTTGGTAAGGACTTCTGTGTCTGTGGCACCAAAGGTATCGGT
>Ga0172367_10002498_pt1 | contig 25148 bp, 24 predicted proteins | sample Lak10m_FD_114542 | JGI IMG/M metagenome (GOLD analysis project Ga0172367, IMG submission 114542) | Freshwater microbial communities from Kabuno Bay, South-Kivu, Congo - kab_022012_10m | ecosystem: Environmental > Aquatic > Freshwater > Lake | place: Democratic Republic of the Congo: South-Kivu...
ATCTCAGATGTTGCTGCAACATTTCTCGGAATAGGTTAATCTCTTTGATGGGGTTTTATTTTTGATGTGGTTATCTTTATAAAACTCCTTCCTGCCTACTTTTGCAACTTTTTGTCCTGTACTTAGGGGAAGGAGTCAAATCGTACTGTAGCCATTTGCAATATTTGTGCAGAATCTTTCTACGTCTATCCTGAACAAGGTGAGGAAGTAAATAATAGCAATCAACCTCACAAAATCTACGTCAGAGGGAAGAAATGGGTTGAAGTTTCTTCTAAAAAAGGAAGAATCAAAAAAACAGTTTCTCAAGATGCATGGATAGATATTGGAATTCGGATTCCTGTACAGGAAGATATTATTCTAAAAGAGAACAATCTACATATTGTCTACAAACTAGTTTTTGACAATGTTGAATGCCCAAATTGTAAGACTAAAGGTTCATTAGTAGATTACTTGGACTACGTTGAACATTGCCCTAAATGTAAAGGAAAGATGATAGAAAGTGAGCTATAGCAAACCTCCAATCAAAACAGTAAAAACCTCGCAAAGCAAGATTTTTACTACTTAAGTAAGTTGTTGACATCCCGACAGTCTTGCTAGGACATAAAACCCAAATAATGTGGGTCGGCGCTTCGCGCCGACCCACATTATTTGGGTTTTGGTTTACCCTGATACATGTAGCTATAACTATACAAAGCCAATTAGGTGATTGAGACTAGCCCTTTGTCTGCTAATCTGAGAATTGGTATCTACTATACAAAATTGCATCATGGCCGATCGCCAAATCCTGCTTGACTTTGAAAAGCCCATTGTTGAACTAGAAAACCGTATCGCCCAAATCCGCGAACTCGCGAATGACAACGATGTGGATATGGTTAGTCAGATTCAGCTTTTAGAGCAGCGCGCCGAGCTTTTACGGCGAGAGATTTTTTCAGGTTTAGGTGCGATGCAACGGATGCAGATCGCAAGGCATCCTCGTCGCCCCAGTACCCTTGACTATGTACAAGCCATTACCGATGGGTGGATGGAGCTACATGGCGATCGCAGGGGGAATGATGATCCAGCCCTAGTTGGTGGGCTTGCCCGAATTAATGATCGCCCTGTGGTAATTTTGGGGCATCAGAAGGGGCGTGATACCAAGGACAACATGACCCGTAACTTTGGCATGGCTTCTCCAGGGGGATATCGCAAAGCGGCAAGATTAATGGATCATGCTAATCGTTTTAAATTGCCAATTATTACGATGATTGACACCCCAGGAGCATATCCTGGTGTATCAGCAGAAGAACAAGGGCAAGGCGAGGCGATCGCTGCAAATTTGCGGCAAATGTTTAGTCTGGATGTACCAATTATCTGTACGGTAATTGGTGAGGGCGGATCGGGTGGAGCCTTGGGGATTGGCATTGGCGATCACATTATGATGTTTGAAAACTCGGTCTATACGGTGGCGACTCCTGAGGCTTGTGCAGCAATTTTATGGCGTGACTCGGCAAAGGCTGGTAAAGCGGCGGAAGCTTTAAAAATTACGGCTCCTGATTTGAAACGCTTGGGCATTGTCGATTATGTGATTGATGAGCCTCTGGGTGGGGCGCATCGTCTGCCACTACAGGCAGCAGAAAATCTCAAAGCTGCCCTAGTTGAAAACCTCGATCGCTTAAGTAAATTGCCTGTGGAAGATTTGCAAGAGCTCCGTTATCAAAAGTTCCGTAAGATGGGTGTATTTCTCGAATCATAAAGCTTGCGGCGATCGCTCCAATAATCTCTACAAATAGCGATCGCCTTTTGTCATCATCAAGTGCGATCAGGAAGTTTCTACTAACTTTCCTTCAATAAATTTATGTAAAATGCTGGAGATAAATAATTGAGAAGGAATTCCCTCTGAATAATGCACATTTTTGTAACAATCGCAGGTCTTTCTCTGAAACAGGAATATTGATTGTATTGTTTTAACGTCAGTTCGACAAAAGCGAAAAATGGTAAGAATCGCTAAGCGATTCTTACCATTTTTCGCCATTTGTGGCGTGCTTCGCACGCCGCAAATGGCGATATCGAACTCACGTTGTTTTAGAGCTTGTTTGAGAAGTTAATACATGCAAAATTTTTCAGCTAAAGCCAATGTTTCTGCCCCCTAAATCCCCAATTCTGGGGGACTTTAATTTCTTCCCCCCAGAGTTGGGGGGCTAGGGGGGCAAAATTTCTCAAACACGCTGTAATGCTTAAAATCCAAAAGATGAGGGGCAGCGCTTTGCGCTGCCCCTCATCTTTTGGATTTTGGTTTTAGACCTAACTTGCTAGATCTAATTCTCTTTCTGGAGTAGGATTTACAAGCTTTAGACGCTCTTCTTCTTGCCAATAGGCAGCTAATTGTCCTTCAATTTCACGACGGACAATATCGCGATATTCTAGGAAATGTTCATTGTGGGCGCAGACAATGAGGTAATGCTCCCATACCGCAGGATTGCGCTTGATCATGCTAAATAGATGATGCCAGAACTTCCAACGAGTACTGCGCTTGATGCCTTGTCGCCAGACGATAATGGCTAAGGCTTTGAGGTCTGTAAGGGTGGGAAGTTTGGCTTCTGCTTTAACCCTTGGTGCACCAAGCTTTAAGAAATAGCTATAAACGCGATCGAGGTAGGCATGAGGCTCATACAACGCACAGAAGGCTTCCACATATTCACGGGCAATTTCCTCGACGGGGCGTGTTGGAACAAAGTTCATCAAGGTGGTTTGGTTTAAGTTGCCATTCTGACTACGTAAACGTCCTTCCTTTTCGAGACGATGCCAGAGGGCGGTATGGGGTAAAGCTTGCAACATTGCGAAAGTTGTTGTGGGTATACCCGTTAGTTCGGCAAATCGGACAATGCGATCACCAGCACCTTTTTTCTCGCCATCAAAGCCAATAATAAAACCAGCCATGACGCGAATCCCTGTTTTGGTAATCGCTTCCACCGAATCCAGTAATGATGACCTTGTATTTTGGAACTTCTTGGTCATTTGTAAGCTGTCTTCATCGGGAGTTTCAATGCCAAGGAAAACCGCATCAAAATAGCATTCCACCATCAGATCCATGAGTTCCTGATCGGCAGCTAAATCGATGGAAGCTTCGGTATTAAAGCGGAAGGGATAGCCATGCTCCTTTTGCCATTCCTTCAGTTCAAGTAGGAGTAAGCGCACATTACGTTTATTGCCGATGAAGTTGTCATCCACCATAAACACACCACGCCGCCAGCCAAGGCTATATAAATAATCCAGTTCGGCGAGTAACTGAGCAGGGGTCTTAGTGCGAGGCTTACGACCGTACAAGATGATAATGTCGCAGAATTCGCATTGGAATGGGCATCCACGGGAGAACTGTACCGACATTGAGTCGTAGGCATCAAACTCTAATAAATCAAATCGAGGTACAGGAGTAGTAGTGACATCGGGCTTATCACCAGTACGGAAAGTGCCACTGGTTTCCCCCTTAGCGATCGCCTCGACAAACATCGGTAGTGTAATTTCACCTTCATCCAAAATCAGGTAGTCCACACCTGCGTCTTTGGGTTCTTCGGGCATTGAAGTTGGGTAAGGACCACCGCAAGCAACTTTTTTACCGCGACGTTTCGCTTCTTTGATTAAGGACAATAAATCATCTTTCTGGACAATCATTGCCGACAGAATGACCATATCCGCCCATTGCCACTCAGCTTCAGTAATTGAGCGCACATTGCGATCAACTAGTTTAAAGTTCCATTCTTGGGGCAAAATTGCAGCAACAGTAATCAAGCCTAGAGGAGGTAGTAACACTTTACGATTTACTAGCTCTAGGATTTTTTCGTAAGACCAAAATGTTTTGGGAAAAAGTGGGTAAACCAGTAGAACGTTCATGCTTTTTTAGGGTTATGTGGGCGGATAATCTTAATCGCATCCCCCGATGGGGACGTGATTAAGGTTTAGACAGCAGGGAAGCCAGTACGGATATCTTCGATTACACCATCGCGGATGACTATTTCCACGCGCATCTGAGCAATCAAATTATCACCCTTGGCAGCGGGAAAATAGCTGTCAAGTTGCCCTTGAGAAACTTCTTGTTCAAGTTCCAGATTTTGAACTTGGGTTAATTGCGTGAGTAATTGATTCTTTTGGTCTAGTAATTCGGCTTTAACCCGATTCATTTCTGCACGAATACCTTCGATCGCATTGGAGACTTCGGCAGAAAATGGTTTGATGCTTTGACGCTCAATTTCATTGATTTGGCGTGAGCCTTGAGCATCGACTTGCTGCACTTGGCCATCAAGTTGAGCAATTTGTTGTTGCAGTTGTTGCTGCATTTCCTCTTTCCAGCGCTGCGTCACAATGACTTGAATATTGGCGGTACGACGCAATAAGAGCTGATTAGAAAAATCGATCGAATTCACACTTATCTCCAAATTTAGTAGTTTTTACTGTGAAAGCGGCAAAGCTGCTTTCACATTATGAAGTAAACATTTTGACAATAATATCTTGATAACGCTCAAATACAATGTTACGTCGGATCTTAAAAGTTTGCGTGAGAAACCCATTATCGATGGTAAAGGGTTCAGGCAAGAACTCAAAAACCCCAATGCGATCGTTAATGCTATATCCTGGGCGGTTTTGGACTTCGCGGTTGAGTTCATCACGGTAAAGATTCCGAATTTTTGAATTATTCAACTCAGGTAAAATATCGGCAAGATTAGAAGCATCAGTAATTAATCCTGCGGCCTCTAGTGCTGAGAGATTGGGAACAATCAAAATCCCTAGCTGCTTTTGGTCTTGCCCCACTAGTACGACCTGATCGATATAGGGACTACGAATACATGCATCTTCAATGGGCTGCGGTTCAATATTTTCACCATTGGTCAAGACGATCGTGTCCTTGGCTCGACCAGTAATGATCAAGTCATCCCATTTACTAACATAGCCTAAATCACCTGTATCAAACCAACCCTGCGGATCGATCGCCTTAGCCGTAGCTTCAGGGTTTTTGTAATAGCCTTGCATTACTTGTGGTCCCCTAATTAGGACTAATCCCTGTTGTCCCACTGGTACATCGGCTCTGGTGGACAGATCGACAATCCGAGTTTCGGTATTCGGAAATGGCTGTCCGTCACCACCACGAATATTGCGATGGGGGCGACGGACATGGGTAATTGGTGAAGTTTCGGTCAAGCCATAGCCACCCAAAATTTCAATACCCACAATTTCATAGAAGTCTTCGAGGTGTTCGGCGATCGAGCCACCACCACTGACGATGTATTTGAAATTGCCACCTGTTGCTTCGCGTACTTTTTGATAAACCAATTTATGACCAAGCTTGTGAATTACCCATAGCCCCAAAACCGCCAGCGAGGATTTCAATTTGTCGCCTAGAGACGGATAGAGATTTTCGACATTTAAACCTTGGACAACTCGTTTGGCAGTGATATATTTCTGGCTAGTTTTTAAGAAAAAATTCACTAAACGCTGTTTGCTTTCAGGTTGCTCGCGGAAGTTTTTCTGTACACCTTCATAGATTGACTCCCAAAGACGGGGCACAGCCACCATGTAGTGAGGTTTATGTTCCTTAAGATCCTTTTTAATGGTGCGGAGATTGGTGTAAATCTGCGTACAACCTTGAGAAAAGATGAAATATTCAAAGGTACGCTCGTAGGAATGCCATGTGGGAAGGATGCTCAAAACCTTTTCGCCTACTTGCAGTTGCAAGACTGACTGCGCCCCTTGGACTTCATAGAGGAAATTACCATGGGTAAGCATTACGCCCTTGGGGCGAGCCGTTGTACCTGATGTATAGATCAGTGTGGCAAGGGTATCGCGTTGAATGGGGGGATTGCCTAAATCTTTGGTGCTGCCTTTTTCGAGTAATTGCGGAAAGTTATAGGCTCCCTCAGGTGGAGTTTCGTCTGATAGCAAGACAATTTGCTTGACGGGTAATGTATGTAATTCGGGTTCTAGTTTTTTGAGGGTGGCAAGATTTTCGACGACGATCGCCACGCTATCACTATGCTCGATGATGTAGAGCAATTCGCTACGTTCAGCTTGAGAGCTACGGGTAGCATTTGCTGCGCCGATCGCCAAAATTCCTTGGTCAGCAATTAACCATCGTGGTGAATTATCCGCAATTAGAGCTACCTTTTCGCCAAATTGGATGCCTAGCGATCGCAAGCCTGCCCCAAAAGCATTAATTTGCTCAAAGGTGTCTTTGTAGGAAATTCTGACTGGCGGATTGGTATGAGGATCGTGGAGGGCGATCGTATCAGGATGATTTTTTGCGCCTTGCTCCCATAGTTCCCAGAGACTAGAGGCTTGCGAAATAGGAAAAGTTGTAGCCATAAAATGCAGTAGCTTCACTAACTGTTTAATTATTTTTGATTACTAGAGCTTATAGTCAAAAACAAGCATTAACTTAATAATCGCATGATGCCTAAAATCATTATTAATTGCAAAATAGTTTTTTGAAATCTTTGGCAGATATAGCATTTATCAGCAAGGATCGGCGAGACTTTTTCTGGTTTCAAGTCTTCGGAAAATATCATGGGCAATTTCTTCTTGTTCTGTCTGCGGTAGTGCAGAAGCAGCGGTAAGGGCTTGTTCGAGCAGGGTAGTCATTGCGTTTTCTACTATTGTATCAAGGCTTGAAAGCGGCGGTCGTGGCGGATGTAGCCAAAATCTTAATCGGTCTTTGATGTTTGGAGATCGATTGATTGTTAATCAAAAAATAATTGTTTGAAATTTTTGGCAGATAGAATGGTTGTATTTTTTAACGTTTGCACATCCTCGAAGTCCCGATCGCCTGTTATCAGAAAGTCTGCATTGGAAGCGATCGCACAAGCAAGAAATTTAGCATCTTTGCGATCTCTAGGAAAGTCAACTTCGATCTTGACTTCAATCTCAGGTATTCCGTCACGCATTGCCGCAGATACTAAGATATTCGTGTCAATAACTACTTTCATTGTCCATTTCTATATGCGTTAATTTCTGCTTCGATATCTGCTTCTGTAATTGTGCTGATTTCAGGTAGGGCTTAAGTCTTTTTAAATAAGGCTTCGAGCTTTTGGCTGATTGTAACTCGGTCATATTCAGGTAAGACGATGATTTCTACGCGCTGTCCTGCCTGAAATGGTAAGTTTGAGAGGACAACTCGTTCTGGATTTTCTATGGTGATGTAGGTCTTGTAGGTTTCCATTGTTTCTAACTGAGTTAAATAAATGAGTTTACTGATCTTATTGTATTAAGGCTTGAAAGCGACGATCGTGGCGGATGTTGTCAAAATCTGAGTCGGTCTTTGCTCTATTAAGATATTCTTCACTATCTATCTCAATGGCTTTTTGTAGGTTAGTAATAGCTTCATCAATTTGATTTTGTACTGCATAGTAACAGGCTTTGTCATAATAAGCGCTACCCTCATTAAACTCCATCTCTTTCTCAAAACTAGCAAATGCCTCATCAAATTTTGCTAATCGTAAAAAAGCATAACCTCTACTACTCCATGCTTTGTGGTCGTCAGGTTTGATTTGGAGGGCGCGGTCATAGGATGCGATCGCTTCTTCGTATCTGCCTAAATTACCTAGCGCAATGCCTCGGTTGTTCCATGCTTCGTGTTTGTCAGGTTTGATTTGGAGGGCGCGGTCATAAGATGCAATCGCTTCTTCGTATCTGCCTAAATTACCTAGCGCAATGCCTCGGTTGTACCATGCTTGGTGGTCTTCAGGATTGATTTGGAGGGCGCGGTCATAGGATGTGATCGCTTCTTCGTATCTTCCTAAATTACCTAGCGCATAACCTCTACTACTCCATGCTTGGTGTTCGTCAGGATTGATTTGGAGGGCGCGGTCATAGGATGTGATCGCTTCTTCGTATCTTCCTAAATTACCTAGCGCATAGCCTCGGTTGTACCATGCTTGGTGTTCGTCAGGATTGATTTGGAGGGCGCGGTCATAGGATGCGATCGCTTCTTCGTATATTCCTAAAATACCTAGCGCAATGCCTCGGTTGTTCCATGCTTGGTGGTCGTCAGGTTTGATTTGGAGGACTCGGTCAAAGGAGGCGATCGCTTCTTCGTATTCTTTGGCGGCAGCATGGATGAGTCCTTTCTCAGCCCAAAGTTCTGATGTTCTCGTTGGATCTGTACTTTCGTCAATATAGGATTTGATTTCGCATAGCTTGGCAATGCGTTGTTCGTTGGTTAGTTGCTGATACTCATCAAAGCTGCCATCTGAAACTAAACGAAAAGATTCTTGATCGACTAGGGCTTTTTCGGTGGGGAAGTCGTAGATATTTGATCGCCAATCGAAGAAGTCGGGGGCGCGGCGGATGAAATAGCGTAGGGCAAACTCTGGTAAAAGGAAGACGATGCAAAACTTAAAATTGTCGCGAAATCGTTCGCGGCTGAGATTGAGATGACCTAAAACACGGGGGACATCATGCCATGTGCCGCCATATTGCGGGCTAAGGCTTCTGAGATTAATATCATTGCCTTCTCGATCTTCATAGGCAAATATCGACTGCTCAATGCCCTTGATAAAGAGAATATTCAGATGCTCCAGATCATCTAAAGCAGCAATGCGATCATAAAGATTTTCAATTGATTCCTTTAATTCCAATACTTGAATATTTTTATCTTTTAAATCATTACCAATATCAGTAATAATCTGTTCGCCTTGAATCGGAGAACAACGCACAAATAACAACGAAAAACCATCTGTACGTCTAAGCGATCGCACTAGGGATTGATATGCCTCATCAGCATCTAACGGTAAATCTTGTTCCCAGTCGATCGCTTCTGACTTCATCGTTTTTTACTGCTGCTCTATCTTATCTTGGGATAAATTTGCCACCGCATCCTTAAACTGTTGAATACTTTTAATCAAGGGATGCACATCATACCAAGGCTGAAGCTCTCCATCCGCATCAAAATAGACATACTGCAACACACAGCGATTGAATAGCAATTTACGATATTCCTCAGCATTATCGATTTGTTTATCAAGAGCCACCTTCGCCAGCAGTTCCCATTCCTCTTGCTCCACTGTGCGGCGAAATGTATCCCTTGCTTGGGTAATACTGCGCTGGATTGCCCTATCTGTAATTGGCAAAGCATCAATATAATCGATCGCCGATCGCACTAATAACATCAAATTCCGCACATGACCGCCACTCATCAAACAGAGTCTCTGCAAGCCTTCCATACTGCCAAAGATATCAGGAACTAGATTAATATCAGTTCGATTAATCCGCTTCGTAATGATTTCAATAATTTTCGCAATTCCCACCTCATCGGTTTGTCCTTCAGGTGTCTGTACCATCACCATCGGCAAAATCTGGGGATCGCCATAAATATCGCGCAGGTCAGAAGCCCTACTCGAATAAACCATCGAAATCGGGATCGTGTAAATGACATGGCAATTCAACCCCTGTAACTGTTGCGCCCGATCTAAAAAAATCTCATCGTGAATAGTGCGCCCATGTTCTTTGGGAATTGGCACAATACGGTCGAGATTATCCGCGATCGCCACTAAATGAGTTTTCCCTTTTGGCAGTTTCCGCTTCGCATCCTCAATAAATTCATTCAGAGCATTGAGTAAGGTAATCGTATGAGGATTTACCTTGTCGCGAATCTTTTGACGTTCCGATGGAATTGCCCTAATATTTGCCGTCAGCTTGGCGAACTGCGTAATCTGCGCTTCAATACTCAGATTTTCAAAACTAATTTCTGTGAGTGCTAGCTCCTTAAGATCATTCCAGCGATCGCCCAACCATCCCAAAATTGGCTTAGGGTCAGCATCTTTTAGTCCTTCTAGTAAATGCCTTGTGCAAGACAACAAAATATCCGTATATTCCGCATCTTCAGGATCGATATCATCCTCATCCGCCGCAAAATACACCACTACACAGCCATTTTTTTCTAAATGATCCTTTAGCCGCAGTAGCTCTGTGGATTTACCACCACCCCGATGCCCTGTATATAGCTGACAGACCATGCGCTGCGATCGCAAAATTTTATTGCCCAAGTCCACCAAAATATTCGTATCACCCCGCACCTCAGCACAATCCACATAGGCAGGATCGCCCGCAGGCAATGGCTCAAACGGATCAAAAGAGTTATAAATCCGAGACAGCAGATCTTGGGACATGGGGTTAGATCGCGAGAGGTTTTGACAGCATTATAGATCGCGAGATTGATTATTAGGCAAGTCAGCCATGCGATCGCCATTCAGCCAGATCAAACTATGTCAACTCTATAGGATTAAGATATTGGTTGAACAGCAAAAAGAGCGCAAAGCGCTCTTTTTGCTGTTTATCAGAAGCTACAAGCTTGCTTCAGCCATACTGTTTCTGCATCAGAGAGCATCGGTGATAACTTCTCCACCACAGCAGCGTAATAACTTTCTAGCCATACGATTTGTTGAGGATTGAGCTTGTGGCGATCGATTAGCTTCCTGTCAAAGGGAATATAGGTCAAAGATTCAAACTCATACCAAGGTATCGCTTTGGGATCTGACTCTTGAGAACTCTCTGACTCCTGTTTTTTAACTTCTTTCACAAAATAGAGATTCTCCAAGCGAATACCACCCCATTTGGGTTTGTAATATCCTGGTTCGATGCTGTTAATTGTGCCAAGATCGAGAGATTGATTGACACGCTTACTGATGCCATTGGGCCCCTCATGGACATTCAGGAATACACCCACACCATGCCCAGTGCCATGCCCAAAATCTAGACCATTTTGCCACATCGACGATCGCGCAATTCCATCAATTTGACTGCCAGTTGTACCTTTAGGGAATTTCTGCATCGCACAATTGATGTGAGATTTGAGAACCTCGGTATAGCGATCGCGTTGTTCATCAGTTGGCGTACCAATGCTCAGCGATCGTGTATCGTCGGTAGTACCACCATAAAACTGCGAACCAGAATCTAGCAGTAACAATTCACCATTGAGCAGCTTGCAAGCAGGATTAGGATTGCTGTAATGGACGATTGAGCCATTTGCGCCAGCACCGGCGATCGTCGGGAAGCTGAGATCGTAGAAGCCCTCTTGTTGCTTGTATAAACCTTCGATTTTATTAGCAACATCGCGTTCGCTGATGCTATTACCAGCATTGATCTGATCTTCTATCCATTTGAGAGTAAGCGTTTTGGCGAGGCTCGCTTTGAGATTGGCTTGCTGCATTTGCGCGATTTCTACAGCATTTTTATGAGCCTTAAAAGTCTCCACAGGATGCTCAGCATCAATGGTTTTCGCTTTGGCATCCTTGAGTTGGAGATAAGTCCCATAGGTAATTTGCGCGATCGCCACTAGCACATTTCTATGCTCAGACACCAGCGATCGCAAGGTGGGAATATACTGCTCGTAATCTAGAATTTGTACCTGTCCAGCCAGAGCTTGGCGCAAAGCTTCATCAATGCGCGATCTATTGGTGAAGAGATAAGCATCAGTTTTCGTGACGATCGCATAGCTAATGAAAACAGGATTGCACTCCACATCTCGACCGCGCAAGTTATAGAGCCATGCAATCTGATCAAGCTTAGTCACAGGCAAAATCGCCGCTTTCTTTTTTCCCATCGCTTCGCGAACACGCTCTAATTTCTTAGCTACAGTCTCACCAGTAATTGATTCAGCCAGAGAAATCACAGGTTGATCGCCAAAGGTTGGTATGGGTTCGCTCTCAGCCCAAGGACTTTGCGATCGGACAATATCCACAAGATTCTCAAGTACAGGCACAATCTCTACGCCACTGGCGTTTAACTGGGCATAAAAACGCCGATACTGAGCGACAGTAATCGTGAAGGGATCAATACCTAATCGCAGGGTTTTTAGCTGGGCTGAGGCTTTTTGCCCAAGATCTTCGAGAACTTCTTCCACGGTTTGATGATCTTCTAATCCAACTTTGCAGACTTTTTGGAGTTTCTCATCCACTTGCATATCCGCTTGCTCGTAATAGCGCGAATCAACAAATACCCATGCCTTGTCAGTACTAATCAAAAAATCACCTGCGGAGCCAGTAAACCCACTAATCCATTGACGGCGTTGCTTGGCTTCAGGTAAGTACTCATTCAGATGCTCATCGGCGGAAGGGACAAAATAAGCATCTAATTTATGTTTAGCAAGTTGCGATCGCAGTGCTGCAAATTTCTGAGCAGTTCCGTTTAAGTCAAGGGAAGGATTAGATGATTCGGTGGGCGAAGTCTGCAATAAAACCATGAAATTATGTTTGTTTCTGCTGTGGAGAAAATATTGAAAAAAACTTGATCTGTAAAAATTTTAACCTATTGCCCAAAAGTAAAGGCGGCGCTTAGCGCCGCCTTTACTTTTAATCTACATAAGCTCCACGGTATTTGATGCGTTCTTTGGGCTTGGCTGACTTTTGGGAGTCCCTGAAATCTACGAAAGAATCTGGTAAATCTTGGGAAGATTTTTCAGAACTATTTGCCATACTTACACCGCGATATTTAATCACAGGCTGAAATTCACTAACATTTTTTTTGTCAATGTCATTGTCATTACTGCTAAGTAATTCTTCTGGTTTATATCGATGCCCTCGATACTGCATAACTTCAGCATCTTGACTAAGTATCACTTCAAATTCATCTTGATTAGATTCCGAAGTGCTAAAAGATGATGATTGATCGACATTTCGGAATTTTGGTGGTGTATAGAGCTTACCCAAAACTTTGAAACAAAAGTATGGAAAAACTACAGAGATCGCCAGAATTACCAGTAAAGAATCTATCTCCGTCAGAATATTAGAAACAATATCTACATGCTTTGTAAATGACCATATGGAGATCATCGATAGGACAGCAACTGCCAGAGCAACTTGTAAAGTGCGATAAACAACAGACTTTTTCATGGACAACTAGCCACAATTACCTTGGGTAAACTTTACGCAATTGCATCGTAACGATGTGCGCTGATATCTGCGCTTACACAGATACTCTTACAAATACAATTAGCGACATATAGCCTTTATCAGGCTAGTGAGGTAAATATTGTTTAACCGCCAAAGGCGGTTAAACAATATTTACCTCACTAGATTTAAAAGCGACATACAGAACTAACATAACGTTTATTGATGAACTTGATCGCTATTTTCGCTACGATTTTGGATAAGGTTCAATCACAGCTCACATTTACTAAATTATGGCTCAACTTTCTCAGGACTTGCATCAATTTTTTATCGAAGCACCACCTGCTGAACAGGTAACCCTAGCATCAGTGCTGGAGTTAGCTGGTGAACGCACCTTTGGATTTTTGTTTGTCTTGCTAGCACTACCTTCAGCGCTACCAATTCCTGCGGCGGGCTACTCTGTCCCCTTTGGGGTTGTCATGCTATTGCTAGCGGTGCAGTTGATAGTTGGAGCTAAAACACCATGGTTGCCGTCACGAATTATGCATCGCCCGATCGCCATTAAACGAGTGCAGGGTTTTGTGAAATCTGGTATCCCTTGGATGCAAAAGATTGAACGGTTATCAAAACCTCGGCTGACTCTAGTTTGTACGACTTATGTGGGTCGAGTGGTGATTGGTTTAGCGATCGCGTTAATGTCAATATCAATGATGATCCCCATCCCAGGGACAAATACTTTACCTGCGATGGGAATTTTTGTGACAGGGTTTGGGTTACTAGATGATGATGGGGCGATTAGTTTAGCGGGGCTGTTGCTATGTGTTTGTGGCGCAACTTTGACTCTTTCGATTCTCTATGCTCTCTCAGTGGGAGGAAGCAGTCTCTATGACTGGCTGAAAGCTGGACTTAAAAACCTGATGGGCAAATAAACAAAAGTTTCAGTGGCGCGATAAAGCTGCGCCACTAAAAAATAAAACCTTTAATTTAGCGAATAAAATGCAGGAATGGATTACGAATACGATGAATTCCCTGGGATATCTGGGAATTGGCTTGCTAATGTTTTTAGAAAATCTATTTCCCCCGATCCCATCAGAGTTGATTATGCCCTTAGCAGGCTATACCGCGACTCTGCCGAATACCCAAATCCAGGTCATTCCTGCGATCGCCGCAGGTGTCATTGGCACAATTTTGGGGGCGATCCCTTGGTACTATGCGGGACTAATATTAGGGCAGAATCGTTTGCAATTGTTAGCAGGTCGCTATGGTAAGTGGATCGGTATTTCTGGGGAAGATATTGAGAAATCAGTGAATTGGTTTCAAAAGCATGGCGCAAAGGCGGTTTTATTTGGTCGTCTCGTTCCCGGTATTCGCACCTTGATTTCCATCCCCGCAGGTATTAGCAAAATGCCTGTAATTCCGTTCTTTCTCTATTCCACGATTGGCACAATTGGCTGGGTGACTTTGTTAACCTACGCAGGTTATTTCCTAGGTAAAAATTACAAGCTAGTCGAAAATTACATTGATGTAATTTCCAAAGTCGTAGTTTTTGGCGTTTTGTTGGCGATCGCCGCATTTATTGGCTATCGACTCTGGAAGCGATCGCCCAAATAAAACTGGCGGGACGCGCAAAGCGCGTCCAGTCAGTTTACCGCAGTCCCAAAGAGTAATAGCGGCACGAAGCGCCGCCACTCATCTTTTGTGGTTTATTTCTTAAGCAAAACTAACGTTGCTATATATAGCCTGTATCAGGCTAGTGAAGTACAGGTTTGTTTCCCCGCCGAAGGCGGGGAAACAAACCTGTGTACCTCGCTTGATTGAAAAACGCTATAATCAAAATAGCTATAGCAAACTTCATAGAATGCGCCAGACATTCTGTGAAGTCAAGGCAAGAGCCTAACTAACCGCATACAAGCGCCATGCGTTACTCTCCTTCGGAATCAAATACTCTGAGCCGCCGCTACGAATTGCCCACCTGTTTACTAGAGGTATGGACAGAGCGATCGCCTCTATCGGATTGGCAATCACAAATCGTTGCTCAAAATTTGCAGTTTCGTTTGCAATTAGCGCATAGCAAAAAAGTAATTAAGGGCAACCAGCAGCAAATCACTAATTTGATCGAGATTGTGACCGCCTATTGCGATCGCTGGCTAGCCCAAGATGATTTGGCAACGCTCAATCATGCGATCACTGTTCCCAGACTGCCAAAGTTGCAACTATCAACTTTACAACTATTTGATCTGTACGAAAGTTTAGAGCGGTGCAGCAATGAGTTTGTAATTTTGCCCAACTTAGTACTGGAAGTCCGTCGTCTCAACCCTAACTGGCTCAAAATTGTTGCAGGGGCAATCGCGATCGTCGGGGTTAGTATTGGCACAATCCGACTCATTTCACCACCCTTTGGCGAACAGCCTAGCTATCAAATTGCCTCCACTCCTGCTGCTTCTGATCCTGAGAAAATATCTACAATTCCACCCTCACCTCCTGCCGCTATTTCTCAAGATCAAGAGGCAAGTCGTGCAAAGGTTGATTCTGCACCAAAATCAGCAAATCCGATCAATCCTCAACCAAACCTGTCTGCTTCATCACCAAGCCCCAGCAATATAGATTCTGCTAGCCCTTCTTCGTCTTCACCAAATATTGATCGAAATTACAACAAACCAGACAAGCCCGAAAAAGTTGCGATCGCCACTGAGTCTAGTATTGACCCTTCGAGTAATACTCGCCAGAGTGCAATGGATAGACCTCCAGTTACTAACGCAAAGCCAGTCATGCCAGCGACTCAACCAAGGCGTTTAGAGCGAAAAGACAATTTATCTGCCCCCACTACAGTTACAGGAGAGGTAGCTTCATCGCCTGCAGCACCGCCTGCAGCACCATCCATCAACCTGCCTGTTCCCCTAGGAAATTCCAATGTAGTTAATGGCAACAATAGTGCAACAAGTAGTATCAAAGTTTTGCAGATTCAATCAGAATTACCAAGTGATTTAACTGCATCTTTAGTACGTTATGTTCAAGCTCAGCAAATTAACATATCTACTAAGGGGACGATTGTGTTTGATCTAGAGATTGTTAATGATCGCGTTGTTAACATAGCAACCGACCACAAAGATTCAGCCCTAAAAGAGCCCAAAGCGATCGCTGAGGTAGAAAAGCTCATTTTAGAATGGCGATCGTCTAATCCGATCACAGGCAAGATACGGATGGTGTTGCAATTATCTCCATAAAAAAGGGACGCTTCGCGTCCCTTTTTTATGGAAATAACGTAATGTAAAGCCATTTGCGCCGCGCGAAGCGCGGCGCAAATGGCAAAAATTGGTATTACGGGTTAAGTTGAAATACAAAGCTAACTTTATCCCCCTTACCTAAAGAAATGCGATCGCCTGCCCTCAACTTATGGCGATTACCCGCAGGTAAAGGCAAATTATTAACATAAGTGCCGTTAGAGCTACCTGTATCCTCAAAAAAGAAAGAACCACCCTCAGCCCGAATATCCGCATGGATGCGCGAAACAATATCTGAATCTGGGAAACCTGACACATCAATATCAGGAGGAATTACCGTATTGGGCTTACCAATATGTACAACTGGTAAATGGGCAGGAATTTCAATCGTGAGATTAGTCTGTACATGCAGCAAAGATGCGGCAAATTGCTGTAACTGGGTCTTGACACTCATGGGTGAACTGATTGGCTCACTTGCTGAAGTAGTAATCGGTTCATTTGCAGGAGCCTGAATTGGTAGACTCTGCTCCTCTGCTGCAAGCAAGTTTTCGATATCAGTAAATTTGGGAAGAGTTGGAACCTCGCCAAAAGAATTTGTTTCTAAATTTGCTGCCGAATCACCTTCGGTCGTCGCATCAGGTAAAGAATTTGACATGGCGCTGGAAATAGGTATTACAGGGAAAACTTCAGTCGATGGGACAGGTGGCGCGATCGCATTTTCAGCATGAATATCTGGAAGCGCATTGATAGCAGTTGCCCCACTTAGATTAAACCCACAATGTCCACAAAACTTAGCATCTGACAACACAGATGATCCGCAACTGGGGCATTGAATATTTTTGACAATCGGTAAAGGTGTAAAACAGGCTTCGCAGTTTACAGCTCCGTCAGGGTTGGCATGAGCGCAACTAGGACAAATAATCATAAGGGCAACTTAGATGGAAAGTTTATATATTCACGATGAGTTTCTCAATCAATTTCGCAATCAACAGTGTGGGGTGACACTTAGACTATCTAAAATTTAAGAATTAGGAGGAGGTTGCAGTACGGTTTTAGATGCGATACGTGTTTTTTTGCGATCGGCTTCGCTTAGAGACGTACCCGTTTGTAGACGGGTTGCATTGTTTTGCAAAATCGTCGAGGCATTGCTATCGCCCATTTGCAAAGCGGTTTTAGCAGCAAATTGTAACATTGTCACAGCCCCTGCGCGATCCCCCTGTTGTAGTTTTTGTTCGGCAAGTTGCGTTTGACGATATTTTGCTAAAGCTAACAAATGGTTTTGTACCTGTGGATCGAGCTGTGGCATATAGTCATGGACTAAAGTTGCGGTGATCGCTACAGGTGATGACAGCGCATTAATTTGTGCCTGTGAGGGAATGTCGTAACGGACTTGAGCCGTCAAAATCGGAATTTCCGAGCGATCGGGATATTCGGCAGTATAACTAGTTGGGCTGATATAGAGATTAAATAGCACTACTCGTTCCACATCTGTCATCAGATCGCCAAGTCTGACAATAATCGCATCTCCCTCAGTTTGATAGGCTAATTCGATTGTGTCAGGGGCAACTTGAGCAATTGGCTTTAACTCCGCCAATCTAACATGGGGCGAAAGCTGCAAAATCAAATGAGCATTGGTTAGCCCGATCGCTTGGACACGTTTTAATAATTTCTGAAACTCCTCCCCAGCCGCAGCAGGCGATGGGATATATGCCATCGCACCACCACCAGCATCGGCAATCCGTTCCAATACATCTTGATTCCAGCTATCCCCAAAACCGAGGCTATGCAAAGTCATGTTGTATTCTGTAGCTAAGCGTGAAAATTGGAAACAACGCTCATTATCACCATGCTCATTTTCACCATCGGTCAGCACAAAGATTTGGCTGACAGTGCCATCTTTGCCCTTACTCGTTTCCTGCAAGCCCAGCTTGATGCCATCGTCGATACAAGTACCACCCGATGCTTTGAGCGATTGAATCTTGGCTTTGATGGATTCAATGCGATCAACGGGTTGATTTTCGACTACCACATGAGCTTTGTGATCAAAGCCAATTACACTAATCCGATCTTGCAGATACATCCGATCTACGAGATCACGAGCAGCCCGTTTGACCGTGTCAAGGGGTTGCCCTCCCATTGAGCCACTATGATCTAGGACAAGACACAAGTTAAGCGGTGCATTATTGCCATCGACTGCAGCACCAGCAGAAACGGCGATCGCTAACTGACGTTGACTACTGCCTTGGCTACTATCTAGAACGCGATCGCTTAACTTACAGGTCAAATTTACGCTCATTTTTAAGTCTCTATTCCGAGAATTTCACAGGATTTTTCTAGGATTTCATCAGGGTCAAAGGGTTTTGTCATGTAGATGTCAGCTCCAACATCTTTCCCTCGACTGCGATCAAATTCTTGCCCCTTAGCGGTCAACATGATGATATACACATCGCTCAGATTAGGATCAGCCTTAACCTTTTCGCAGACATCATAACCATTCATTTTTGGCATCATTACGTCTAAGAATACTAAATTTGGCTTTTCCCTCTGAATTGTCTCCAGTGCTTCTAACCCATTCGTTGCTGTTAATAATTCTACGTCTTGATCTTCTAGCTCTTCTAGGGTTTGCTCTAATAGCAAACGGATATGTGGCTCATCGTCAACAATTAATAGCTTTTTGCTCATCTTTAAGCCTTTACGATGTATCTCATAACTAATGTATCATTTACACGGCTTTGAGTTCAAAAATAATCTAGGAAAGCGACGCATTGCACCACTTTTTCAATATTTTAACGTGAATTCGATATAGCCATTTGCGCCGCGCGAAGCGCGGCGCAAATGGCGCAAAATGGTAAAAATGAAAGCGCGATTTTTACCATTTTGCGCGTTCTTCAAATTGACGTTAAAGAGGATAGCGGCGCGAAGCGCCGCTATCCTCTTTTGGATTTATATTCGGCTTTTTTTAGTCTTCGTAAATCACCTCGAAAATTTCCACAAGATTCTTTTTCCCCTTTACAGGCAAAGTCCCAAACTCTCTAAACTCAAAATTTGCTTGGGTTGCCTCATAGACGCTGCGTGTTACCAAAATCTGTCCACCCTTCGCCAGTCCCTGTAACCGCGAAGCAATATTCATCTCATCACCGATCGCTGTGTAGTCCATATGCTGTGGCGAACCAATATTTCCCACGATCACTTCTCCAGAACTAATCCCAATCCCTGTAATAAAGTTCTTACGAATCCAATCTATCGGCAAGTTTTTGATTCGCTTTTGCATGTTGATGGCGGCGGCGATCGCCCAATATTCGCGATCAGCGATCGCGGAAGGTGAACCAAACATCGCCACAATCATATCGCCCACGAACTTATTGACAGTTCCCTGATGATTGAAAATCACATCGACCATCTGTGTAAAATATTCATTTAGATAAGACACAAGTTGCTCAGGTTCTAGTTCTTCGCACTTAGTCGTAAAATTGCGAATATCAGAAAATAACATTAGCTATTTTACGTTTACTTGTAGTTAATGACACCTCCTCCTTCTCATTGATAACTGCCTCAGCTACCTGTGGTGATAGATATCTTTCTAAATTATTTTTGATTCTCTGTTCTCGCAATTTACTCTCATGGAGAATTGCATTTTCAATAGCTCCAGAAGCTTGGGTGACAATTGCTGTAAATAGTTTAAGGTCTTGAGATGTATAGCTTATAGGTTCAGAGTTACTAATATTAACTACCCCTATCGTTCTATCTTTAGTAAGAATCGGCGCACAAATAATCGCGTAGCATTCATTCTCATTGGCTATATATCGTGGATCTCGTATCACATCATTGACTAGCTCAGATTTCCCTGTCGTGAATACATACCCTGCAATTCCCACATTAGCAGGAACATTTAAGCTACTAATACGTTCGGCAGTACCTTTAGCCGATACAACTTCTAGGCAATTAGATTGATGATTGTGTAGCATAACTGATGCACTGGTACATGTAATTAATCGACTAGCTTCTTCGATTACAAGCGCACCAATCTCCTTCACATCTAAACAGTTCGACATTTTGCTAGCGATCGTATAGAGAAGGTTGATCTCTCGGTATTTATCTAAAGCATCAGCCGCCAGCATTTTCTGCTCAAATTCACGCTTGGCTAGATAGTTCAAAAAATTAGCAACTTGCTCAACTTGTTCCTTCCCTACTACCCATCCTAATATTTCATCACTAAGTACTACAGGGATCTTCTTTAAGTCTGCATTTACAAGTGGGTCTTTAATGATATCCGAACTACTTTCACTAATAATATCTATCTTATCTACGCCTAAATCTGCAACCAAGACTTGCCCACCTTGATCTTGAATGACAATAGGAGCCGTGAGTTTCGTAACTAAGCCTTTCAGCAAAGATAATATTTCTCTTTTGAGCAATATCTTTTTGAGACTGATAGATTGCATAGATTTAAGGGCTATATAAATAGTGATATTTAGAATGGGCAGCGCAATGCCGTCTATTCTAAATATCATAACGACTAATAGAGTAGAATCAAACGCCATAATGCTGAGTAACAGCAATTTTTGGCGTTTCTAGCGCCGCAGTTAGCTCGATCGCTTAAGTTAAATAGCTGAATTTCTATCAAGAAGTTTTTTATTGAGCTTACCTTTGCTAGACTGAATTCATGGCACATACCGTTCAAACCCAAACCAAGAAATTTTTAAAGTGCTACTTCGCAACACTTTAAAAAAATTCTTGTGGTTCACCTGAGCGCTAATGGTTGTAATTCTTGAGACATAACTAAATAAGGAATCGGGTAAGTTTAATATGCCTTACTCAGCAGAAATCAGTCGTCGTCAACCTAGTTGTTTTCTTTTCCTCATCGATCAGTCTGGATCGATGGCAGATGCATTTTCTAATGATAGTGCTAGTAGAGGGACAGCTAAAGGAGCTATTGAAAGTTTACATAAGACTAATGAATCGATCCAGAAAGCTCAAGCTGTAGCGGATGCAGTAAATCGTTTGCTGGATTCTCTAGGCCAAAGATGCGTCAAGGGAAACGAGATTTATGATTATTTTGATGTTGGTGTAATTGGTTATAACAGCGAAGTAACATCAGCATTAAATGGGCTGGCTGGCGAGAAAGTGATTGCCCCAATCGGCAAGATTTATGAAAATCCCACTGAATTGGAAAAACGCGCCCAAAAACTACCTGATGGTATGGGTGGGTTAGTTGAAGTTTACAATGACTTTCCCATTTGGTTTAAGCCGATCGCTAGTGGTGGGACAGCCATGTGTAGTGTATTTGCACTGGCGAGAATTTTGTTAGAGGAATGGATTGAAAAACATCCCAATAGCTATCCACCTACGATTATCAATATTACCGATGGAGAGTCTACCGATGGCGATCCTACAGAAGAAGCACTTAATCTCAAAAAACTAAGTACTTCTGACGGTGCAGTTCTGCTTTATAACATTCATCTTTCCGCAGAATATACGCAGCCTGTGTCTTTCCCCAACACCACCGAAGTATTAAGTGATCCGTATGCTCGCTTAATGTTTGAGCTATCTAGCCCTCTGCCCTACGCAGCACAAAAAGCTGCGGAAAAGGAAGGCTACAAAGTTGCACCTGACGCTAGGGCTTTCATGTTTAATGCCGATCCAGTGAAGCTAATTCAGTTTCTGGATATTGGTACACGTACCGAAAACCTACGCTAAAACAAAGGCGGATTAATCCGCCTTTGTTAATCAAACTACTAATACCAATTCACAAAAGTGTGGCAACACTTCTGTGAGTTAAAAAAAGATTTTTGAAAGCGGCGCTTCGCGCCGCTTTCAAAAATCTTTTTTTCTAATTTAGCGCAAAGCACTGTAGTTTGATTAATTGTTGGCTACTAGTACGGTAGCAGTGATTGGGACAATACCAACTTCATCGCTATTGAGGGCGATCGCGGCAGCATGGGACAAATCAAGATTGCGATCGCCAAAGTAAGGCCCGCGATCATTGATTCTCACCACTATGGACTTCCCATTTTGCTGATTAGTAACTTTGAGATATGTGTCAAAGGGCAAACTAGGATGTGCCGCTGTAAAATCTTGCTGCTCAAACTGTTCACCAGAAGCAGTCTGCCGACCTTGAAAGTAAGGCCCATACCAAGAAGCAATGCCACTAATTTGTTCACCTGTAGCAGCTAACTGATGCATTTGCTTTTGAGCTTCTACTAAAGCCATCGGCTCTACACCTGCGCTAACCCGTAAGTTATTAATCCATTGAGCCAGTTTTAATGAAGGGTTAACAGACTCTGATTTGGAAATTTTAAATAAGGTTACATTTTTATATTTACCAATATATTCGTCATTAGTTGCCAATGGTTCTAAATAACGGGGATCAAAGTCTGGCGCATTCATCATAATTGAAAGCTGAGCCGCTGATATCACAGCGTTGGGTAAATCTTTGACCAAAAATATTGGCTGATTATTCACCATGATCATCCATTCATTGTTAGAATTTTGTCGAAATTCAATCACATATTTTGGTTGAATAGCTGCCAATAAATTGTTACTAACATAAGCCTTACTTTGGCGATTTATCAGGGGGTTGTAACTAGTTGATTGGTTATAATTTTCATTTGCAATCGTTGAGGAAGATGTGCTAGAAATAAGCGATACCAAGGGAATCGCCCAAAGAGCAGATGATATAGACATATGTTTTAAGGGTTAAGCAACAAAGATGTTTTTAAGCAGTTGTTAAAAATAAGGGTTGTAAAATGTGCTAGGTATGTGGGAATAAAGCAATAAGTGGATTGTTAAAATAAATAGAATTAGAATTAAAGAGATTTAAATATATAAGGCTTACAATTAATTAAGTTTAACGACCGCTTTTAAACTACGATATTCGCGGGGATCATAAATCATCCTTACGAAAGAGATAAAACCATTTGTGTCCAATTTGATTAAAAAATTCAGTTAAAATTTTGCTGTATATCGCTCTATGTAGGGTATTGACTTGATTATTAATAAGATTTGCGGTCGCGACTTACGAAATATATAAAAATTTCAAGAAGTTTGTAATTCGTTAATTTATCGCTTTTTAGTATTACTCCGCCGTAATTTAAAAAAGTGTTTTTACTTTGATTGCGTGTTCTTAGAGGAGATGTTCAGTCATTTGCACCCGCTTCGCACAGCGCAAATGGCGCAAAATGGTAAAAATCGCTCTGCAATTTTTTACCATTTTGCGCCTTCGTCGAACTGACGTTAAAAAAGCACCATAAATCTCAAGTCAAGCAATTTTGCTGATGTTTGCTGAATTTTTTATCGCTAGTGTATTAAAATGTCTCGGATAATTCCTCTATAGCGTGGATTGCTAACTAAAACTTGGCGATGCCCGCTATTTTTATTTTTTGCGTCATAAAGCAACGTCAGTTCGACGAAATCGAAAAACGGGAAGAATTTTTCCCCATTTGCAGCGTGCTTTGCACGCTGCAAATGGGGATATCAACTCACGAGAAAATAGGAAAAAAATGTCGTGGCACAGTAAAGCTGTGCCACGACATTTTTTTCCTTACATCTTAAGAATATACAGAGCCGTTGGGCATTATTGCCCCTGTGAAATTGACATTTGTCAGTTTGACCATTAGCTTTTCTCCAAAACCAACTTTTGCCCCGCTTAAATCTGCCCCGCGCAAGTCTGCGCCACTTAAATCAGCGCCAATTAAATTAGCCCCGCGTAAATCTGCATTTTGTAAATTGGCTTGAAATAGATTGGCGCGAAATAAATTCGCACCCTGTAGGTTGGCTCCTTGAAAATTAACACGATGTAAGAAAGCATCGCTCAAGTCGGCATTACTCAGATTGGCATAGCTAAGATTTCGTCCCTCAAGATACTTTTCACGAAGATTAGCACCTCTAAGATCAGCGCCAGTTAGATCTGACTTTGGCGGCTTTGGCGATGGTTGAGTAGATTGTTGTGATGCATAGTACTCAGAAGGACGGTGGTTTTGCTTACTGGACTGCTGATGTGCTTGAGTGGATTGATAGGTTTGGTAAGTGTGAGATTGATATGAAGAATAACGCTCTGAAGAGCGTTCGGAAGTTTTTTGTTGAGATTGAGATGCGCTTTGATGTGTGCTTTGGTATTGGCTTTGGTATCTAGTTTGATGTTGGTAATATTGCCGTGTTTGGCTTGAAGCTTGATAGGAAGTCTTTTGAGAATATTTAGCTTGTGAGGAGGTGGCTTTCTGCTCAACTGCTTTGCGTAAGCTGTCCCTTGCGTGATTAATCTCTTTCAGTTTTTCTTGGGCTTGTAGCTGCTGTTGTATATTTTCCCTAGGAATGCGATCGGGATGCCATTGCAAAGCTAGGGCTTTATAAGCTTTATTGACATCATCTAAAGTCGCATTAGTTGTCAAGCCGAGAAGTTTATAGCATTGGTAGATTTCCATCAAGCCTCCGCAAGGTTACTGTCACTACACTGATTACAGCGCTTTGCGCTGGCTTAAAATCTAGAAGAAATTTTGAAAGTGGCGCTTCGCGCCGCTTTCAAAATTTCTTCTGTATTCTTTAAATCCTAAATAGGCTGTAGCTACTCTCAAATTTTATACCTATAGGATTAGGATAGGCTGTTAGCATTTGTTGATGCTACACCCAGAGGATGTTGAAAGCTAAAAGTGACATTGTCGTTTTTAGCTTTTGGATTAGTTGCATTAGTTTATGATGCCAATCGATCCCCAGTGTATCAAAACAACCAAGTCAAAACCCAATACGTAAATTTAATTAATTTTTTAAGATCCATCAGTAGCACTAAAAGTTTTGCTTAGGGCATAAAACCCAATTAAATAAAGGCGGCGCGAAGCGCCGCCTTTATTTAACGTGAATTCGATATAGCCATTTACGTTGTCTTTGGACAAATCAAAACCCAAGAATTGAGTTTGTTTATGAAATCCTTGTATACAGGGCATTTTAGAGATGCCGTAAAAATTAGGGTATGCGATCGCTTACTCTGTCTAGCAATTTCCGAGGTGGCGGCTTAGGCTGCGAAATAAAATTATAAAGAAACTAATCTGAATAATGTATTATACTGTCGGGCTAACACACCATTTAG